>ERZ826016.40-NODE-40-length-154637-cov-199.501714_pt1 | contig 154637 bp, 141 predicted proteins | sample MGYA00519872_ERZ826016 | MGnify/ENA primary metagenome ERZ826016 (study PRJEB31778, sample SAMEA3449218) | human gut metagenome | biome: human gut; feature: human-associated habitat; material: faeces | place: United Kingdom | collected 2010/2012 ... | reverse complement strand
ATATCTGCATAATTTCCTCGCCTGTAACCGGGGGCTGGAAGTTGCGGATGCGGTCACGTTCCTCAAGCTCCGCCATCTTATTGCGTACGAGTTTGAAGTTTTCGATGTAGCGACGCACCTTTTCCTGGTTTTTTGAGGTGATATCGGCTTCGCAGAGTGTCATCAGGTCCTCGATATCGTCACCTGCCTCAAAAAGCATACGTCTTACTGCAGAGTCGGTCACCTCCTCCTCTACGAGGGCGATGGGACGCATGTGTAGCTCGACCATTTTCTGCACATATTTCATTTTCTCATTGAGAGGGAGACGCATGTTGCGGAATATACGCGGAAGCATCTTTGCCCCGATGAAGTTGTGGTTGTGGAATGTCCAGCCGAGGCGGTCGTCCCAACGCTTTGTGACGGGCTTGGCGATGTCGTGGAACAGTGCCGCCCACCGGAGCCATACATTGTCGCTTGTGCGCGCCACGTTGTCGAGCACCTGAAGGGTGTGGTCGAAATTGTCCTTGTGACCGCGCCCCTTTACTGTCTGTACCCCTTTCATGGCGGCCAGTTCGGGAAGGATGTAGGGAAGGAGCCCGCAGTTGTCGAGCAGATACCAGCCAATCGAGGGAACAGGTGATGCCATGATTTTCATAAGCTCGTCGGCGATACGCTCGCGCGAGATTATCTCGATGCGCGACGCGTTGCGGGCGATTGCGTCAAATGTCTCGTCGTAGATGGTAAACCCGAGCTGTGTGGCGAAGCGGATGGCGCGCATCATGCGCAGAGGGTCGTCACTGAAAGTGATATCGGGGTCAAGCGGTGTGCGTATGAGCTGAAGGTCGAGGTCGCCCACTCCGTCGTAGGGGTCGACAAGCTCGCCGAATGTGGCGCTGTTGACCGAAATCGCCATGGCGTTGATGGTGAAGTCGCGGCGCGCGAGGTCGTCGGCGAGTGTGCCATCCTCTACTATCGGCTTGCGGCTGTCGTGGGTGTATGACTCGCGGCGTGCCCCGACAAATTCGAGTTCGGTGCCGCGGTGTTTCACCTGCGCGGTGCCGAAATTGCGGAACACATTGCAGCGGGTGCCTTTGCCGAGTTTCGCTGCAACCGCCTCGGCAACCTCGATGCCGCTCCCTACGGTGACGAAATCGACATCCTTGGAATGACGGTGAAGAAACAGGTCACGTACATATCCGCCCACGACATAGCAGGGGCGAGAGAGAGAGTCGGCGGTGTCGCCTACGGTATGGAAAAGCGCTGAGTCTATCCTTTCGGCTAAATTCATCGGGCTTAAGTAACTCTTAAAAATCAGTTCAGACTAATAATATCTTCAGGGGCGTTGGTGATACATTCAAGTCCGCGGTCAGTGACGATATAGGTGTTTTCAATGCCTGTGGCACCAACGTGGGGAACTACAAATTTGGGTTCCAGTGCTATCACATTGTGGCGGGCGAGCACATCACGGCTACGCGGCGCGATGACGGGCAGCTCGTTAATCTCGATACCCACGCCATGACCGATGAAACCGGCTTTCTGTGCGTGACCCATAAAATAGCGTTCCAGTCCGCGGTCGTTGACAATGGAGATTGCGAGCTCGTAGAGCTGTGATGCAGGAGTGCCCGGAACGCCGGCTTTCTCGACGGCACGGCAGATGTCGATGGAACACTGATGGGTCCTGCGGGCGAGATCATCGATTTCGCCGAGGCTGAACACACGGGTCATGTCGGTCATATAGCCGGTGAAATTACCGTTGGAGTCGACCATCACGGTCATACCGGGCTTGATGACTGTGCCGTTGGCACCGACGGGCAGCGACGGGTCGAGTCCGGCACCTCCCATGGCGAAATCATAGGGAGTAGGTGCATCGGCGTTATCGCCGGTGAGGATATTGGACATGAAAAGTTCCATGGACTCACCCGCTATGCGGAACTGTCCGAGGCATCCTTCAAGGCGCGACACACGCTCGATTTCAATCTGAAGCTCGATGTCGCTCATGCCGTCCTCGTAGAGATGGGGGATGCGGCGATAGACGCGCTCATGCTTCACGCCGGAGCGGCGGAGCATGTCAAGCTCGAAATCGGTCTTTACCGAGCGGGCGGCGCGCAATACCGCAGAGGCGTTGAGCGGCTTGACACCCGGGAAAGCCTTGGTGAGACGCTCGAAGGTCATCACGTCGAGGAGCGATAGCTCGAAGCCCATCGCCTCGGGAATGCGGTAGCCGTGTCCCGCAATCAGGTCGACAATCTGCTCGGGCTTGTGGATATATATGACATCAGGAGCTTCTATGCCGGTAGGGCGACGCACGAAATACAGGGGTGCACCCTCGGCGGGGATGTAGACATAACCGTTGATGACCCTGCCGGTAGTGTAATATATGTTGGCGTTGCTTGTCACAAGCATAGCCGGCATCGAGGCATCAGCCATCGCGTGTTGTATCTTTTCGATGCGTCGGCGTATCTCGTCGGCGGGAGTGAGAGCGTGTAAGTCCATAATTGAATTTCGGTTAATTATAACATAGTCCTATTCAGTCGAAACGAACAGGATGCCTAATTGTTCAATGTCGTGAAGGGTGTCGACGCGCATGATGTGACGCAGGGTGACGGTCTGCCCCGACGGTATCGGCGCTACCGTCACGAGTGTGTCGGCATATTGGTAGGAAGCGCCGAATCCGTTGCCCTGCCAACGGCCGTAGATATCGGCGAGACGCACGTTGACTGTGTCGCGCGTCACGGTGCTGTCGGCGTTGATACGGGAAAGTTCAAGCCACAGGTTGCTGTAAGGATAGGAGTTATTGTGGCGCAGGGCAATCACGGGCACCGACGTGACCGTGGAGTCGGCAAACTGCGGGGTGAAGCATAGCGTGTCGCCATACGCCCAGCCTTCTTCGGGGAGTTGGCGGAACTCACAAAAGTCATTTTGCCCGGGCACACAGGCGCCCAGGCATAATGAACATAAGATTGTTGATATGTGATATTTCGCTTTCGTCATTGTCAGTTTTCAGGTGCCGGCGCGGAGTCCTTAGGCTTGTTGTCGGCTGAAGGGTCGTGGCGGAGCTGTTTTGCCTGACGGTTGCGTGGCGGCTGCTGCTGTTGTTGCTGCTGTCGCGGCTGTTTGGACTGTCGGGGCTGCTGTTGGGCGTTGCCGTTGCGGTTGTCGGGTTTCGAGCCGTTGGCATCGGGTTTCGTTCCCTCTTTCTGCTCGCCCTGCGGCTTCTTTTTCTTCTTTTTCTTTTTCGCCTTGTCAAAGCGGGTAAGGCTGTCCTGACCTACAATCTCGACAAACTCCTTGCGCTCCTTCGGCTTCTCGCTTCCTTCGGCGGCAAGCTTTTCGGGCTTTTCACCGCGCTTGTTCATGGAGATAACCTCAAAGGCACGGTCGGCAGGGATGGTCACCAGGTTGGCGGGCATCGCCTTGTCGGTCGAGTAGGTAATCTCGCGCTTGAAAATGTCGGTCTTGAAGTGATAGAATGTGCCGTCAACGGTTTCCAGTGTGGCATCGCGCGGAGGCATTCTCTTCACGCTTTCCACGTAGGTGTCGACCTCGAAGTTAAGGCAGCATTTGAGCTTCGCACACTGTCCGGCAAGTTTCTGCGGATTGAGCGAGATGTCCTGGTAACGCGCCGCGCTCGTTGCCACCGACACGAAATTGGTCATCCAACTTGAACAGCAGAGCGGCCTGCCGCAGGGACCGATACCGCCTATGCGGCCTGCCTCCTGTCGCGCGCCTATCTGCTTCATCTCGATTCTTACCTTGAAGGTCTCGGCAAGCACCTTTATGAGCTGGCGGAAATCTACGCGCTCGTCGGCTATATAATAGAAGATAGCCTTGTTGCCGTCGCCCTGATACTCCACGTCGCCTATCTTCATGTTGAGCTTGAGGCTCTCGGCGATTTTGCGTGAGCGTATCATGGTGTCGTTTTCCTTCGCTTTCGCCTCCTCATATTTTTCAAGGTCGGCGGGTTTTGCCTTGCGGAATATGCGGCGTATCTCCGCATCGGGCTTTATATTGGCTTTCTTCATCTGAAGCGCCACAAGCTGTCCCGTGAGGGTCACCTGCCCGATGTCGTGACCGGGCGATGCCTCGACAGCCACCATGTCGCCGATAGCGAGCTGAAGATTGGAGCTGTTTTTATAAAAGCCTTTGCGGGTGTTTTTGAACTGCACCTCCACCATGTCGAAATCGGCAAATCCCCCTGGAATGTCGCCAAGCCAGTTGTAGCAGTGCAGATTGCCTCGGGGTGTCTTTTGGCTGCAATCGCCACAACGCCCGCAGGAGTTTCCACATGAGCCACACTCCCCGGATGATGCGTTTTCGTTACGGCGCGGTGTTATGTCGTCAGTATCTTTTGTCATGACTCACCGGCTGATTATTTTGCGAAACTTACTGAACGGGTCTCGCGGATTACGGTGATTTTTACCTGTCCCGGATAAGTCATTTCATCCTGGATGCGCTTTGCGATTTCAGAAGAGAGCTTTTCGGTCTCCACGTCGTCAATCTTGTCGGCGCCAACAATCACGCGCAGTTCACGACCTGCCTGGATGGCGTAGGTCTTGATCACGCCCGGATAGGAGAGGGCGAGCTGCTCAAGGTCGTTGAGGCGCTTGATATATGCCTCGACGATTTCGCGACGTGCGCCGGGACGTGCGCCGGAGATGGCGTCACACACCTGTACAATCGGGGCGAGAAGCGTGGTCTGCTCGATTTCATCGTGGTGGGCGCCGATGGCGTTGCATATCTCGGGCTTTTCCTTATATTTTTCGGCAAGCTTCATGCCAAGGAGTGCGTGGGGGAGTTCGGGCTCTTCATCGGGCACCTTGCCTATATCGTGGAGGAGTCCGGCGCGACGTGCTTTCTTGGGGTTGAGACCCAGCTCCGATGCCATGATGGCGCAGAGGTTGGCTGTCTCGCGCGAGTGCTGCAACAGGTTCTGTCCGTAGCTGGAGCGGTATTTCATCTTACCTACCAGGCGGATGAGGTCGGGATGCAGACCGTGGATACCGAGGTCGATAGCAGTGCGCTTGCCTGTCTCGACGATTTCTTCTTCTATCTGCTTGCGCACCTTTGCCACGACTTCCTCGATACGTGCGGGATGGATACGTCCATCCGCCACGAGCTGATGCAGGGCGAGCCGGGCGATTTCGCGGCGCACGGGGTCGAAGCCTGAGAGCACGATTGCCTCGGGGGTGTCGTCGACAATGATTTCGATGCCGGTCGCTGCCTCAAGGGCGCGGATGTTACGACCCTCGCGACCGATGATGCGTCCCTTGATTTCATCGGAGTCGATGTGGAACACGGTCACGGAGTTTTCGATCGCGGTCTCGGTGGCGACACGCTGTATCGACTGCACGACGATGCGCTTCGCCTCCTTGTTGGCGGTGAGCTTCGCTTCATCCATGATGTCGTTGATATAGCTTGCCGCAGCGGTTTTTGCCTCGTCTTTGAGCGACTCCACGAGTTTGTTTTTAGCTTCTTCAGCCGATAGCCCTGAAATATGCTCAAGTGTATCCTGTGCGGTACGGGTGAGCTTGTCAAGCTCAGCTTTCTGACCTTCGAGCACGGCAGCCTGGGCATCAAGGTTGGCTTTAGTCGCGTCAATCTCGTTGCGACGACGGGCAATGTCGCCCTGCTGCTGGTTGAGCTGCAGTTCGCGCTGCTTTATGCGCGCTTCCGACTGCTGTACCTTGGCGAGGCGCGAATTTGCCTGTTTCTCAGCCTCCGCCTTGATCTGAAGCTCCTCTTCCCTGGCTTCCAGGAGTTTCTTCTGCTTCAGCACCTCGGCTTCCTGCTTCGCTTCTTCAACGATGGTCTTTGCCTGGCTTCTACCGATTGATTTCTGAACTATGATTGTGGCGGCAACACCGATTAATGCTGCCACTACGCCTACTACAATGGTTAGTATGAGTGGTCCCATGATATGTTAAAAATGTGATATGATAATAATATTAAACAAAAAGCACTCATAGACCATCCTTTCGCCGCAGGGAACGGCGCGGTTTTGGTTATAAGTGCAGGTTACTTCTCTCAAAACACCGGGGATATGCTCCCCTGAATAAATGTCGGGTGGAGAGCCTTTTACGGAGTTACTCGATGTTTAACAAAATGTCATCCAGCTTCTCCTCAAAATCTCTCAGCGTATCGTCGATACGCTCGTTTTTGCGCTGCTCTATCACGTAAAGCTTTGCAAAGTGTAACGCCACCATGCCGAGTACATCCTTTGATGTCTTGTCGGCAGGCTTAGATTCCATCCACTTGCTCCACACGCGGTTGACGTATCGTTCGGCAAGCCTGACTTCTTCTTCGCCTTCAAAACTGACTACCATGCCAAGCGGGGCAAGGTCAGCCAATTTTACTTTTATATTCAGTTTATCTTTCATCGCATCATTCGCTTAGCTCAGTGATGCACTTGTCGATTTCCCGCACTAATTCGGAAATCCTGGCTCGGCTCAGCTCGACATCGCGGCGGTCGGGTATTGCGGTGGTCACTACGGTGAGATATTCCACCCTGCTTTTCAGGATTCGTATCTCCTCTTCCTGACCGGCAATCTTTTTCTCCAACCCGGCGATAGTCTCGTCGGCTTCTTTTTTTGCCTGATAGAGTGCGTTGTAACGCTCTGTCAGGGACTCCGCCTTACGGCTGATACGCAAAAGTGTCTGCTGTAAGTCGCCTGCCATTTATCCCAAATTTTTACAAAAGTACGATAAAAATCTTATAATGCAACATATTTCTCCCAAAAAATTAGTGGCTATTTATCTTGATTTGGTGAAATCACCGGAGATTTCCTTCGGGAGTAGGGTCGGTGACCACGACGGGCTTTGAGGTAAGAGCCGACAGCATCGCCGTGAGGTTTTCCGCCGCCTCTGCGCGGGCGCGCTTTACGTAACCTTTGCGGTAGATGCTCTTTATGGCGTTTTGCTTCACTTTTTCCTTTATTTTGTTTTCCTCTGCTGTCGTAAAGCTGCCTGAACCCATGAAGCGGTCGTTCCAGGTGTCAATGACTATGTAGGAATCTTTGTCGGTCGACTCAAGAATTTCAACTTTTTCCGGCGGAAGCTGCACACGTAGTGTGTCGCCCGACATTTTCAGGACGATACGTTCGAGGTCGAAGGTTATCGACCCTTTGAGCGTTATGCGCCCGAAGAGATGACGGTTTCCTATGGTGGCTTTGACCGGCGTCTCCTCGTAGATGTCCATCGAACAGAGTCTCACCATTGATTCAACTTCTTTCACCATTGCGCCGTCAATGGTAAGGTCGCCCGACTGCTGGGATGACTTGCGGTTGAGGCTCACGATGAGGAGGATGCCCCCAAGCAGAATGGCGGCTGCAATAATCGGGAATATCTTTTTCGTTTTCATCTGTGTCAGTTGGATTTAAAAGATATGTCGGCTGTATAGCCTTCTCCGCTTAAAAGCGATTCAAAATAGGCGATTGCTTTGCGGCGCGCCTCGGCTTTGATGTGGTTCTGAAATGCCGGATTGCGTCTGACCTCCTCTTTGAGCGACTCGTTCATCTGCTCCTTTATTGCCGCACGTTCTTTGGCATCGATGCGTGAGCGTAGCCCGGTCACGCGGTAATGATTTTCGCGTATCGGGAGGTCTCTCCCCTCAAATTCAGTCTTTATCGCAGGAAGAACTACCGAAACGGTGTGAGCGTCTTCATTTACGGTTATATCGCCCGGCTGAAGTTCCGACATGTCCATGTAGGCGCGCAGATAGGTGTCGTAGGAGTAGACGGCAACGCGGTCGCCTATCTTGACTGCGTTGATAAGTGCGTCGGCTGTCTGCCTGAGGTTTTTTGCCTCGCTAAGGGTAATATCGTCGATTGTCGCCATTTTCGATATGGTCATACGGGCGAGTATGAGTTTGTCAACTGATTTTATCTCGGAATAAAACCGGAGTGAAGTGTCATTGCGGCTGCATCCGGCTGAGATGACGGCGGCAAGCAGCAAGCTTGTGATAAGTCTGAAATTCATAGGTCGGTTGCATTTATATTTAACATTGGATATATACCATATAAACGCTTGCAGGCATCATGATATTGCGTCAAAGCACCGGGCTGAGGAGGCGGAATATCGATTCCTTGATTTTCTGCCACTTGGGACGCTTGTTCCATTCCGCCGGACTGAGGCGCACACTTTGGGCTATGTCGTCAAGGAATATCTGTCGCATCTGGCGGTTTATTTCCTGGGAATAGATGAACACGTTGCTTTCAAAATTGTGCTCGAAGCTGCGGAAGTCGAAGTTGGTGGATCCTACCGACACAAATTCGTCGTCGACGAGCACTGTCTTGGCGTGGAGCATGCCACCCTCGTAGAGATACACCTTTATCCCGGCGAGCAGACACTCGCGGATGTAGCTTCGTGAGGCGTAGGTGAGCACTGCCGAGTCGCTTTTTGCCGGAAGCATGATGCGCACGTCGACTTTTGCGAGCGCGACAGCCTGCAGAGTGCGGAGCAGGCTTTCGGTCGGCAGGAAGTAAGGGGTCTGGAGGAATACGCAACGCTTGGCGTTGGCGATTGCCTTCTGAAACACCATGGCTATGTTGCTCCAGGTGCTTGTAGGGCCGCTCGTCATGATTTGTATGCCGGCGGTAAAGGGAGGCTCGTTGCGCACTGTTGTGTCGGCGCGCTCTTCCAGCAGCGGTTGCCCCATGAAGTTCCAGTCGATAGCGAAGGAATACTGAAGCCCTCCGACTGCGGGCCCGGTGATGCGCAGATGGGTGTCACGCCACGCCCCGTATGCCACGCCGTTGATATAACGGTCGGCGATGTTCATCCCGCCGATATAGCCTGTCTTGCCGTCTATTACCGCTATCTTCCGGTGATTGCGCCAGTTTACCCTCGTGGCGAATACCGGGAATGTGACCCTGAAGAATGGGAACACGGCGATGCCGGCGTCGGACATGCGCTTGAAAAATTTCGATTTGGTGTTAAGGGAGCCGATGTGGTCGTAGATTACCCTTACTTTGACACCTTCCTGCGCCTTTTTTATCAACGCTTCGGCGACGCGTGTGCCGGTGGCGTCGTCGGTGAATATGTAATACTGCAGATGGATGTATTCGCGGGCACTCTCGATGTCGGCGAGGAGCGCGTCAAATTTGGAATGTCCGTCGGTGAATATCTCGACCTTGTTGCCGGGATAGTAAATGGAGCCGGTTATAGTCTTCGCCATCCTTATCTGCTGGCGGCTGGCGGTGGAAAGCGGCAGCCGCGTTACATCGATGCTGCGGAACGACTCGCGTTTGCGTAGCTTGCGGCGGTTGCGGCGGGTGATCATGCGGGTGTTTTTAAGGCTTCTTCCGAAAAAGATGTACAGCACCACCCCGAATACGGGCACCATCAGCAACACCGTAATCCATGCGAGTGACTTCACCGGATTACGGTTTTCCGACAGCACCACAGCCACAAGGCTTATGATGGTGCCGGCGTATGCCAATAATAGTAAAATGTTGTACCAAGCCATAGACCCATTGTCCGGCAATGCCGGCGCGCCCCTAAGTTAGCAAAAAAGCGCGACAATGCCAACAAAAAATGCCATGTCATTTCTGACACGGCATTTTCTTGTATTTGCAGGGAGTTGGGAGTGGGAGATTATTCAGCTGCTTCAGCTACAACCTCGAAGGGAAGCTCTACGCTCACTTCCTTGTGGAAAGTGATGGTGCAGTTGTATTTTCCCGGCTCCTTGATGTTTTCTTTGAGAGTGATGAGCTTGCGGTCAACATTGTGTCCGAGTTTCTCAAGAGCCTCAGCGATAGTGGCGGCGTTGACTGAACCGAAGATGGTACCTGCCTCGCTGGTCTTTGCAGCGATGGTGAGAGCTACATTTTCGAGAGCCTTTGCAGCAGCTTCTGCATCAGCCTTGATCTTGGCGAGCTTATGAGCGCGCTGGCGCTGATTTTCGGCGAGTACCTTGAGAGCCGACTCAGAGGCGATCACTGCCTTGCCCTGGGGAATAAGGTAGTTGCGGCCATATCCGCTTTTTACTTCAACAACATCATCCTTGTAACCCAGACCGGAGATGTCTTCTTTCAATATAATTTTCATAATGTAATTGTCTCTGTTGTTAAGATTATTTCATCAAGTCAGTCACGTAGGGGAGGAGTGCAAGGTGACGAGCACGCTTTACTGCCTGTGCCACACGACGCTGGAATTTGAGCGAAGTACCGGTGATACGTCGGGGAAGTATCTTGCCCTGCTCGTTGAGGAACTTCTTGAGGAATTCAGGATCCTTGTAGTCGATATACTTGATGCCACTTCTCTTAAAGCGACAATATTTCTTCTTCTTTACATCCACTGACAGCGGAGTGAGATAGCGAATTTCTGATTGTGCCTGTGCCATGATTTAGTCCTCCTTTACTTCTGTTTCGGTTGTTTGATTCTGTTTTGCACCCTTGAGGCTGCGACGCTTGATTGCATACTCGTGAGCATACTTGTCAAGACGGAATGTCAAGAAACGAAGTACACGCTCGTCACGACGGAACTGGATTTCGAGTTTCTTGATGGTGTCGGGGGTTGCGTCAAACTCTACGAGAGTGTAGAAGCCGGTTGACTTTTTCTGAATGGGGTAGGCGAGCTTGCGGAGACCCCAGTTCTCTTCGTTGACAATGGCTCCACCGTTGGCTGTGATTACGCCGGTGAACTTGTCTACCGCTTCCTTCATCTGAGCATCAGACAAAACGGGAGTTAAAATGAAAACGGTTTCGTAATGATTCATTGTGAATAGTAATTATTTAATAATGTGTTAAAAACGCCGCAAAGTTACAACTTTTTCTCCACCCGTGCAACACCTTCCCGAAAATTGTACAGAAATCGCTGAAAGAGGGTATTATAGGCTGAAATATCCTCCTGTCTTTTTAGAACCGCGATATTCTATAATATTTAGTTCCACTAAGCGTTTCAATGCTCGTTTGATTGTTATAATACTTTTCTCGGATTCATTAGCCAAGGTGACTGCACTAATGCCAGGAGTGGAGACGATGCGATTATAAATCAGTTTTTCAGTGTCATTTATCGTATCATTTATCGTATCATTTATCGTGCCATTTTTGTGAGACGATAAATTCGGACGCATGAAAGTTACTCTAACTACCCCTTTTTCGTCGGTTACAATGGGTTGTTTAAGCCCTGCCTGTTTGCAGTCTTCAAATATCATAGACAATCCTCTCCCCCAATGTTCGATGACGCCACTGTAATACATGACGCGGGCTATGATTTCATTGGGCGGCTCTGAAGTATGAGAGTCAAGTATGTGAGAACCGTATACAAGTTGGGTCGCAGGTATTTCTTCAGGTAGCATACCTGCATTCTCGATCTCTATGCGGTCATCATATATAGCGACGCCGACAGACACTGTATATTGACTAAATCGACTGTCATAAATCCAGAGGTATTATAAATGCAAAATTACAAAAATAATTGAGATTCAGGCTATTTTAACTGATGGGATTGTGTCACAGAATCGGATCGGTTGATAAAAAAGACGGGGCGGTGCCTGGATTTTGGCATCGCCCCGTTATGGTTTGGTGTTGTTTTTACCATTTGAAGATTACGGGATTGTCGGTGTAGGGGCGGCTAGGAGGGCATCTGAAAACAGATGACCGGGCAAAAGACCTGCCGAATGCGGGCGAACGGAAACTTGTCAGTTTCGCCAAGAGGATAAAAAAGCGGGGTGCTGTCGTGATTGACTGCACCCCGCTTGGGTATTGGGTATTGTAGTGTTGCTTACTTGTTGAGGTAGGCTTTGACCTGGGCGAGTACCGCGGGTGCGGTGAAGCCGAATTTCTCATCGAGCACCTTGTAGGGAGCCGATGCGCCGAAGTGGTCGAGACCGAATACCTCGCCGTTGCGACCTACCACGCCGCGTAGCGTAGAGGGAAGTCCTGCGGTCAAGCCAAATACCTTGCCGTCGGCGGGAATCACGCTGTTGCGGTAAGCCTCGGGCTGGCACTCGAAGAGTCCGATTGAGGGTACTGATACCACGCGTGCCGCGATGCCTTCGTTGGCAAGAAGACCGGCAACCTCAACGAGGAGGGATACCTCAGAACCGTTTGCCACGAGAGTAACGGCAGGGTTGGCTGCGTCAACAACGATGTAGCCGCCCTTTTCTGCGCCAAGAGCTTCCTCGTAGCGGTCGCCGCTTGATGCGGGAAGGTCGGGGATGTTCTGGCGGCTGAGGATGAGAGCGGTCGGGGTCTTTGTATTTTCCATCGCCATCTTCCAGCATACCGAAGTCTCGGCAGCGTCGCCGGGGCGAAGCACGAGCATACTGGGCTGACCCTTGAAGTTGCGGAGCTCTTCCATGAGACGTATCTGGGCTTCCTGCTCCACGGGCTCGTGGGTAGGACCGTCTTCACCCACGCGGAATGCATCGTGAGTCCAGATATACTTGACGGGAAGTTCCATGAGAGCTGCCATGCGGACAGCGGGTTTCATGTAGTCGGAGAATACGAAGAATGTGCCGCATGCGCCGATAAGACCACCGTGGAGTACGATACCGTTCATTATTGCAGCCATCGTAAGCTCGGTCACGCCGCAGTGGAGGAATGCTCCTGAGAAGTCGCCGTGAGTGAGGGGATGGGTCTGCTTGAGGAATGCATCGGTCTTGTCAGAGTTGGCAAGGTCGGCAGAAGCGCAGATCATGTTGCCTACTTTCTTGGCAAGCTCGGCAAGCACGTCGGCTGATGCCGCACGGGTTGCGATACCGGGCTTGTGGGCTATGCCCTTCCAGTCGATTTCGAGAAGTTTGCCTGCGAGATAACCGTCAAGCACGGCTGCCTGCTCGGGATTTGCCTCGCGCCAAGCCTTTTCGGCAGCGTAACGAGCCTTCACCTCTTCACGGAGCACTGCTGCACGATCGTCGTAGAGCTTCTTGACATCTTCCCAGATGTGGAAGGGATCGGCGGGATCGGCACCCAGATTTTCCATTGTCTTGGCGTAGTCGGCACCCGATGCGCTGAGCGGGTTGCCATGAGTGTCACATTTGCCTTCATAAGACTTGCCATCGGCGGTGACAGCGCCACGGCCCATGATGGTCTTGCCTATGATGATAGTGGGGCGCTCCTTCTCTTCGATGGCAGCCTCAAGTGCGCCTGCCATTGCGAGAGGATCTGTTCCGTCGACTTCAATCACGTTCCAGTGCCATGCGCGATACTTGGCTGCGGTATCCTCGGTGGTCACCGCCTTGGTCTCGGTAGAGAGCTGGATGGAGTTGCTGTCATAGAACATTATGAGATTGTGGAGACCGAGATATCCGGCAAGGCGTCCTGCGCCCTGTGAAATCTCTTCCTGTACACCACCGTCGGAAATAAACGCGTAAGTCTTGTGAGCGATCCAGTCACCGAAGCGAGCCTGAAGGAAACGCTCTGCGATAGCACAACCCACAGCCATCACGTGACCTTGTCCGAGAGGACCGGAAGTGTTTTCCACACCGCGCTCGGGGTGCAGTTCGGGATGGCCGGGAGTGGGGCTTCCCCACTGACGGAATTCCTTAAGCTCCTCGACTGAATATTTGCCGGTAAGGGCAAGCACCGAGTAAAGCATCGGTGACATGTGACCGGGGTCGAGGAAGAAGCGGTCGCGCGCGATCCAAGTGGGATTGTCGGGATCCGTTACAAGAAACGATGAGTACAGGACATTCACGAAGTCGGCTCCACCCATAGCACCGCCGGGGTGGCCTGATTTTGCTTTTTCCACCATTGATGCAGCCAGGACACGGATATTGTCAGCTGCACGAGTCATGAGGTTTTTGTCCATAAATAAAAAGTTAAAAATAAATTAAGTATATAGGTATAGTTAGAGATATAGTTGCTCTTCGTCAGATGCCTCTTCCTGTACCGGGATGTCGGTGTTGACATTCTTGCTGCCGACAAGACCGTAGAACAGGAGATACAACAAACATGCCACGATAAGCCAGTAGCTTGTCATGTAGCCTGCCTCTTTTGCTATAAACTGCTGGAGGAGGGGAAGGACACCACCGCCCACAACCATCATCATGAAGATACCTGATGCCTGTGCGGTGTATTTTCCGAGGCCCTCTACTGCAAGGTTAAAGATACCGCCCCACATAACCGAGGTGCAGAGACCGCAGATGACCAGAAGATATGCGCTTACAGGTACCATTGCCTGCTCGCCGTTAACGCCGCTGTAGACAAATTCCGGCACCGGTACGGTGACAGTCTTGGGGATGAAGATGGCGAGTATCACAAGCACGGTAGCTACCGCCGACACGCTGATAAGCTGTGCGCGAGTCGACACCTTTCCGCTGATGGCGCCGCTGAGGCTACGGCCTACAAGCATGAGCAGCCAGTAGACGGCGACGATTGCGCCTGCGATTGTAGAGGCGTCGCCAATCACGCCTGCGCCCGATGCCTTCTGGTCGGCGAGGTAGAAGTTAAGTGTGCCCGGGATACCGATTTCGATACCTACATAGATGAATATACCGATGACACCCAGTACTGTGTGACGGAAATTCCATGGGCTGTGGCTGTATTTTACTTTCTTATGACCCTTTGAGAGATTGGGCTCCGGTATAGCCACGAAAGATATTACGATAAATGCTGCGACAAATACGCCCATAGCGATGAAGAGCAGGGGAGTCACAGCCTGGATAGTGGTCGATTTTGTGAGCTGACCTATGAGTGCGCCAACGAAGAAGGGAGTCAGTGTGCCTGATAGGGAGTTAAGCGCTCCACCGGTCTGAAGAAGCTGGTTGCCCTTGTTGCCGCCGCCACCGAGGAGGTTGAGCATCGGGTTAACTACGGTGTTGAGCATACATACGCAGAAACCGCAGATAAATGCTCCCAGAAGATAAATCAGGAAGTTGAGGCATACGGTAAATTCCTTGGTCACCATCATGCCGCCTTCGTCGATTGACGACTGCATGGTGAAGAGGGGGGTATCGGCGCCTGCCTGGCTTGAAAGGAATTGCACGAACAAGCCGATGACACCGATTGCCATCGCCCAGAGTGCTGTCTTCTTATAACCGATTTTTACAAGAAGGTTACCGGCGGGAATGCCCATGAACAGATAAGCGAGGAAGTTCATCATGTTGCCCATCATGCCGAGCACGCTGTTGCCTTCAAATGTATTTCCCCATATTGTGCCGATGGGGGCGGCAAGATTGGTTACAAACGATATCATCGCGAATAGGAAAAACATCGCGATGATGGCAATCGTTCTACCGTTGGACTGTGTTTTTTGTACCATGTGTAAACCGTTTTTGATTGATAGTGATTCTTGATTAAAGAGTGATTTTTGGTTAATTCTGTAAAATTAGCGATTTTTTTTCAGTGGCGTATCGGGTTATGCTCAAAAACATAATATTGGCATCAATATTCCCTTTCTCCGAATATTGTCGTGCCTATCCTCACCATATTGCTTCCACAGCTTATTGCGAGCCTGTAATCGTGGCTCATGCCCATGCTTACGGTGTCAAATGCTCCTGTCCCGTGCAGTGACAGTGATTTTATGCGGTCAAAAGTTGAGCGTATTGTCTTGAAGTCGCGTTCGATGCGGGCGTTGTCGTCGACATTGCTTGCCATGCCCATGATGCCGCGCACTCTGACATTGGGTGTCTCCTCAAGGATTCCTCCCGTAAGCAATTCCGTAAGCTCGTCGGGAAGAAAGCCGAATTTTGTTTCTTCCAGCGCCACATGCAGTTGAAGCAGTATGTCGGTGACTTTGCCTATGCGACGGCTTTCCGAGTCTATACACCGGAGCAGACGCTCGGAGTCGACGCTCTGGATAAGCCCGGCGTGGGGAACGACAAGACGTACCTTGTTGGTCTGGAGGTGTCCGATGAAGTGCCATTCTATGTCGGCGGGGAGGATGGAGGCTTTTTCCACAAGTTCCGTGGCGCGGCTTTCTCCAAATACACGCTGCCCCGCCCCGTATGCTTCCATGATAGCTTCGGCAGGATGAAATTTCGACACTGCCACAAGGGTCACTCCCCCTGGCAGTGTCGAAGTTATCTCGTCGATACGTTGTGCTATTCCGTTCATTTTATTCTGCGGGTGATTCGCTGCCGCCAAGTTTTGCCTTGAATACATCCATTATAGTGGTCTCGGCGATTGACGATACTTCAAAATCAGCCATCGTGCCCTTCATGCCTTCCATGAAATTGTCAAGCGCCTCGCGGAAATTGTTGGCGGCGACAAGGATATGGCTGGTAGTCTTTTTCTCGACGGCGGTCTTTTCGTCAAGTGTTATGAAATTGACCTTGACATGATACCATTTGTCGGCGGCATCATCCCAGAATATTTCCGTGATATTGGTGCGTTTTACCGCTGAGATAGAAAACTCGCCGGAGATAAACGGGGTGAGTTCCTCGATAGTGCGCGCCTCCGCTTCGGTGAAGCTTAGGGCATCGACCATGTAGGGCTCGTTTACCTTTTTCTGTGTGCCGTTTTCCATCATTTTTTCGTAACGAACTTTTGTTTCAAACCAATTGCTCATCTTAATATAGTTTTTATGTTGTGATTATAGTTGATTATTCTGATTTTTTCAGGTGCAGATATGTGTGGATACATCCTACAAGCAGAGCGCCTCCGATGATGTTGCCTATTGTGGCTGGGATAAGATTGCGCCATATCATCTGCCATGCCGTGACATCAGCCCCTTCGAGCATTCCGCACGGTATGAAAAACATGTTGGCGATGGAGTGTTCGTAGCCGAGGGCGACAAACGCCATCACCGGCAGCCAGCATCCAAACATCTTAGCCCCGCTGCTTTTTGCCGACAGCGCAAGCCATATCGCCAGACATACACACCAGTTGGCGCCGATGCCTTTAACCATCACCACGAGCCAGGGCATAGAGACTTTTGCCTGCGCGATGCCGATTATCGCCGAATGGTAAGGCTCGGGTGCCGTGAGCCCGACAAAATAGACCATTACGAGTACAAACAGTATTGCCCCGAGGAAATTTCCGAGATACACGAGCGCCCAGTTTACGAGCACGTCGCGCAAGGAGCATTTTTTCGCCATCAGCGGCGGCATCAGCAGGGCGTTGTTGCCGGTGAACAGCTCTGCACCGAGCACTACCACCAGTATGAGCCCGATAGGGAACATGGCTCCGCTCAGAAGTTTCTGCAACGCGGGGTTGTCAGCCGTGAGCCCCGGGAATCCATAGCCGATGATAAGCGACAAAGTGCCTCCGAAAGCTATATAGACGCCTGCAAGCATTGTGAGGATTACAAATGAGGTGTAGCCCGATGCCTGCAGCCGCAACTTGTTTTGTCCGGCGTTCATCGCCGCATCGATTACTTCAGCGGGTGTTCTGGTTGCCATTGTTGCAAGCCGTGGGTTAAAGTGATTCGAGGATACGTTTTAACACCACTTCTGCCGAGATTTCGCGGTTTGCCGCTTCAGGTATGACAAGTGAGCGCGGACTCTCGATTACCTCGTCGCTTACAATCATGTTGCGTCTTACAGGTAGACAGTGCATGAAGAAAGCGTTGTTGGTGAGTGCCATTTTCTCTGCGGTGACGGTCCAGCTGCGGTCGGTGCTGAGCACCTTGCCGTAATTGGGGTCGGTGTATGCGCTCCAGTTTTTAGCGTACACGAAGTCTGCTCCGGCAAGAGCCTTGTCCTGGTCATACTCGATTTTTGCGTTGCCTGTAAACGCCGGGTCAAGCTCGTAGCCGTGAGGATGGGTTATCACGAAGTCGTAGCCTGCGGCATTCATCCATTCGGCAAATGAGTTGGGGACAGCCTGCGGGAGTGCCTTGGGGTGGGGCGCCCATGTCATTACTACTTTCGGACGCTCGACGGTCTTATGCTCCTCTATGGTGATAAGGTCGGCGAATGACTGCAAGGGGTGGCGCGTGGCGGCTTCCATAGAGAATACGGGTCGCCCCGAATAGCGGATAAACTGATTCAGAATCTTTTCCTCGTAGTCATCGGTCTTCGACTCAAAACGGGCGAATGACCTTACTCCTATCACGTCACAGTAACAGCCCATCACGGGGATTGCCTCAAGAAGGTGTTCGGGCTTATCGCCATCCATGATTACGCCACGCTCGGTCTCGAGTTTCCACGCGCCCTGGTTGACATCAAGCACGATTACATTCATTCCGAGATTCATCGCCGCCTTCTGGGTGCTTAGGCGAGTGCGCAGCGAGGAGTTGAAAAATATCATCAGTAGCGTCTTGTTTTCGCCAAGATGCTTGTAGCCAAAACGGTTGGCTTTTACTTCGAGCGCCTCCTTCACGGCAAGCCGGAGGTCGCCTATGTCATTTACGTTGGTAAATTGTTTCATCGGATTGCAAATTATGGCGCAAGTTACTCAAATATTTCCATATAGACGCTACCAATACCGTCAAAAAATGGTAACTTTGCTTGCTAATTAACCTCAATTACTAATATGCAAGCAATTATACTGGCAGCCGGACTCGGACGCCGTCTCGGCGAGTTTACGGCGGGAAACACCAAATGTATGGTACCCGTCAACGGGGTCTTGCTGATTGACCGCATGCTCATGCAGCTGCAGCGTCTCCCCTTGTCAAGGGTCGTGATAGTCATCGGCTATGAGGGAGCGAAGTTGCGCGATTACATCTCAGGGCGTTTCCCGGAGATGAACGTGGAATATGTCGAGAACAATGTATATGACAAGACCAACAATATATATTCGCTCTGGCTTGCGCGCGATGTCATGCAGGATGACGATACATTGCTGCTTGAATCGGATATAATCGTTGATGACGCGGTTATTGACATGATATACGCGTCGGAACATCCTGATGTGGCTCTCGTCGCGCCCTATGAACCCTGGATGGACGGTACAATGGTGCGTCTTGACGAGGATGACAATATAATAAGCTTTATCCCGAAAAAGGCATTTAACTATAACGATATCGACAGTTATTACAAGACGGTCAACATCTATAAGTTCAGCCGTGAGTTTGCCACGCGCTGTTATCTGCCGTTTCTGGAGGCATATATCAAGGTGCTCGGCGACAATGAGTATTACGAGCAGGTGTTGCGTGTAATCACTCTTGTCGATACTACCGGAATAAAGGCGCTTTCCATCGGCGGTCTTCCCTGGTATGAGATTGACGACGTGCAGGATCTCCGCATAGCCGAGACCATATTTGCCGATGTTGATGCACGTCTTGAAAAGCTGCAGCACAGTTACGGCGGTTACTGGCGCTATCCGGGGCTTAAGGATTTCTGCTACCTTGTCAATCCCTATTTCCCGACAGCAAAGATGATTGATGAGATGAAAAGTAGTTTTGACGTGCTTTTGCGCAATTATCCGTCGGGAATGGGCGTGAACTCACTCCTCGGTGCGAAATATTTCGGTGTACGTCATGATTATGTGGTGACAGGCAACGGAGCCGCTGAACTTATCAAGGCGCTCATGGAGCATTGCGACGGTCGTCTTGGCGTGACAGCACCGACATTTGAGGAATACCCCAACCGTAAGGACAGTGATGAAGTCGAAGTATTTGTCCCCGACAATAACGAATTCCGCTATACAGCCGACGACCTGATGACATATTTTGCCGACAAGGATATCGCCACACTGCTCGTGATAAATCCCGATAACCCGTCGGGCAATTTCATACCGCGTCACGACCTTATGAGGCTTGTCGAGTGGACGCGCGTCAGGAATATAAGACTTGTTGTCGACGAGTCGTTTGTCGACTTTGCTGACGGTGATGACAATACGCTTCTCCACAATCGGGTGCTTGAAAACGCACCGCATCTTGTGGTGGTGAAAAGTATCTCGAAGTCTTATGGGGTGCCCGGTTTGCGTCTCGGGGTGCTTGTAAGTTCCGACAAGGAGCTTGTCAGGAAATTGCGCTCGGCTTGTGCGATATGGAACATCAATTCTTTTGGCGAGTACTATATGCAGATTTTCGGCAAATATGAAAAATCTTACGATGAAGCTTGCCGCAAGATAAGGAAGGTGCGCGATACCCTCTATGAAGAGCTGCAGGCGGTGGATTATCTGCGTGTGATGCCCTCGGCGGCAAACTATTTCCTGTGTGAGGTGACATCGCGCTTTACTGCAGGTGAACTTACGAGGATATTGCTTGACCGGTACAACCTGTTGATAAAAGATTGCTCGGGCAAACGGGGATTTCCGTCAGGAGCACAATACATACGTATCGCCGTAAGGGACACTGCCGATAACCGGGTTTTGACCGATGCCCTTAAATCGCTGTAATTATGGAGTGCGGCAAAGGTGACGGAATGAAGATATGTATTGTGGGCGGCGGCAATGTCGGCACTGTGCTTGCCGGATTTGTCGCCTCACGCGGCTACGGGGTGAATGTGCTGACCGATCATCCTGAGTCTTGGAGCAGCAAAGTTGATGTGACTGACCCTGACGGAAAGCATTTTTCGGGGCGGCTTGACTGCGTGTCGGCTGACCCGGCGGCTGTGATACCCGACGCGGATATGGTGCTGGTATGTCTTCCCGGTCCGGCTATACATGACAAACTGGTTGCCATAAAGCCGTGGTTGCGGCATGACGCACTTGTAGGAAGTGTGTTCTCTTGCACCGGCTTCTTCATAATGGCAATAAATGTGCTTGGCAGTGACGCGCGTCTTTTCGGACTTCAGCGTGTGCCGTTTATCTCGCGTCTTGAAAGTTATGGTCACTCCGCTCACCTGCTTGGCTACCGGAACTGTATAAAAGTGGCGTTCAGCGGTGTTGATGACCGGGACGGTATCTCTTCCATGTTTGCCGACATGTTTGCTACGCCCGTGTCGGTGCTTGCCCATCCGCTTGAGGTGACGCTCACCAACAGTAACCCGATACTTCATCCGTCGCGTCTCTATGCCATGTTTAAGGATTGCGACGCTCCGTTCAAGGAAGTACCAGCGTTTTATTCCGACTGGACCGATGAAAGCTCGGAACTGCTGATAGCCTGCGACAGCGAGTTTCAGCTTGCCGTCAGGCGGCTTGGTATCGCTCCCGACCATATTCCGTCGCTGCTTGATTATTATGAGTCGACCGATGCCCCTTCCCTTACCCGCAAGATACGCAGTATCGCGGCGTTCAAGGGTATTCCCGCACCGATGAAAAAGGTAGAGGGAGGCTATATGCCTGACTATGACAATCGTTATTTCACTGAGGATTTCCCTTACGGTATGATGCTGATAAAAATGGTGTGTTCACGGCTCGGAATTGCCACTCCCACTATCGACATGATTATCCGGTGGTTTCAGGAACGTGTCGGGAAGCATTACATTGATGGTGACACCATCGCCGACAGCCCTGACGCAAGGGCGGTGGCTTGTCTTGATGCGGCATCGATCGACTATCTTATATCATCTATGATTCATTGACCGCTTATGGCTGACACGCTTGGCAGAAAGGCATTGAAAGGAACTGCATGGGCTACCGCCGACCGTTTCGGTAACATGGTGTTGCAGTTTGCGGTTAACCTTGTGCTTGCCAATCTGTTGCTTCCTGCCGATTTCGGTGTAATCGGCGTACTGGCAATATTCATAGCGGTGTCTCAGACTATAATTGACGGCGGTTTCGGGTCGGCGCTCATTCAGCGCAAATCGCCGACGCAGGTCGATTATTCGACTATATTCTATTGGAATTTAGGCTTCTCTTTGCTCTTGTATGGCGCTCTGTTTGTCGCGGCACCGGCCGTGGCGCGTTACTTCGGTATGCCGGTGTTTTGCGATGTGTTGCGTGTCATCAGCCTTAACCTGGTCATAAGCGCGCTTGCACAGGTGCAGCTTGTAAGGCTTAAGAAGGAACTTGCGTTCAAGCGTCTGGCGATAGTCAATCTTACGAGCTACGTCACAGCCTCGTGTGTGGCGATAGTTATGGCATTTCGTGGATTCGGTGTGTGGAGTCTTGTAGCCATGACGGTCATAAACCAGGCGATGATAACGATGCTCTACTGGGTGCTTAACCGCTGGCATCCGTCGGGCGGTTTTTCAAAGCAGTCGTTCAGGTCATTGTTCGGATTCGGGGGCTATATGCTTGCCGCTTCAATATTGCAGGAGATATGCCGTAATCTTCAGGGGGTGATAATCGGAAAACGCTTTTCGACCACCGACATGGGATATTACACGCAGGCATACAAGCTGGATCAGGTGACATCATACGCTGTGCCGCAGGTGCTGGTACAGGTGCTTTTCCCGTTTTTCTCCAACATCCAGAATGACCGTGAACGTCTTGCCGCCATGACAGCACTCGGCATGAGGGTTATCGCGGCGGTGGTGTTTCCGGTGTTGATAATACTGATGATTGTAGCAGAGCCGCTTGTGATGACGCTTTATGGCGACGTGTGGCTACCATGCGTGCCATATTTCCGCATACTTTGCGTAGGCGGTATATTTGTCAGCCTTCAGAATGTCAATTTTTATGCCGTTGCGGCTCTCGGTCACAGTAAAGTGCTTTTCCGGTGGAGCTTTTATAAATGGGGAATGTTGCTTGCCCTGCTTCTTGTCGGGATGATGTACGGGATGGAGGGCATAATGTGGGCGATTGTGGCGAGCAATTTCAATATATTCCTTGTCAATGCACTGCTGTCGCGGAAATATGTCGGTTGTGCGTTGTGGCGGCAGATGCGCTGTGTCTTGCCCCCGCTTGCGACAGGACTTGCCGCCGCCGTGGTCATATTGCTGTTGCCGGGGCTGTCGTGGTGGATGAAGGCGTCGTTCTACCTGATGCTTTATGTCGCGATGGCATTTCTTTTCCGGTTACGCGCCGTCGCCGACCTCCGACGGTTTTACAACATGATTTTAAAGAAGAATAAAGATTTTGACAATGATTGATATTGAGATACAAGCCGGGCTGCGCTGCCGGTTTAATCCCGACGGTTCGTTGCTGCGCCGTCATCAGCTTAAATTGCTGGAGATGCTGAAATTTATCGATAAGTTGTGTCGCAGCAATGACATACCTTATTGGCTCAGTTCCGGCACGCTTATAGGTGCAATGCGTCATGGCGGATTTATCCCCTGGGATGATGACGTGGATGTGGAGATGCTTGCGACCGATTTTCCGCGTTTTCAGGAAGCAGTGGAGCGGGTAGGCGACCCGAGGTATGTTGTGCAGACAACCGCCAATGACCCGGAATTCCTTTTTGCATTCGGCAAGTTGCGTGATCTCAATTCGCTTGTGGAGGAGAGCAACGGACTCGACTCACTATTGAAATATCGCGGCTGCTACATCGATGTGTTCACTATTGCGCCTTCCTCATCGCGCAAGCTCCATCGTCTCGGGTGCAAACTTGTGGGCACTGAGCTGAAATGGCGGGTAAAGTCGCCGGGGGCGTTGCGCAACATGCTGTTGCGTCCGGTGCTGCACGGTGTCGTTTTTCCGGTGATGAGGGCGGTGAGCCGGATAGGTGCGCGCGGACAGATGCGTCATGTGATGCCGAGCTTCTTTTCTGCACCACGGCAGATGTCGGAGCTATTGCCTGTGAGCGAGGTCGATTTTGAGGGGTACAGATTTCTGGCTCCTGCCGACCCTGACGGCTACTTGCGGCGCATCTACGGCGACTACATGCGTATCCCCGATCCCGACAAAATCCAGGTCCACGCCTCCAACATCCGATTATAATGTAGGTTTGCCGCGTACACAATGTCATAACGTGGTCTGACTTTCATGATTTTTTTGCTGCTACGCGTTGATTCATAGGTTGCTATGAGGACAATGGGGCGTTGCCCGCAGGGCATCATCTGTATATAGCCGGGGCGTTGAGCGGAGCGATACCCCCGGAATGATGGCTATATTCCGAAATGTTTCCCGATAGGGAATCATCAATTTTGCTCCGTGATGATTCCTCCGGAAACGTCAGTTCGTGCTCGCTTTCCGTCGGTATCGCTTCGCTCAACCGACGGCTATAAAAGGATTATCCCCTGACGGGGAAGGGGTTGTCAGATGTTAGTTCTCATTTTTTAGGCTGGGGCGAGTGGAAGCTCGCCAGCATCACGGCAGCATATAAAAGAGGGCGCATCGAATGCGCCCTCTCACTTTTATTGGGTAATGGTGTGTTACAGGAGGATGAAGGAGGAGTCGACTGTGGATTTCAGCTCTGATTTCAGCTTGTTGGCGTTAACCGGCTTGCTTACATATCCGTTGAATCCGTTTTCCATGATGCGCTCTTTGTCGGAGGCAAAGGCGTAGGCTGTCACGGCGATGATAGGCACAGTCTTGGATACCTTGCGTATCTCGCGTGTAGCCTCATAACCATCCATGTTGGGCATGTTGATATCCATGATGATGATATTGGGCTGATGCTGTTTGAACAGGTCGACTGCCTCACGACCGTCCCATGCATGGATGAGGTTGTAGTCGTTGGAGAGGATTGTCTCAAAGAGCAGGTAGTTACTTTCGTTGTCTTCAGCCACAAGTAACGTGAGTTTTTCCTGACGCTTGATTGTCTCTTTCTGAGGAGCCGGTACGGCAGCGGTTTCTTCGGCAGCGGTTTTACCCTCGGCAACCTGCACGGGAAGATAAGGGATAGTAAACCAGAATGTCGAGCCGAGACCTTCTCCCGGAGATTCGACACCTATGCGTCCTTCCATTTTTTCGATGATGCTCTGGCTTATCGAGAGTCCCAGACCGGTGCCCTGCACAAAGTTGTTGAGTTTGGTGAATCGCTGGAATACGCTCTTCTGCTTTTCCGGAGCGATACCGATACCGGTGTCGCGAACGAAGAAATATATTTCATTGCCGCGCAGTTCGTAGCCGAAGGTGATGCTTCCGCGGTCGGTGAACTTGCAGGCGTTGGTGAGCAGATTGATGATTACCTGCGACAGGCGGTTGCGCTCTGTGCGTACGACACATTCCGCGGCGCCAAGTGTGAAATTCAACACTACTCCCGGCTTGACTCTCATTCTCACCGTGCTTTCAAGATTGCGGATAAGATCATTCAGGTCGGTCGGATGATAAATGAATTCAAGGGTGTTTGCCTCTACTTTGGCGAGGTCGAGGATATCGCTGATAAGCTGCAGCAGGAGCTGGTTGTTGTTTTCGATAATGCCGATGAACTTCTCTTTCTTCTCCTCGTCGTCGGTATTGGCGAGCAGATTGGAGAATCCGACAATGGCATTAAGCGGAGTACGTATTTCATGACTCATGTTGGCGAGGAACGCTGATTTCAACCGGTCAGACTCGCTTGCCTGTTCCTTGGCAAGAATCAGCGCGTTTTCCTGTTTCTTGCGCTCGGTGATGAGAAGTAGTGAGCCTACAAGCGATACGGGGCGTCCGTTCTCATCCGTGTCATCGACAGCGGCGTTCACTTCCATCCAGTCGATTATCTCGTTGCCGTTGTCATTTGTTACAATGCGAAACTCTTCTTTGACATAGTTTGCCTTTCCTTCGACAAGCTCCTGATAAGACTGGCGCACACGCGGCAGATCCTCGCGATGTATGCGCTGGAAATACTCGCTTGAGTCGATTATGTTCATTCCGCGTCTTGACCCGCGCAGGGTGGGGAACTTGAGGTGTTTCAGTATGCGTTGTGTCTCGCAATAGATGCGCTGTGTCTTGATGTCCCATCGCCACGGGATGATGTGCGCCACGCTTAGCGTCATTTCAAGCTGGTTGCGTGAGTTGCGGAGTGTGTTTTCCGCTTTGTTGCGCTTGGTGGTGTCTGTGCCGAATATGTCGACGGTGTTGTTATCTTTGTTGGGTACAATCAGAAATTCGTAGTAGGAGTCGGTCGATTTGAAATAGTGGGTGAAAGTGACCGAGTGACCCTCCTTGAAGGCGGTGTCCACGAGATGCTTCAGATGCTCCATGTTGAAAAACGAGTCGGCATCATCGGCTCCGTTCTGGCTGTACAGCGACTCAAATGAAGTATTGCTCGACTTGTAATTGATTTTTGTCACATGACCTTCAGCATCGGTCACAAGACCAGCCGAGGCGTATGCGATAGGCATGTTGCGCACCAATGCGTCATGTGCACTTGTCGCCTTTATCTTTATGCGCAGTGCCTTTGAGCGCAGTGCGATTATGACTGCAATCGCAGCCACAAGCAGGATTATGGAGATGATGTACCACTTGTAGCTGTCCCAAAGTGTTTTGGGCTTGTTGACAAATACCGTGTCGGCGGGGCAGTCGCTTACAGAATATCCGTCGCGCAGAAGCTGCTCATAGTTGATGACATAATTGAAATCCTGCGGATATTCGGGATAATAGAAGGGCAGGTCATGCATCTTGGTGCCTTCGTTCATCTTATGCACGTAGCTGACGAGGGTGTCGACTATCTTTTTGTGGTCAGGGAAATAACCGCCCAGAATACCGTTGGCGATATATGCCTCGCGTAGGGCATAGACCGGTTGCGCCGCCTGTGGGATAGCGCGGTATTCGCCTGATACAAGCTGCGGATAGCCGTTGACATCTTCTTCCGAATAAAACCATGAGGAGAAAAGAAAACCTAACTTTTCGTCATGATTCATGATATAGTCGAGAAGACGGCCGCTGTTGTCGTTTCCTGCTACAAGCCATTCGTAGGATATTGCCGGATAGGTCGAGGCAAGATAATTACTGATGTTTTTGCTGAGATGACGGTTGGCTGAAAGAGCATCGGCGGCAAATACAAGTTTGGTCAGCTGCGGATTCATCTTTACGATGAGGTCGATAGTCTCCTTATACATGAAAGGTGACTCGATAAATGTGAGGTCATATTTGTTTCGCAACTGTGCGAGCGGGGTCAGCATGTCGTCGGTGTCATCTCCCTGCACTCCGGTAAGATAATAATTCATGGTGCCTACCTTGTCAAGGTTTCCGAGGAGTATTGCCGGGAGATCGCCCCAGTTTGACTTGATGGTGTCGATAAGTCCGAAAGAAGCCTCTCCAATCATGATGATGCCGTCGGGCTTGTTATTGTTGTAGCGTTTCAGGACACCTTCGACCATGTTGTTGTAGAGCGAGTCGTTGGTGACATAACTCATGTTGAGATGCTCTACCTCGATGATGAATTCATGATTTTTTGCCGCCTCCATTATCAGCGGGGTGATAAACGACTGGCTCCAGGGCGCTCCCTCGTTGTAGGCGTTGATTACAAGTATGTTTTGTACCGGCTTTGTGCGGTCAATGCCGTCGGCATGTGCCGAGAGTATCGATAACGCCACAAATGCGGTTATTGCTATTAATGTCCTTAATTTGCTAATGAAATTTTTCATGAATAATTGGTCAATAGTAAACGATAGATTTTTTAACCGTTTGGTTGTATCTGTGCAAAGTTAATCATTTCCATGACTAATCAACTATGTTTCCGTAAAAATAACAATATGTTTTACGACATAAAAATGTGCCTTAGGCATTGCCTGCAGGGTATGGGCGGAGCGGATGGGAGATACAGATGGACAAAAGATGCAAGGTGAGCTTCCCGGAGAAAGGTTGATGATTCCCTGTCGGGAAACGATATGATGGAGAGCCCGCACTCCGGGGGTATCGCTACGCTCAAACCCCGGCTAAATTTGGATTTTTCCCTGCGGGAAAAGGGGTCACATTAGATTGTATCGCGTAGCGGCAGGGGCTGCTGGAAGGCAGCCAGCGATGCATGGGTGGGATGCTCGCCCGCGATACAGATACAAAAAGGTCGTGCCAAATGTTGACACGACCTTCTTTTATGATGGATTATATTAAAATTATTTCCAAGCAAATACCTGAACCTTGCTCTTACCATAGGCTACATAGATGTAACCGTTGGGATGGAGTGAGATGTAGTTTGCAGAGTTTCCTCCGTTATGACGGGTGCGAGTCACGAATGAGAGGTCGTTCTTCTTAAGAACAATCAGACCGGCAGCACCATGCGCGATATATACATAGTCCTTGTCGACTGCGAGACCGTTGGCGCAAGCTGCTGCTGCTTCCTTGGTTGACATTTCCCAGCCTTTAAGCTCTTCCTTGCTCTTGTCGGTGAGACGGAAAGAAGCTACTTCCGTAAGCGTGTTGCCTGCAAGTGCGAGATGCTTTACACCGCCTTGTCCGAGGCATACCCAGATATCATTGCCTTCGATTGCGATTACATCCTTGCCGTCAACCGGTGAAAGGAGTACATCTTCAACTACGTAAGAAGCGATTTCGTTCTCGTAGTTAATGTCAGTGGCATTGAATACTTTAACGGAGGCATTTGCAGTATTGGCTGCCTTGTCGCGGTTGATAAGACTCAGCATGACTACTTTTGCGCCATCGGTTGCGATGTGCTTGCCGGTGCGTGAGCCGTCACGTTCCCAAGGATTAACAGGAGCTTCAGCCAGACTCGGGTCGAATTTCCATGACGGGAGTTTAGCCACTGATTTGAGTTTCCATGTAGCTTCCGTGAAGTCAGCTACGTTGAATGTCTCGAAACCGGCTACAGAAGCGGTCTGGTAGTATTCGCCGTTACGGATGATGCAGTTGCCTGATCCGCCGTTGCTATACACTGTGTCGCCGGCAGCGTTTACATATTGTTCCTTATACAGAGTGATAAGGTTGAGTTTTGCAGTATTGCCGGTGGGGAATGTTCCGCCATCGCAGTTAATCCAGCCGAGGATGCCGCCCTTGTCAGGATGGTCACCGGCTACGAATATCTTACCGTTGTCAAAGATCACATGGTTAAAATCGATTGCTCCGTAAGTGCTGTTGGTAGGTGCGGTTTCAAGGTAAGAGTTAAGGGTTACAGTACCGTTGTCTACGGTGAGATGCTCGATACAGCCGTGGAAGCCTGTTCCCTGAGTATGCCATGAAACGTAAGCATCATTTCCGACAGTGAAAATTGAAGTAGCAGAAATGGGATGCTGATGTTCTGCTGGTTCGATGCTACCGATGTTTTCCAGTTCGGGGTCGGGCGTGGGGTCTGGTGTGGGGTTTGTCGTCGGACCTTCAATCACCTTGGGAGCGCAATCGTCACCGTCTTCAACAGTATAATCGATTTGTTCTTTTACCTTTACGCTCTCGTTCCATGCAAGTGTGACTTCAGTTTCGTCGGCTGCCTTTTCTAGTGTGCCGCTTTGGCTGTCGTAATTAACTGCGACATTATAAAAAGTACCCCTGAGGTCTTTGTCGTTGACATCAAGCACCTTGGTCTCAACCATTGCGTAGTCGCCTTCTTCTGCTCTTACAAACACATTGCCTATGTTTTTCAGGTTAAGCTGTTCAGTGGCAAGGAGATAACCGCCGTCACGGAGGAGTATTTCAAGAGGACTATTGCCTGCAAGTTCAACCACCGGAGCCGATACATAACCTGCTGAAATTATTGAGTTGTTACCGGTAAGGTAGATGGTGTCTTCTGCTGTAACAGCACAGCCAGCGTAAACTTTTCCTCCAACTAGAGTTATGTTTTTACCATGGAGTTTGCCTGTAGTGTAACATTCTCCCATAAGTTCGAAGTCAATGTCTCCGTGTACGAGGTCAGCCTCAGAAACAAGAGTTCCTTCGATGTGGATATTCTTGTCTCCGCTCTGGCTTGCGCGCAAGATGTCACCGCCTCGGTGAACATAAACAACAGTGTTTGACTGGAGAATCGACTTGTCGATAAGTTTACCGCCATTCAGGATGTGAATCTCCATTTTCGTATTGGAGCCTGTGCCATTACAAGTTACCTCGCCGTCAATATAATATTTTAAATTGTCAAGAGTTACAGGCTTCTGCCAGTATTGATTGTCGCTGTTTTGATATTGGTGTACAAATGTCACTGTGATACTTGAAGAAAGTGCACTGACATTTGCTCCTGCAGGAACGTAAATGCTTCGATCTAATATTTGCTCATTAAAATCTGCTTCCTTCATATCAGCAGGCACGTTGACCGTTATCCAATTTCCATTATAATTAGCCGGTAATTGAATCATTGCTGCAAGTTCGTCAGCAGTCGGAATTTCAGGCATTCCGGGGAACTCAGGTACGTCATTAGCCGCACGACTTCCAAAAAGCTTGGAGTTGTAATATGTTTTTGCCAATGCAGGGTTGGAGAGCACCGAGAGGTCAATACCTTCTACGGTTTCGGTTACATCGTTGCCGCCGGGACCGTCGATGCCGGGGGCGTCATCTTTACAACCAGTCATGGTTACAAGTGCGAGGGCTACTACACCGCACCTGAACGCGTTTTTACGGGTGAGTACCGGTAAAATCAGGTTAGTCTTTTTCATCCTTGAAAATAAAAGTTAGAATGTTAGATTGGTATGATTGTTAATTGTTTTTTTGCTATATCACTTTTCAATGTGTGTAACAATATTTTGCAAATTTACAAATAAAATCGCAATCTGCAAATATTTGATTGTTAATTAATGGATTGAGTCGTCGTTTTAACAATCCGGCACAAGGACTTATTGTATATTTTCAAAGTCGTTCATCAACGAGCTTTCGGTTAAGGGTTCCTTTTAAATCGTAGATTGCATCCCCCTTCCGGAGATATTTTTCCAGGTCCATATCGTTAAATACCGAGTGACATACACACTGTATAATCAGGTCGTAATTTTTTTCAGAAATTTCATCTTCAGAGGTGGAAATATCAATGTCATACGTATTTTTTACATTGGCTTTATCGACATTGGGGTCGAATATGTCCACTTCTGCGCCTTCCTCTTTAAGATCATTGTATATATCAAACACTCTAGTGTTGCGTATATCCCGGCAGTTTTCCTTAAATGTAAATCCGAGCAGGAGCACGTTGGCTCCGCGGATTGTCTTCCCTTTGCCGGCAAGTAGCGACGCGGCACGTTGCACGACATAGCGCGACATGCCGTCGTTGATGCTTCGTGCCTCAGTCATCAGGGGTGTCCTCACGCCATGAACCTGAGCCTTGTGTATGAGATAATACGGGTCGACACCGATACAGTGTCCGCCCACAAGCCCCGGATGGAGTTTTTGAAAATTCCATTTAGTAGAAGCCGCTTCAATAACGTCGGTGGTGTCGATGCCGAGGGCATTGAACACTTTCGCCGCCTCATTGATGAGGGCTATCTCGACATCGCGCTGCGTATTTTCGAGTATTTTTGCCGCTTCGGCAACTTTTATGCTCGGAGCGCGATGAGTGTGGGCATCAAGGACAGAGCCGTAAAGACGCTCCACAAAGTCGGCGGTTGCCGGTGTCGAGCCTGACACAATCTTGCAGATTTTATGTACCGGGCGTGTATATTCGCCCGGGTTCACGCGCTCGGGTGAGTATCCCACGAAGAAATCGCGGTTGAATGTCAGCCCCGACGCGCGTTCAAGCACGGGGACACACTCTTCCTCGGTAGCTCCCGGATAGACGGTCGATTCATATATCACCGTGTCGCCTGGCTTCAGCACCTTGCCGATTTTCTCGCTCGCGTCGAGGAGCGGCTGCAGGTCGGGACGGTTATAGCAGTCGACCGGGGTGGGCACTGTCACGATATAGACATTACAGTTGCTTATGTCGTCGAGGGAGGAGGTGCATTTCATGCCGTTGCCGAGAGCGGCGGCGAGTACACCGGGCGTGAGGTCGCCGTTGGAGTCGATTCCGCGGTTCAGGTCGTCGACACGTGCAGGATTGATATCAAGTCCTGTCACACGGTATTTCCCTGAAAACATGCAGGCAAGAGGCAATCCTACGTACCCAAGTCCGAGGATAGCGATTTTTGGTGTCAGAACTTCTTCATTCATGGCTATTGTCTCCTGAAATTTTGTGGGGGGGGGAGGTAACATATTGAATTTTAGCTGCTTATAAGCCTTCAGCCCGCGCGACGGCAGATGTCTTCTTCGGGTTCCAGGAATCTTTGTAAGAGGAGTAGAAGAAAAGTTCCGATGTGTGGGCTATGAGGCGCGTGATGCGTAAGAAATATCCGGTATAGAAGGTGGTTATGAACACGTATGGAAATAGTTTCGCCTCTTCCCTGGGGCGCTCGGTCACAATGAGTATCACTCCGAACGCCACGATGGCGAAAGCCATTCTTATGAGATAGCCTATCACGATGATTTCCCACAAGCGGTCGACATTCATGAAAAACAGCATGATGATGTAGAAAAACCACACGTAGTTGAAAGCGAAATCGTAGACGATGTTTTCAAGATTGGAAAACATGTTGAGAAACGAGAAATTGCGGTCGCTCCACAGAATGTCGCTGTGTTTGCGTATGCGGAAGCGCACAAGCGACTTCGACCAGCGTTTACGCTGCTTGAAGAGCTTCGCCCACGACGTAGGCACATTGGTCATGCACACGGCGTTGTTGGCAAACCACACCTTGTAGCCAGCCTTGCGCAGTTTCTGGGTGATGTCGCCGTCAAGACCGGGGCCTATGTCCCAGCATCCGACCTCACGTATCGCCTCGGTCTCAAACGCGCCGAACGCACCGGAGATGATATGGTATATGCCGAGCATGTTGGAGCCCATTCGTCCTACCATGATGGTCTTGAGATATTCCAGCGCCTGCAGGGTGGAGCATAGCGACTCATGGGCGTTGCGCACCTTTATGCAGCCGCCCACGCCCTTGATGTTGCGGTCGAAGTAAAACGGTATCAGTATCTTTTCTATTGCATCGCGGTCGAGCGAGCTGTCAGCGTCAAGGTGAATGATGTATTTGCCCGAGGCGTGTGACGCGGCAAAGTTTGCGGCGCATGCCTTTCCTCCGCCGAGATTGAGGCGGAAAAACTTGGTGATATAGCCCGCGCGCTGCAGGTCGTTGCAGATAATCGGTGTGGCGTCGTCAGAGCCGTCGTCGACTATGATTATCTCGAAATTCTGATAGGTCTGCTCGCGAAGTGACTCCACGAGCTTGTAGATATGCCGTCCTTCGTTTTTACCCGGGGCGAGTATCGATACAAGCGGCATCTCTGTGTAAAGCAGATTGCGCGCTACTGTGTCGCGACGGCGAAACGACTTATGGAAAAACACCTGTCTTATCGCCGTTATGATATCAAGAAGATAATATCGCGGAAACTCGATGATAAACAGAAACCAATAGGTAGAGAGCGCCACTTCCCACGAAAGATTCGTGGAAAAACACACCATGATGCCGTTAAGCAGCTCAAAGATGTCGTATAGCACTCCTTTGAAAAATGTCTCTATCATCGGTTATTATAAGATTTATAAGATGTATATATAATTTGAGATGTATATATAATTAATGTATATGTTTATTTGTTGCGTGATTCCTCCAGTCGCCTTACGAATGTCTCCGGGTCGGTGTCGGGATGGTAGATGTATGTCTCCACCAGCTCAAACTGGAATCCGTCGTGAAGCTGTCGGTAGTCGTTAAGCTCGGCTTTCAGCTCATACTCCATCTTGCTTTGCTGGCGCCCGATTTCGCCTTCCCGCACACGGCTCATGAAGTAATAGTTGTTACCCCATATCGCACTCTTGTAGGTGAAGAATCGCGCCATCGCCTGCACTATGGGCGGTCGCGCGTCAAGCGACGGACCTTCATCGGCATTAGGGTCGAATACATAGAAACGGGTGACAATGAGCACTTCGCCCTGATTGTTGCGTGCCGTGGAGAACTGGCGCACATAGTCCATGAAATTGCGTGTGGAGGTGTAGCCGAAGAATCCCGCCTGACTTATGGTGTGTACCACATCGTTGCCGGCAAAAGCATGGATGCCGTCGGGGGTAAGCTCGTACTCGTAAACGTCGCGTGACAACAGCTCGTCGGTCTCGAGGCTTCGCTTGCACGATGAGCAGAGCACCCTCATGTCGGGGTACATGAATGATTCCTCACATTGGTTGCACGTGTATATCGCCGAGGGCTTGTCGTAGTCTACGCCTATATGCCTGAGCAGCACATGACATTTCGGACAGCGCAATTCTCCATCCCACTGGTAGGTCGACTCAGGCGACACGTTGGCGCAGCGGAAATGATGGATTACCGACTGCTGGCGCAAGTCGGAGCTGTTGCACTTGGGGCAGGTCTCGAAAAAGAAGAGATGGCTGCTTCCGCAGTGGGGACACTCGTGTATCCTGTCAATAAACCTGCTGTGGCGTATATAGCCGAGACGCAGCATCTCGGAATGGAAAAACTCGCGTTCCTGTGCGGCTATTCGTTCCTGTCCGGTGTACCACATCGTGTAGTTGTACAGTGCCATGTAACCTATGCTCATGCCTCGTATAGGCTCGGAGCTGAATGTGAACATTCCGCGCGAGATGGCGTAACGCACCAGGCGGAACATCTCTTCGGCGTGGGTCACCACCGGCTCCGTGCCGAGAAGGAAGTTGAGGCGGCGCATTGAGCCGTATATCTCGTCGATGGTCTGTGCCAGGTCACGGTCGGTGGGCGACGATGCGTAACCGTCGACGATTATCGCCGCCTCCCCCAGCCAGCCCTGAAGCCGCTGGGTGACAAACAACGGCTTGAACCGGCACTTCTCTGACAGAAGCGGCGATGCAAGGCGTATGGCGAGGCGCGTGTAGTCGTGGAGCGGATTTATCACGTTTATAAACATGGCATCGAAATCCTCAAAATCAAGCTCCGGGGTGCGATCTACATCGAGCACCTCGTTTATCACCAATATCTTGCGTCGGCTGAAATTGGTGATAATCTGATATTTTTCGTTTACTCGGTTTCTTGAGTTCATTTCTTTTCCGGTTTTCGTGAATCGAGTATCCATGCGTCGCGAAATTCGCGCTGTGTCCTCGAAATAGTCTTTAGTTCCGCAGTGGCTTCATCCATCGATGCATACCTCGCCGCGTAGACATACCATTTTCCGCTGCGATACAGTTTGCCGCTCCCTGACAACGCCATGTCCTGTAATTCGGCAACCTTTGTATCGGCATTTTTTTCTGATTGGAATACATTGGTTATGATGTAGAACACCTTTTCCGACTCGGCAGCTGCCGCCCTGCGTTCATTTTCCACTTTCAGCAGACTGTCCTCGCTCTGCCTCAGGGCTGCGAGCGAGTCGGCACGGTGCTGTTTGCGCGCCTGTTTCAGCGAGTCGGCGCGCGCTTCCTCCATGCGGCGTTCAATCACGCTGTAATGACGTCGGCGGTTCAGGTAGTCGACAAGCGACGAGTCGTTGACCCCGGCGCCTGTGGTCACCCACAGATAATTGCTCGGGGAGTCGCTCTTCCATGTATCCAGATTCTTGATCCTGATTGTGACCGGAAGCCCCGACGCGACGCTCCAGAAAGGTATTCTCTGGTCGTAGTCGATGTCGAGCTTGGCAATCAGCGCGGTATTTTTCTTGGTGAAATAGCTGCGCAGATTTTCGGGAATCTCCTCGGTGCGCATTCCTATCACCGAGACATGGGCGTCAAACGACAGGTTTTCATTTACTACAATCTCGGCAAGTGAGTTATAGGTGATGTTGTGGATTTTATCCGGCGGAATGTAGGCGACCACATGCAGGTTGTTGTCGGTGAGATTGAGGTGCTGCGCCGTCATGAGAAGTTCCTTTTCAAAGAACACCATGCGGTCGGGAGCTACGATATTGACGATAATCGCCGAGTCGGTCGCAAGACGGAAGCGTTGTGCCGCCTGGAGTGAACGCGCGCGGAAATTGTCGTATATCTGCGCTCCGTCACCTCCGGTGCCGTGGATGCCGCGCGCCGCAGGGTCGGTTGACCGGCGCATGCCGCCGAGCATACCCGCCTCCGCCTGCATCGCCTTTAACATGGCGAGTGCCTCGCTTAGCATACGTTCAAGGTCCATGCGGTGAGAGTTGTCGCTGAGACCGAATTGAATATTGTGGTTTTCAAGCGATATCTGTTTGCGCAGTTCGGCGATTCTCACTTTCTGCACCGCTATTTCCTGTAGGAGGCTGTTGTAGCGGATGGTAAGGTCGCGGTTGCGCGCCACGATTATAGGCTCGGTGTTGATGTTTGCCTGCTCGGTCATCACGTCCATCATGAAATAGGAGTAGAGGGTGTCGCCGGGAAGCACGATGTCGCCTGTCTCGACATAGAGGCTGTCGAGGAAGATGTCAAACGGTGTTCTTATCTGGTTGGCATCGACATGGATATAACCGTCGAAATCGGAATAGACGACTTTTCTGCCGACATAAAGCCCGAGAATAATCAATATCACGCCAAGCACGGTAGCTGCTACTATCTGCTGGCGGTTGACCTTGCGTTTGCGTTGCCGCAGGATCTCTTCTATGTTTTCCTTCTCGTCGTGAGAGCGGTAGGTGAAATTCTTCATGTCTGCGGTAACTGTTACATGTTGGTGTCTATAGTGACTGAGTCAAGCGGTATCTCGCGGCAGAAACGGAGTATCGACTCATCGGTCAGGAATTTCTGCAAATCGGCTATACAGCAGTCCTTGCGGTACTGGAAGTCGATGAATTTCTCGCAACATGAAAGGTAACTGTTGTACTCCTTCATGCGGGCGAGGCGGTTGTATTCGCCCACGCGGTTGTCGTAGGCGTTGCCGCGCAAGGTGAGATACTTTTTCAGTTCTTCCATGCGTCGGTATTCGCCGAGCGAGGCGTTGTTGTAGCGTTCGATGTCGAGGAGTATGGCGTTGACCGCCTCCATTATGCGGGCGGCTATGTGCGACTCTTCGGCGGAGAGTATGTTGCGCTGCGCCCTGAGGGCGTCTTTCTTTTTCCAGAACTCAAACGAGAGCGGGATGGTAAACACCAGCCCCGCATCGACATTTGACGAGTTGGGGGCGTGAGGGCGGGTATAGTAGGAATAGCGTACAAACGGCGCGGCGTTGACCTCGGTCCAGTAGCTTGTGTTTTTTTCCTGCTGCTCGAGCAGCTCCATCTGAAGCTGCAGTGTGGAAAGGTCCGCCTGGGTCTTGCGCACATGCTGCAGATAGGCTGCGGTGTCGATTTCGACAAAGTAGCCGGCGGGGCGCGAGAGGTCGAGCGCGGGGAGATGCCTGCCGGGCAGCGATGCAAACATCCTTTCAGCCTCGGCTTTTTCATTTAATATCTGGAGCAGGTCGTCGCTGGGAATGTTTTCGTTTTCCAGAAGATACATGTAGGCTGAGCTGAGCATGTTGAGGTTGCGGATGCGTTGCAGCAATACCCCTCCCATGAGCGAGTCGCTGTACTGGCGGAACGCTTCTTTCTGGCGCTCCACGAGCATTCCGAGATCCTCCTTGTCGTAGGCGAGCTTGTCGATGCGTCCGCGCAGTTTCTGCTCATTGATTCTTCCCTGTCGCTTGAAAAGCGCGCTCTGGAAGGGATACCACCTTAGCTCCGCCTGGATTTTGCCCTTGTAGACTGAAACAGGGTCTTCCTCGTCCATGCCAAGGTCGCCGTCAAGGCGGTAGTAGGTCTGCCCGGTGAAGCGTAATCCGGTAAGGCTCTTGATTTCCCCGATTTCGGCTTCGGTGCGGCGGTCGATGGCGCGGTTGAGGTCGTCGCGTGTGGGGGATACGCCCGTTGTGGCTGTTGAGTCGGTGACGCTAAGCGATGCCGGGCGGCTGCCGTCGCGGCTCCCGAAGATGAGGGAGTCGAGATGCTCGAAGCGCTTGTCGAAATTGGCAAGAATCTCCATGCCGCGTTGATTCTGCGCCGACAGTCCGAATGAGAGCCGGGGGAGCAGCAAGATGACAACGAGACCCATTACCTGAAAAAGGGTTATGATATAGTTAGGTCGGTTCATTACAGTCAGGTTCATAAATGATGCCGTTTCGCAGACCGATGTCACGATTGATGGCAGGCACTTATAAATATTAAGGTTAGTTGATGCAGGACGTTTCTTTAATTACTATCTACAAAGATAAAGAGAAAAATTTATTTTATCAATAGTGTTCGGCGCAACCGCGCATATTTTTGAGATTATTTATTTGATTTGATGGGCGTTTATTGATTTTTATGGATTTAAAGCGATATTGAATGGGTATAAATATGTAAATTTGCACCAAATTCATCAAGAGTAACCTTACTACATGAGCGATTCTAATAACAACGATAAGCCAAGACGCAGCCGCAATGGTATCATAGCCGCTATGTGGGCGGTGTTTGTATTTATTGTCGGTGCGGTATTTTTCTTTTTCTTCCTTATATATAACGGGGTGATAGGCTACATGCCACCTATCGAGGAGCTTAAGAATCCGAAAGACCGTTTTGCCTCGGTGGTGTATTCCGCCGACGGAGAGGAACTCGGCAGGTATTTCGCCAATACGGGCAACAGGGTGTATGTAGAGTTTGACGATATCTCTCAGAATGTCATCGACGCACTTATCGCCACGGAGGATTCGCGTTTTGAGGAACATTCCGGCATCGATGTGCGCGCTCTCGGGCGTGTCGCCGTGAAGACCCTCGTACTGCATCAGAAAAATGCCGGCGGCGGCTCGACCATTACCCAGCAGCTTGCCAAGCAGCTTTATTCGCCATCTTCCGATGGATTGCTCGAACGCGCGCTGCAAAAGCCTATCGAGTGGATGATAGCGGTGAAACTGGAGCGTTGTTACTCCAAGGATGAGATTATAAAGATGTATCTCAACCAGTTTGACTTCCTTTACAACGCGGTCGGCATCAAGTCGGCGGCTTACGTGTATTTCGGCAAGGATCCCAAGGACCTGAACGTCCAGGAGGCGGCTACCCTCGTCGGCATGGTGAAGAATCCCTCTTATTATAATCCCGTGAGAAAGCCGGAACGTACACGCGAACGTCGCAATGTGGTGCTGGAGCAGATGTATAAGAATGACATGCTGACTGAGGCTGAGCTTGATTCGCTGAAGCAGCTGCCGCTTGTGCTCGATTTCCATAAGGTCGACCATAAGGAGGGGCTTGCGCCATATTTCCGCGAGGAACTGCGCCGTGTATTGAGGGCTAAGAAACCTGTGCGCTCCGACTATCATGGCTGGGAGCAGCAGAAGTTTGTCGACGATTCGATTGCCTGGGAGACCAATCCTCTGTTTGGCTGGATTGAGAAAAATCCGAAGCCCGACGGCTCGAAATATGACATTTATACCGACGGCTTGAAGATTTATACTACCATCGACTCGCGTATGCAGCGTTATGCCGAGGACGCCGTCGTGCAGCATCTCGGAAAGACGCTTCAGCCAAGTTTCTTCCGCGAGAAGCGCGGTGTGAAAGGTGCGCCGTACACTACCAACCGCGAGGAGCTATCTTCTTCGCAGCTTGACGCGCTTATAAAGAAAGGCATGAAGCAGAGCGACCGCTGGTACACTATGAAAAAGGCAGGCTATTCCGAGGAGGAGATAACGAAGGCGTTCAACACACCGGTTGAGATGAAGGTGTTTTCTTACGCCGGTACGGTAGATACGGTGATGACTCCGATGGACTCGATTCTGTACAACAAGCATTTCCTGCGCGCCGGATTCATGTCGATGGATCCTGTCACGGGTCATGTGAAGGCTTACGTCGGCGGCCCTAACTTCGCCTTCTTCCAATATGACATGGTGTCGACCGGACGCCGTCAGATCGGATCTACAATCAAGCCGTTCCTCTATACTTACGCGATGGAGGAGGGCTACACGCCTTGTGACCAGTTTCTTAACGAGCAGCCGGTAATTTATGACGAGCTTGGAAGGCCCTGGGCACCCCGAAACTCAGGTAGCGCGCGTGTGGGCGAGATGGTCGACATACGCTGGGCGCTCACCAACTCTAACAACTGGATATCGGCGCGCCTCATGAGCCAGCTCTCGCCGGCGACACTTGTGCGCAACATGCACAATTTCGGTATCACCAACCATCTCGACCCGGTTATCGCGCTGTGTCTCGGTCCGTGTGATGTGTCGGTAAAGGAGATGGTGACTGCATATTCGGCGTTTGCCAACAAGGGTATGCGTGTCGACCCGCTGTTTGTGACCGCCATAGCCGACAATAACGGCAATATTATCTCTGAATTTGCTCCGAAACATACCGAGGTGATAAGTTCCGACGCTTATTACAAGATACTCTCCATATTGCTGAATGTGGTTGACGGCGGTACCGGTAACCGTCTGCGCCGCGCCCCTTACGGGCTGACCGCACAGATGGGAGGCAAGACCGGTACGACCAACTCCAACTCCGACGGCTGGTTCATGGGCTTTACCCCGCAGCTTGTGTCGGGTGTGTGGGTCGGCGGCGAGGAGCGTTACATCCACTTCAACGGCATGGCTATGGGACAGGGCGCGTCAATGGCGCTTCCTATCTACGGCTTGTACATGAAAAAAGTGTACGGTGACCCGACTTTGCCTTACAGCCAGGAGGTAAGATTTGATTTCCCTGCCGACCTTGACCTATGTGCCAAGGAGTATTTCGGCGAATTTGTCGATGAGTCTGATTCCACGCAGGAAAGTATCGAGGGTGTATTTGACTGATGGTAAATAATTATGGATTTATTTCCATAATTAACGATTTTCAGTTAACTTTGCCTGCCTTAATTGGTAACCTTGTAACTCATAGTTTTTAAAGGTATGGAACAAAAGAAATTGAAAATTCGTGATCTCACGATGCGTGACGGCCAGCAGTCTCTTTTTGCCACACGCATGACCCAATCAAGTATCGACCGACTTTTGCCGCTTTATGAAAATGCCGGTTTTTATATAATGGAAGTTTGGGGCGGTGCAGTCCCCGACTCCGTGATGCGTTATCTCGACGAGTCGCCATGGGAGCGACTTCGTAAGGCAAGCGCTGCGATGAAGGGCAAGTCGCTTCTGTCGGCTCTTTCCCGCGGCAGAAACCTCTTCGGCTATGTGCCATATCCCGATTCTGTGCTTGAGGGCTTCTACAAGGAGGCTATCAAGAATGGTCTTAACGTGATGCGTATATTTGACGCGCTCAACGACCTTGACAATGTGAAGGAGTCCATCCGCATGATTAATGAACTTGGCGGAATACCCGACGGTGCGGTATGCTATACCGTCGACCCCAAGGAGGAAGAGCCTTCAGGATTTTTCTCCCGTCTTTTCGCCAAGAAGCCTGAAAAGATATTCACCGACGAGTATTTTGTGGAAAAGGCAAAGGCTATGGAGGCTTATGGCGCGAAGATTATCACCTTGAAGGATATGGCTGGTCTTGTCAATCCTTCGCGCATAGCGTCGCTTATGCCGAAGCTCAAGGCGGCTCTGACCGTTCCTGTCGATTTCCATACCCACTGTACGCCCGGTTACGGTCTTGCCTCGTCGCTCATGGCGATGATTCACGGTGTCGATATCCTGGATACAAACATCTGGTGGTTTGGCGGCGGCTCGGCAGCTCCCGCCCTTGAATTGATATATGTGTTTGCCGGCAAGCTCGGTATCGAGGTTGAGGTCAACATGGAGGCTGTAGGCAAGATACGCAAGGAGCTGCGCACAGTGCGCGAGGAGCTTCACGATTTCGATCTTGTGAAGTCGTTCCCGAAAGATTTCGACCCTCTCACAGACAAACTTCCCGCCGATGTTGACGAGCAGTTTGACCGCGCTATCCGTGCCGCAAAGGCGAATGATGAGGAGGCGCTTCTCGACGCATGTCACGCTATCGAGGCATATTTCGGATTCCCCAAGCCCAATCTTCTTGTAAAGGAGGCTGAGGTGCCGGGCGGTATGTACTCCAACATGGTGGCACAGCTGAAGGCTCTCCAGGCTGAGGATCTTCTTGACGACGCCATGCGCCTTATCCCGAAGGTGCGTCGCGATGCCGGTCTGGTGCCGTTGGTTACACCTACCAGTCAGATTGTCGGCAGTCAGGCTGTCAGTGTGGCTCTTGACCGCAAGAAAGGCAATTCCGATTATTCCAATCCTTCCAACCAGTTTATCTCGCTTGTGAAGGGTGAGTATGGTCACACACCTATACCTGTCGACCCCGCGTTCCGCGAGAAGATTACCGGTTCCGCCGAGGAGAAGGCTTACGATGTGACTAAATACAAGAAGCCGGAAAATCCCGTGTTGCCCGAATATGATGGCGTGAAGCTCGCTTCCAACGATGAGGAATACCTGCTTCTCGAACTGCTTCCAACCGTTGCAAACGGCTTCCTCAAGCGCCGCCGCGCCGAGGAGTGGGAGAAGGCAAATGCCGAGAAGGCGAAAGCTGCTGCCCCTGTCGAGGAAGCTCCCGCCGAGCCTGAAGAGCCTATAACCGGCGAGGTGCTTTCAGCGCCGATGGGCGGAAAGGTGATTGACGTGCATTTCAAGAAAGGCGACAAGGTGAAGCCGGGCGATGTGATTCTCGTCTACGAGGCAATGAAGATGGAAAATGATGTCGAGGCTGAGAAAGAGGCTGTCATAAAGCGCATCTTCGTAAAACCGGGCGATATCGTCGGCACCGAGGCACCGCTCGTAGAGTTTGAATGATACGGCTCAAAAATCTTGCCGAAAGTTTTGTCAGGTGACAAGAAATGCGTAAATTTGCAAGCCATTACAAATTTGCGCCTTACCAGCGTGATTTTGAACAGTTTGAATAATATATAAAAAATAAACCGATATGAAAGAAGGACTTCATCCCTCAAACTACCGTGAAGTAGTATTTAAGGATATGTCAAACGAGGAAATTTTCATCACTCGTTCGACCGTTGCAGCTAAGGAGACTATCGAAGTTGACGGTGTTACTTATCCGCTGGTAAAGCTTGAAATCACCAGCTCTTCTCACCCGTTCTTCACCGGCAAGCAGAAGCTCGTCGACACCGCAGGTCGCGTCGACAAGTTCATGAGCCGCTACGGCAATCGTAAGAAAGTTAAGTAATATACCTTTCCACGACCTTTTACAAGCGGGCATCGCCTTTGTGGGGATGCCCGCTTTGCTGTCTATTCTGCCTTATATGAAAAAATACCGTCTACACAGTCTGCTCACCGCACTGCTGATGATTATCTCAGCGGTGGCTTGCCGAGATGTCAACGAAAATGCGCTCGTGACCGCCGAAAATCTTATGATGGAGCATCCCGACAGCGCACTTTCTGTCCTGGAGTCAATCGACGGCTCTTGTCTCACCGGCGAACTTCAGGCGCGTCACGCACTCTTGCTGTCGCAGGCTTATGATAAAAACTATATCGACCTCACTTCCGACTCACTCATTTCCATCGCCACCGATTACTACGAAAAGCATGGCAACGACCGCCATCGCCTGATGGCATATTTGTGTAAAGGCATTGTGCAATTTAATGCAAAAGACTATACTAATAGTATCGTTAGTCTAACTATGGCGGAAAATGTTGCGCAGCAACTCAATGACTGCTTTTATCTTGGTCGTATTTATAATACTATGGGTGATTTATATAATGCGACATATAATGCTGATGCTCAACTTCAATGTCGGAAATCTGCGGTTGAACAATTTGCTAAAGTTACCGACCGGGATTATTATAAGTGGGCTATGCTTGAATCGGCAACTGCATATACTGATGCAGGAGAGCCGGATAAATGTTTGGATATACTGGATTCTCTTGTTGGCGTATTCGGTAATGATTCGCTATTTGCCGCAGATTGTATGGAGGCTGCTATAACGCCACTCATAAGGACAGGGAATTATAGTGAGGCTAAAATTGTAATTGATTCATTAAAAAGGATTCCATTATATATTTTAAGTGCCAATAACTACGCTAATCTTGTAAGATGTTATCTGAATTCCGGGCAGCTTGATTCCACATTGATTATTCTGAATCAGATGAAAAAGACTGACGTAGACAATGATTCTATGGCGATAAAACTTGCTTGGATTAATTATTATGAAAGCATTGGTGATTACAAATCCGCATATAGTGCGTTGAAAAACGCAGATATTTATCAAGATTCGATAGTTCGCGATGTTTTGCGACAATCCGTAGTTTATGCTCAACGTGATTTTTATGTCCATGAAAATCTAAGAAAGGAAGAAGAACGTAGAGCTATGTTTATATGTGTAATTGGTGGGTGTGTAATTATAATATTGGCAGTTATATGGATTGTTTGTTATTATAAAAGAAGGGTGAGAAAAAAGGATCTGGAAATAAAACGAATTATGGGTGACGTTAGTGATATTTCAAAGACTGTATTTTCTCAGAAAAACTTACTGTCATCCATTCAATCGGATTTTGATAGACAACATCTTCAGTTAGTTAACTTGTATTCCGGAATCGAGAATCTTTATGAGACACAATTTAAGATTATAAATAATATTTGTTATCAGTATTTTGAAAATCAGGGGAGTGAGAAGATAAAGCATTTATTGTATGTTGAGGTTTTAAAGAACATAGAAATAATGCGAAATTCTAAATATATAGAAAAGTTAGAATGCTTAGTTAACAACTATAGGTCGGATGTCATATCCAAACTTAGATGTCAGTTTCCTAATATGAAGGAGGATGATGTGCGATTTTTGATTTACTTATTTGCCGGATTTTCTTTTCGGTCTATATGTCTATTTATGAATCTTACGGTTGGAAATTACTATAATAAACGAACTCGCTTGAAGGCTAAAATTGCATCATCAAACGTCAAAGATAAAGTATTGTTTTTGGAAATGTTTGCTAAATAGCTGATTCTTAGTTGGTTACTCCGTATCAATCAACAGCTATTTGTAATAGCCTGGATAACAACTTCTTAGGTTGTGATAATAAATGCATTTTCTGCCTTGTATCAATGCGCTGATTGTTAGTTATTTATGATAGGGAGTGATAAGAAATTGTAAGATTCGAAAGTGTGGCTATAATTGTATTTGTCTATAATTTTGTGATAAAAATTTAGACAATGAAAAAATTTATATTATTAATTTTTGTGATTTTGTTCTCCTCGGGATATTCTTTTGTGGAGGCAAAGGATGATTCGAATCCTATAGTTTTTGAGAGAAGACACCCCAATAGGAAACGAATACCGCCAATTTCAACTAGTCAAGACTCCCGCGTTTATGCTTTATTAAGTGAAACTTGTGTGGAATTATATGTGGAAATTCCAGAAGATATGATTCAAGTTGTCGTGACTGATGAAGATGAGAATGTTATTTTTGAAATTGTGACATCTTCAGGTTGCACGGAATTGGATTTACCTGATCAGGGCATATACTTGATTAGTGTGATTACGCTTCATAATGGAATATATGAAGGTTATGTAGGCATGGATTAGGGAGTGGAAAGTATGGAAAATATCGGACTTTATGATTAATTTATTGATATTAGTAATTCAAAAAAGTATGAAAAAAAGTATTCTTTTCGGCGCAATTTGTGCTGCCGTGTTATTCATCGCAACTTTTGCTGCTTGTAACTCAAATGAACCCCAACTAAGCGAGGGTGACCAATCCGGTGATGATCCTTATGTGGAACTAATGCAAAATCTGGATGATTTCCATGCAGATTATATGGAGAGCCATCCAAGTGAAGGCTCCAGAGGCTTCCTTGATTTTTTCAGAAGATTAAAAAAATGTGTTAAAGCTGATGATTTCAGTTTTTTCTTTGGTATACATCCTCTTACTTTCGGTATGACGTTTAGCCCTTCAGCGTCTTATGAGGCTTGGTGTACCGGATATGCTACAAGTGGTAGGAATTACCAAGAAGATCGTGCTAAAGTCCTTCAAAATGAAAGTTTATTATATCAGATGTTGGATATCGCTTATACAACAGAAGATATTGATTATGGCTATGTACACAATCGAATTTTGGTAGAACTTTTTAGACGATGCACACCAGCCGATAGTCCTTTAAAGATTATACAGACTGCATCACAGGTTTCACAAGAAATGGGGTTGACAGGAGTAGCACATACTGAAATTGTTCCATTGGCAAATAGTCTCCATAACTTTGTCTACAATGTAATGGACGGCTCAAATGAAGTTATCGCTGAACGTATGAAGGTGTATTGTCCAGCAAAAGCTAAAGAAATAGATGTAATTAAAAATTATTTTGTAAGAATTGAAAATTTAAATAGTGTAGAAGAGATCAAATCTTATACAGAAAAGTATAAAGAAATAATAGAGTATTCTAATATTCCATTTATTGAAAAATCAGAGCTTGTAAACGGTCTTGACATTGCTCCGGCAAGTATGGATTTGTGGTCCTTGGTGATAGCGGATGAATAAAGAATATGAATAGGATGGTTTTAGTAAGCATTTTGTGCGTCATGTCGGTTTTCGGCATGGCTGCACAAAATGACAGCATCATGACCCGCGCGGTGAGTAATAATTCGACATATTACGGAGTGCAGGGTAATATAGGCATAAACAGTATCAGTGCGTCGAACCTGACGCAGCATAACAAGCCGGACTTCGGTGGCGGATTTTACATCTCCCACATGCGTGGAAGTCTGCTCATGGAAACCGGAGTCAACTGGACTACGCGCAAGCTTGATTTGACCGGGTTTATTCCACAATATACTGATATCACATTACTTAAGAAGAGACTGAACTATATCGATGTGCCGTTGAAATTGGGCGTGGCGGTGAAATTTTTCAACCGTGACACACAGAAAGTGTCTGCGATTATAGCTCCCCATGTAGGAATGTATGTGGGATGTCTTGTCAATGACCGCCTTGACGGATTCCGGCGTTGGGATGTAGGTGGAAAAGTCGGCATTGATTTTTACATCCGGCGTATCAAGATTGGCTTTGACTATACACGGGGCTGGGTGGATATAAACAAACATATCGACCGTCATGTCAAGACAAAGAGTTTCGATTTCTCAATCGGCTGGACATTTGCAACGCATGTAGCTAAGTGAGAATGTCAAAATCGGCGGGAGGGGGAGCGTCACGTAAATATAATTGAGCCTTTTGTGACGCTTTCTTTCCCGCTTTTTTATGAATGTTACCGGTCGTCAGAGATACAGAGGGGCAGAAGGTCAGAAACGACAGACAAGATTTTTGCTGCAGGACGTTCCGCACAGTGTCTGTGCCGGAAAGTTGCCCGAAGGACATCATCACTCTGTAGCCGGTGGTTTCGCTTGCGTTCAACGCCACGGCTACACAAAGATTATCCCTTCGGGAAATCTTCCCTGTTCTTTTTGCCCGTTTGTCCTTATGTATCTTTACAGTTGCCTTGGGGATTTTGCCCTGAAAGGGCAAGATGGGGGTAACCGCGGGGAGCGCCGTAGGTGCGCCCGTGGCGAGCGATGCCCCCACAATAACGCAACCCTGAAACGAGTTGCATAAGTATGTGCTAATCAGATGTCTATGCAACCCGCTCCGGGGTTGAGTCAACAGGAGATGCACTTGCGCCAGGGGTATGCCTTCGGCATTACCCGCGGATAACAGGATGAATCCCCGTAAGGGGATTTATGGCTCTTGCACCTTAAGTTAGTGACATTTAGTGGAAGCTCGCCCGGTGCATGTGAGACTTTTGTTTTGGGCGATTGCGGGGATTACTCGCAGTTGTCGGTGACGAGGGCGGGGGAGTCGGTTGCCACAAAGAGGGGGCGCTCGTCGGGTGCATCGGTGATTACGTTGACGTTGCGGAATGTCACGTTACGGGTGTGGTTGAGCCAGAATCCTTTTGCGGGAAGTATTCCCCACATGGTCGCCTCGGGATATTCGGCAATCTTTTCATCGGCAGGAGCTGCAGTAACCAGCTGACCGCCTGCGTGGCGCATAGTCACGTCGCTGATCTGCACGTCGGTGACGGGATGGCCCTCAATGCCGGTAATCGAGCAGCCTGTCGGTCCCGCTCCGTCAATCAGTATGTCATGAAGGCGTATGCCGCTTATTGATCCCACCTTGTCTATCGGTACATTCTCCGCGTAGGGGCGGCGGCGGTCGGCAAGACGGATGAATATGGGCGATTCTGTGCCGGTGATGGTGATGTCGGCTATGTCGACATTGCTCATTGAGCCGCCGTCGACTATCTCAAGAGAGATAGCCGAGTGACCCGTAGGGAGTCCGAAATATCGGCTTGACTGGTCAGCGGATGGTTTCACTACCACGCCGCGCACGATTATGTTGCGGAATCCGCCGTTGGTCTCCGTGCCGAGCTTTATCGCGTTGCAGTGGCTCGACACCACGCAGTTGCTTATGGTGATATCCTCGCAGAGTCGCGGCGAGGTGCTTTTCAGGGTTATGCCGTCGTCGTCGGAATCGGCAATCATGTCACTTACAGTTACGTTGTGGCAGCCGTCAAGGTCAAGAGCGTCATTATTGTAATTGTTGCGGTTAATCACCGTGATTCCGTGGATTTTTACGCGGTCGCAGGCAAGATAGTGTTGCATCCAGCAGCCGGAATTTTTCAGCGTCACTCCACTCACGGTCACATCGCTGCAGCGTATCAGCCTAAGCAGATGCGGGCGCGTGATTCCCTCGTCGTTCCATGTCAGCTTTGGAAACGCCTTGCCTCTGCCGTCGATGGTGCCGAGACCGGTGATTGCGACATTGCTTGCTTTGTCAGCGTAGATAAGTTGTATGGTCGGCACATTGGTGCGGAGCGATACATAATCGGTCGTCATCGGCTGATAGTCAGCTATGTCGGTGCTCCCGTAAAGTGTCGCCCCGTTCTCAAGATTAAGGGTCACATTACTGCGGAGCACGATGCTCCCAATCTTGTAATTTCCCGCCGGCACCGACACTGTGCCGCCTCCTGCAGCATTGCAGCTGTCGATTGCTTTCTGCACTGCGGCGGTGCTTAGTCGCGTGGTATCGCTTACCGCCCCATAGTCGACGATGTCATAAACTCTTGCTTCCGCGGTCAGTGCGGCGGCAGCCAATGTCATGGCGATGATTATATTTTTCATGGTAATTTGTTGTCTTAGTCTTGCCCGTCAATCTTTTCAAGTGCGCCTGTTAGGGAGTCCATTATATAGCCGGCGACCCTTACATCGGCTGCCATCAGCGGATGATTGCGTATGAGGTCTACGGTTTCCTTGACGGCGGCATCGGTCTCCTCAAATCCATGCAGCCAGCTTTTAAGGTCGATACCGCAATGTTTCATCAGTGAGATATGCTCTTCGCTCACTCCGCGTTCACGCATGAGATGAAGCATCTCGTCAGCGTTCATGCCCTGAACGCCGCATCCGGTGTGACCTATCACCATTATCTCATTGACCCCCAACTCGTAGACTGCCACAAGCAGCGACCTCATGGTCGAGTCGAAAGGGTTGGTGATGGTGCCTCCCGCATTCTTGATGATTTTCACATCGCCGTTGCGTATGCCGAGCGCTGCGGGAAGCAGTTCGACGAGGCGCGTGTCCATGCAGGTGACTATCGCGATTTTCTTGTCGGGATATTTGGATGTAACGAAACGCTCGTAGCCCTTTGAGGCTACAAACTCCTTGTTGTGTTTAAGTATATCTTCAATCATGGTCGGTTTATTTCCCGCAAAAATAACAAATCCATCCCACAACGCCAACCCCTCCCCCTCATTTCTTGGTGGCGCGGAGGATTTCGCGCTTGCCGCCGGGAGGCCCGGGCAGACGCTCGACGGTGAGTCCGAGTGACTGCAGCAGGCGTCTGATTGCCCCTTTGGCACAGTATGTAGTCAATACCGCATCGGGATTCATCACTTCAGTCACGCGACGTAATGCTTCCTCGCTCCACATCTCCGGCTGTTTCTCCGGGGCAAACGCGTCAAAATACACTACGTCAATCTCTCCGGGAAGCGTGGCGGTAAGAAAGTCGGAATGACGTTTTTCAAGGGTGAAAAGCGGTGAGATTTCTACCGGACAGTCCCACGGTGCGGCATTAAGCGTTTTCATTATCTCCACGCCGTAGTCAGGAATCATCTCAGGCGCGAGCGGATTAAGCTCAATCGCCGTGTAGTAGACCTTGCGGCAGGCGGCTTCAGTTGTAAGCGCAGCGTTGAGCCCCGTGCCGTACCCGATTTCCAGCACACGTAACGGTATCGCACAATCGCATGTCGATGCGGCGCGATGCCGCATGCCGCACTCCACATATACGTGTCGGCTTTCTGTCACGGCTCCTTTGACTGAATGGTAGTGCTCGTCGATATCGGGCAGATAGATGGTCGGCGAGCCGTCGGCTGTAAGCTGTATTTCGGTAGGTTTATTAAGCACTGTAAACAATCGGCTGGCAATATGTGTATTATAAGTTATAATTGTCTCAGCTTATTTTGACGGATATGAAAAGAAAGCATATTGCATGGCTTCTTGCCGCAATCCTGTTAATCGGTTGCTCCGGATTGACATCTTGCGAAACACTTCACGGCTATTGGGGCGTCGGTAGCGAATATGGGTATGACTCGCATCACGACCACCATCATAAGCCAAAACCGCCTAAAAAACATAAGAAACATAAGAAGCACCATCATCACCATGATGATGATGACTGGGATGATGATTAATGCTTGAAATAAAAGTCAAGCACATCGCGCGCGGCTGTGAATGAACTTTGCTGATTAGAGAGCACACGCATCTCCTTCTCGCGCAGCATCGCTTCTACTTCGGGGTTGGAGTAAAAATGCTGACGAAGCTTTTCATTGATGGTCTCATACATCCAGTAGCGCGCTTGTTCCTGGCGTTTGCGTTCAAAATAGCCGTTTTCGGTTACAAACTTGAAGTAGCGGTCAATCATTTCCCATACCTCCGGGATGCCAAGCTCATAGTAGCCTGAGTAGCAGAGTACCTCCGGAATCCATCCGGATAGTGTAGGCGGGAAAAGATGAAGTGCACTACGGAACTGTGCCTGCGCAAGACGCGCACGGTCGATATTGTCGCCGTCAGCCTTGTTGATGACTATGCCGTCAGCCATCTCCATGATGCCGCGTTTGATACCCTGCAGTTCGTCGCCGGTGCCGGCAAGTTGGATGAGGAGGAAAAAGTCGACCATGGAGTGTACGGCAGTCTCGCTTTGACCCACTCCTACAGTCTCAACAAATATATTATTATAGCCTGCCGCCTCACACAACACTATTGTCTCACGGGTCTTGCGGGCGACACCGCCGAGACTTCCCGCCGAAGGGCTGGGACGGATGAACGCCGACGGGTGGACGGCGAGTTTTTCCATGCGGGTCTTGTCGCCAAGTATAGAACCTTTGGTCCGCTCGCTTGACGGGTCTATGGCAAGCACCGCAAGTTTACCTCCGTCTTTAAGCACATGAAGTCCGAACACGTCTATCGAGGTAGATTTTCCCGCTCCGGGTACGCCTGTTATGCCTATGCGGCGAGAATTGCCTGAGTAGGGCAGACACTTTTCGATGACCTCCTGCGCTATAGCCTGATGGTCGGGCGACAGGCTCTCGGCAAGCGTTACCGCACGGCTCAATGTGGTGACGTCGCCCTTTAGTATGCCCTCGACGAGTTCTCCCGCTGTAGGAAGCGGGCGGCGTTTACGGGGTTTTAGATACGGGTTGACCGACGGTGGCTGTATCACGCCGCTGTTTACAGTCAGTCCGTTGTATTTTTCGTCATTCTCGATATGATGGTGCTGTGTCATGTGTATGGATGGTGTTAACTATTTTAGCAATTCGCCTACAACGCGGATATTAGATACGGGACGGTCGGGGTCATTGGTGATTAAGGAGATGCGGGCGTTCAGGATGTCAGACTCACACTTTCGGGTGTCAACCTTGACCTTGATTTTTGCCTGTGAGCCACCTTTGACCTCATTCTTGTTTATACTTGCTTCAACGGCAGGGTCAAATGATGATATCCTGCGGATTACAAGCGGGTCTTTGCCGAAGTTTTCGACTATGACCTCGGCTTCGTTACGTGTGCCTACAGCTGTCTGTCCGAGATCGATAGCCGTGGTTGATAATGCCACTTTCGGTGCGCGCTCGCGCTTTTCCGGTGTCATGCGCGAGAAATCTTCGTTGACTATTGCGATAAGTTCGACCGGTTGTGCGATATCGCTTGTCACATCCGGCGCTACCGTAATCATGTCGGAGGTCATGCCCCAGTCGGAGCTGCGCGCCGAGTTGTAAAAGAAAGTGAACGTAGCCTGTTCACCCGGTGGAACGGCTTCAGGACTGGTGCTTACAGTAATGTGTTGTGGCAGTCCTGTGACAATCGGGTGTATCGTGTCATTGCTTTGATTGTAGCAGTCGAGAAACGCGGTCTTTGTGCTACCCTTGTTGATGTCGCCGAAAGTCAGGGTCTTGTTGCGCAGTTTGAGCTTCCCTGCCTCGATTGGGTACCGTGCGCGTAACGTGTTGGAAGCACCAATTACCACGCCGTTGATGGTGAGTATGTTTTGCGCCGGCTGGCAGTTGGTCTCAACCTTCACTTTTTTTGAAAATTTGCCGGGTCTCCCTGTCGGGTCGTATGTTACTTTCACGACAGCGCTGTCACCGGGAGCTATAGGGTCGGATGTGAAATGCGGGACCGTACAGCCGCATGACGCACGTGCCGCATATATCATCATAGGTGCATCGCCGTCATTAAAGACCACAAAGTCGGAAGTAACTTTCCCCATATCCTCGTCAAACGCACCAAAATCGTGAGTGACGCTTTTCCATCGTGCCACCGGACCGGCAACCGCTGTCACCGAGGCGACAACGCAAGCCATAAGCAACATATATCTGATGTTCATCGCTTATTTACTGCTTTTGGGGATTACGCATCCTTTCAGTTTCAATGTCGGGCGGTTGCCTTTCACGTTGGTTTTTACCTTGATGTTTTTGGTAAATTCACCGGGGCGGCCGAGCGGGTCGAAGGTGACTTTTAGCTTTGCGCTGGCTCCGGGCTTAATCGGCTCCTTGGGAATTTCCGGAGTGGTGCAGCCGCATGATGTAGTCGCCGATATGATAATCAGCGGGGCGTCGCCGGTATTGGTTATCACGAAGTCGTGGCTTACCGGACCTGCCGCTTCTTTTATGTTGCCGAAATCATAGGTTGTCGAGTCAAACGAGATGACCGGGGCGGCGGCAAAAGCTGCGATAGCTACAAGAGCCGTCAAAATCGAAAAAATATATCTTTTCATAATGTAAACGGTTATGACATTATAACAATATAATAATGTAAAGATACAAAGATAGGCAGATGGTTTATCGCCACGCCGTGTTAATTTAGGTTAATCGCCAATCTTGAGCTCTTTATCGACACCGAGTCCGAAGAGGGCGTAATCATACCATACCGGGTCGTCGGGACGCATGGAGCGCAGCCGTCCGGTTAGTTCGATGACCGACTTCTTGTCGTTGGCGTTGCGGTTGAGAAGTCCGAGCTGCCGGGCTGTGTTGCCTACATGTACGTCAAGCGGAATGTAAAGCTGTGACGGGCTGATGACATCCCATACGCCCATATCAACGATGCCGTCATTGCGCACGAGCCAGCGCAGCGCCATGTTGACTCGTTTGAGTGCCGTGGTGTCAAGGTTGCCGGGAAGACATCGCGAATCGGTGACACCTCCGTTGGCGTCGGCAAGCTCACGGTTCATCCGTTCTACAAGGGTCCATGACGGCAGTTCTGTCGAGGCGATATCTTCGGCCCTGGCAAAGTCGGCGAGCGATGCGTGACGGCTATATATGGCGTTTAAGCCGCGCAGGAAATGCCTGAAATCTTTTGCGAAAAATGTGCGGTGGATATTCATGTCGGGCAGGTCCTCGTATCCCTTGTCCATGACATAGTTATACGGGTCGTGGTCCATCAGTGACAGCATTTTTTCGCAGTTGTTACATATCATCTTGCGGTTGCCCCACGCAATAGTGGCGCAGAGTAGTGCCGTGATTTCAATATCCTGCAATTTATCGAAACGCTTTGGAAACTGCACGGGATCACGGTCGATAAAATCTATGCTGTTGATGCGTGTCGCCTCACGGTCGAGCATCTCTTTAAGGTCGCGGTCGGTCATCGTTGTGTAAGTTTTAGTGAGGTTATGTCATCACCGGTAGGCGACTGGAACACTTTCAGTCCGAACTCATTGATTATGGCGATTGCATGGTCAAAAATATCTGCCTGGATATATTCATAACGCTTCCATTCGGTAGTTGCGGTAAAGAAATACAGCTCTACGGGCAGCCCCTGGGGGGTAGGCTGCAACTGGCGTATCATTATCATTGTGTTTTTGTCTACGCGGGGATGATTGGTGATGTAATGTTCGAGATAGTGGCGGAATATCTTGAGATTAACCTCACGGTCGCCGCTGCGTTCAATCCCTTCAAACCACTTTTCTCCTTCATAACGCGCCATATCTTCCGCCGAACAGAAACGCACTGTGTTCATGTCGATGTTGATTGAACGCATCACGCGTCTCGCCCCGCTTTCCCACATCCCGCGCCAGTTCTGGAACGATTCGCTGACAAGAGAGTAAGGAGGCACTGTTATTATCGTATTGTCGTAATTTCTTACCTTGACTGTGGTAAGGGTCACTTCGTACACGACTCCGTTGACGTTACGCGACGGAATGGCTATCCAGTCGCCTACTTTCAGCATCTTGTTGGCTGATAGCTGTACTCCAGCCACGAGTCCGAGTATGGTATCTTTGAACACTAACATCAGCACCGCCGCCGATGCGCCGAGTCCGGTCAATATCACTATCGGGTTCTTGTCAAGCAATACGCTGATACCGATAATTACGCCGATAGCTATTACGATAAGCTTCAACATCTGGGCAAGACCCTGAAGCGGATGGTTCTGCAACCCGGCTTCCTCAGCCGATGCGGCATAGAAGCCGCCAAGGAGCGCGCACACAAGCATCACGCATATCACAATTATATACAGTGTGATGAGCTTCTGCGCGTAAAAAAGCAGCGTCGGATTCTGTTCAAGTATTAGTGGCAGAAAGAAGAATATGATTACAGGGCAGATGAGATGACATGCGCAGTTGAGCACTTTCGTGTTCAGGATATAGTCATCCCATTTTGTCTCTGTACGTGCGGTGACCGAGCGGATGGTTTTTATGAGCACTTTCCGGCAGAAAAATTCAAGGAGGTATGCCACGGCAACGACGAGGCAAAACATGAGCACACGTTGCAGTGTCGACAATTTTTCGACCGATATGCCTAAGTCGACCATTATATCTTCCATTGTGGTATGGGTGAGAAGCTGTTTATAATAATCAGGGCGAACCCGATGGCGCGGATTCACCCTGACAAGTTCTTTATATTCTGAATAAATGACGAAACACGTGCTTATTCAGCGTCGTCTTCCTCTTCCTTCATGTTGTGGAATACATTCTGGACATCATCGTCATCCTCAAACTTTTCAAGGAGCTTTTCAATCTGTGCGCGCTGTTCGGCGGTCACCTCTTTAAGGTCATTGGGAATGCGCTCAAATTCAGCGCTGATGATTTCGTATCCGTTTTCCTCGAGATATTTCTGGATGTTGGCAAATTCTTCAAACAGACCGTAAAGCACGATTTCTTCTTCATCAGGCTCTACTTCGTCAACACCGTAGTCGATAAGTTCAAGTTCGAGATCCTCGGTCGAAACACCTTCCTTGGGTTTGATTTTAAATACACTCTTGTGGTCGAAAAGGAATGAAAGAGAACCCTGTGTGCCGAGTGTGCCGCCGTGCTTGTTGAAATATGAACGCACATTTGCCACGGTGCGGGTGTTGTTGTCGGTCGCAGCCTCTACCACGATGGCGATGCCGTAGGGTCCGTATCCCTCATACACGATTTCCTTGTAGTCGCTCGCGTCCTTGTCGGTCGCTTTCTTTATTGCGCGTTCAACAGTGTCCTTGGGCATGTTCGCTGCCTTGGCGTTGTGCATCAGCACGCGGAGGCGCGGGTTGGTGTCGGGATCGGGACCACCTGCTTTTGCTGCGATAGTGATTTCCTTACCTATGCGGGTAAATGTACGCGACATGTTACCCCAGCGTTTGAGTTTTCTGGCTTTGCGGTATTCAAAAGCTCTTCCCATAATATTTCAGTTCGTTATAGTTATGATTTATTTGATTATCGTAGTGATGCACCGAGCTGCTTTTGCAGGTTGGCGGTGATTTTGCCCATTACAGCCTCAATCTGTTTGTCCTGGAGTGTCTTTTCGTCATCCTGGAGTGTTATCGAGATTGCGTAGCTCTTTTTGCCCGGTTCAAGATTTTTTCCCTGGTAGACATCGAAAAGTTCTACGCCTCGCAACAGTTTCTTTTCGCTGTCACGCACAATCTTCTCAACCTGTGCCATGGTCACCGCCTCGTCAAGCAACAGGGCGAGGTCACGCTTCACGGGATGGGTCTTGGGTAACGGAGCATAAGTCACTTTCTTCTTTACGGCGAGTTTTACAAGTGCGGTCCAGTCAAGGTCGGCGTAGATGACTTCCTGCTTTACATCGCAGCGCTTCAACATGGCTTTTGCCACTATTCCGAGGGTGCCGAGCTGCTTGCCGGAGCGGGTGGTTATCTCGACTGCATTGCTATAGAAAGGCGACTTCACGGTTTTAAGCTCGATTTCTTTACCGTTGATGCCGAGACGCGCAAAGATGTTTGCCACGATTGCCTTCATGTCAAAGAATGTGGCTTTCTCCTCTGGACGCGCCCAGTTGCCTGAACGGATGTTGCCGGTGAGCCATAGTCCGAGACGCTCGGTTTCTGTGTAGGGGGCTATCGGGTTTTCAGCCGTTGACTCTATCGACAGGTCGCGGCTGTAAATCTTGCCAAACTCGTAGAGCATGAGGTCGGCGTCGCGACGGTTGACATTATGCTCAATTACTTCCAGTCCGCCGAACAACAATGACATTCTCATCACGTTGAGGTCATTGCTGAGCGGGTTAAGTAGCTTGACTGGGGCATGATGCTCGTCGGTAAGACCCTCGTAATAGCTTTCGGCAGTGAGGGAGTTATTCAGAATCTCGTTGAATCCGGTTGCGGTCAACTGATTGCTTATGAGTTCGCGAAGTTCGTTGGAACTATCAGTTATAGTCTTGAACGACAGGCTTGCGCGGAGATTGCGCGAGAAGTCGACATTATTATACCCATATATGCGGAGCACATCTTCCACCACGTCGCAGGGACGCTGCACGTCGACGCGATATGTCGGCACGAGCAGGTCGATAGAGTTGTCGGAGTGGTTGACTATCTCCATTTCAAGTGATTTTACTATCGAGTCTACCTTTTCAGATGGGATATCCTTTCCTACGAGGGCATTGAGGTAGTCGTAACGCAGGGTCACGGGATAAGGCTTGATTTCTTTTGGATAGATGTCGACCGGTTCACCACATATCTCGCCGCCGGCAAGCTCCTTGACCATGAGTGCCGCGAGTTTGAGGCAATACATGGTGATGTTTGGGTCGGTGCCGCGTTCATAGCGGAATGAGGCATCGGTGGAAAGTCCGTGACGTCGTGCCGTCTTGCGGATAGATGTCGGGTTGAAATAGGCGCTTTCAAGGAATATCGATGTGGTGGATTCTGTCACCCCTGAATCAAGACCGCCGAATACTCCGGCGATACACATCGGCTTGTCGGCGTTGCATATCATTAGGTCGCGTTCATCGAGCTTGCGTTCCACACCGTCAAGCGTGGTAAACGGGGTGTCCTGCTTGCACTTGCGCACAACGATTTTCCCTCCGTCGATTTTATCCACGTCGAAGCAGTGGAGAGGTTGCCCCATGCCGAGAAGAATAAAGTTGGTGATATCAACGATATTGTTGATAGGGCGCTGACCGATTGCCGACAGATAGTTTTTAAGCCATTCGGGGCTTTCGCCTACCTTGATATTGCGGATGGTAACGCCTGAATAGCGTGGACAAGCTTCATAGTCGTCGACTTCAACTGCGACGGCTCCATCGGGGCGATCGGTGGCAAATGCTTCTACCGACGGGCGGTGAAGCTGCGACGGCTCGGCGTGGCAGGCAAGCCATGCGCTAAGGTCGCGCGCCACTCCGTAGTGACTTGCAGCGTCTACGCGGTTGGGCGTAAGGTCGACCTCGATCAGCCAGTCGCTCTTGAGGTTGTAGTATTCGGCTGCGGGAGTACCGGGCTTTACCTCTTCGTTGAGCACGATTATGCCGTCATGGGAAGTGCCGATGCCAATTTCATCTTCGGCACAAATCATGCCGAATGACTCTACGCCGCGTATCTTTGATTTCTTGATTGAAAATTCATTGTCACCGTCATAAAGAGTAGTGCCTACAGTTGCCACGACTACTGTCTGTCCGGCGGCTACATTAGGTGCGCCACACACTATCTGTGTCGGCTCGCCGTTGCCGAGGTCGACTGTGGTTATGTGGAGGTGGTCACTGTTGGGGTGTTCCACGCAGGTCAAAACTTTTCCTATCACGATGCCGCGAAGTCCGCCGCGGATTGACTCGACTTCCTCGACTGTACCCACTTCAAGTCCTATAGAGGTGAGTGCGTCGGCAAGCTCCTCAGGGCTAAGCCGGAAGTCAATATACTCTTTGAGCCAGTTGTATGAGATATTCATTACTTATTTGCTTGAAAGCGAGCCTAAACGGATGCCCGCATAATAATTTTCGCAAATTTACAAAAAATTCCCGTTACAGCCAACTCATTTTCATTTCCCCCTCCAAATTAACTCTTAAAGTTCTTTTGAATCTACATAATATGCGAGGGTTGTATCTCTGAGAGCAATAGACATTAAATTTCGATGGAAAATGCTATATATCAGCAAAAATGTATAACTTTGTGTATTGGCATACAGCCATATCATAATCCATGGCAAAAATCACAGTACAAAATACCGATATTACAATTATCGCCGTCAATGGGGATGATTATATTTCGTTGACCGATTTGGCACGACATAAAAGCGATGAACCTAATGCCGTGATTGCGAACTGGTTGCGCAACCGTAATACAATAGAATATTTGGGCATTTGGGAACAACTTTACAATTCGAATTTTAAACCCACCGAATTCGAGGGGTTTAGGCGACAGGCAGGACTGAACGCATTTACGCTTTCGCCAAAGAAATGGACAGATGCGACAAATGCTATTGGTATAATCGCTAAATCAGGGCGTTATGGCGGAACATATGCGCATAAAGACATTGCATTGAAGTTCGCAAGCTGGATTTCTGTTGAGTTTGAACTCTACATCGTCAAGGAATTTCAGCGGCTAAAAACTGAGGAGCAGCGGGTGTTGGGCTGGTCGGCGAAACGTGAGCTGTCGAAAATCAACTATCGCATACACACAGATGCAATAAAACAGAACCTTGTCCCTGCGGAAGTTACTCCGGCACAGGCAAGCATCATCTATGCCAATGAAGCCGATGTGCTGAATGTGGCGATGTTCGGTGTTACAGCAAAGCAATGGCGTGAGGCAAATCCCGACCTCAAAGGGAACATACGCGACTACGCTACAATCAACGAACTTATCTGCCTGTCAAATATGGAAAACCTCAATGCGGTTTTCATCGAGCAAGGAATGACGCAAGGCGAGCGGCTTGTGAAACTGAACCAGATAGCCATTCATCAGATGAGCATATTGGAAAGCGGCGACAACGATAGAAAACTATTGAAGTAAAATAGGCTATGATTCAATTTATTGAAAGAGGTGACATATTCAATATTAAGGACGTAAACAGCTATGCACATGGTTGTAATTGTGCCGGAGCAATGGGAAAAGGAATAGCGTTACAGTTCAAGAATAAATATCCTAAGATGTATTCCGAGTATCGTGCCATGTGCAAGGATGGGTTATTCAATCCCGGGGATGTTTTTGATTACAATTATGGCAACGGACACATATATAATCTTGGCACACAGGTGTCTTGGAAAACAAAAGCTCGGTTGGAGTATATTGAAAATTCGGTTGGGCGAATGCTTGAATTAGCAGCTTCGGACAACGTAACCAAAATAGCCCTTCCAGCAATCGGAGCCGGATTAGGCGGGTTGAATTGGAATGATGTGAAAGAAATTCTGAATAGGGTCTCCGTGAACTATCCTGATATTGAATTATATGTAGTCGAGACTTACGGCTGATGATATTTCGTCCTTCAATACTTGTCAAGGAATCATTCTTTACCGCTATTAAACAGGGTTTTGGACGCTTGGAGAAACAATAGCGGTACAAAAAGAGGGAAAATGAGCCTTGAAAAGCAGTTTTTCTACCTGTCAGTGAAAGGCTTTTACGGGATTTCATTACCTTTGTATTTGAATTGGGGCAACTCAATCTGAGACATAAGAAATAAATAAGAAGCGATATGCTCTCTTGTATTTGGGAACGTAGGAAATTCACCAGTGTACTGAGATTGCATAGCGGTTCTCACGCATACGGCGTGGGCTGCTATCTCTACATCTGTACACAAGGTTTCCTACGACCTCCAAATAAGACGTGGCATTGCAGTCCGCGCTTCTGTATTACAATAGTCAGCATCATCGGACTGTGGCGCATTTGATATATGAAGAATATTGAAGCAAACATAGAACTCATTGCGGCGTGCAGTCTCTACTGCGGCGCGTGTCGCAAGTATCTATTGGAGAATTGTCCCGGTTGCCATGATCATGATAATGAAAAGGCGACATGGTGCAAGATAAGGTCTTGCGCTAAAGGTAATGGTTACCACTCTTGTGCCGAATGTCGTAAGGACGTAAGCGAGTGCAAGATATATTCTAATCTCATCGGAAAGATATTCGCCTTTCTTTTCAAGTCCGACCGCCCGGCTTGTATCCGCTACATTCGCGAGCATGGCGAACAGGCTTTTGCCGAGGAAATGACTAAATGTAAATGTCAGACAATGAAAAGAAATTTTAAATATGATCAAGAAACAGTATGTTAAGGAGATTCTACATTCTTTAGGCGCTGATTTGTGCGGAGTCGCTTCCGTGGATAGGTTCGACGACGCTCCAAAAGGTTTCCATCCGACTGATATCCTTCCATCTTGTAAATCCGTAATTTCCTTTGCGTGTCGGTTTCCAATCGGGACGCTGAGGTGCAAATCTGATATTCCGTACACGCGTGTGCGGAATTCCATGACTCCTAAGCTGGATGCCATTGCTCTGGATTTTTGTATAGAGATGGAGAAGCATGGCGTGGTCTGTGTCCCTATTCCCACAAATGAAAGCATCCGGGACACATCGACTGGTAGATTCCGCTCGATAATTTCGCAGAAACATGCCGCACAGGCTGCTGGACTTGGAACCATTGGCAGACATTCCTTGCTGATTACGCCGGAGTATGGCAGTATGGTCTGGTTAGGTGCCGTGTTGTGTGAGCAGGAATTTGAACCCGATGAAATTCGTTCATCCGTATGTGATAATTGTAATCTCTGCGTGGCTGCCTGTCCCGTCAATGCCTTATCGGAAGCGGAACTCAAGCAGCTTGACTGCTGGAATCATGCGTTTGGTGATGATAAAGACCTGAATACATGGAAAATATCATGTCATAAGTGCCGTGATATCTGCCCTTATAATTTCGGAAGTAAAAACAATTTTTAAATATTCCATTATGCCATATATATCAATAGGAGGCGGACGATCGACTTCTGAACAGAAGAAACAACTGATGGAACGACTGACAGCTACAGCATCCGAATAACACATATTTATAAGCAGTTCGTCACAGTAACTATTCTTGCCAACGTCCATAAAAAGGGACTTCAAAAGGTGAAATTTATCATAATAAAGAAATAATTATTACAGACTGACTCCACGTCGCCCCCTATCAATCTTCCAATCATATCGGTGGTCTCACCATAAGACTGCATCACGCTCTTGATGTCGGCTGCTTCGGAGGGAGAGAAGATTGACTTATGCCGCTCCGTGGCGAAATGGATAATCGCGTTAATGGCTCGCCTGAACACCTCGCTTGCCTTGAAGAGAATATCAGCGACAACTTTGTCAGATTAATCGCTTTCAGAGAGGCGCATGAAAATTGCGCTATTTGGCGGCGGATGTCCACATGGTAGGTTGGGTGCATGCCTGTCGGTAGAATAATTCTTCTTCCGATGGATTGGCGCTGTCGGCATACCAGGGGAGATGGTGCAGCGCGTAAGGCGGTGCCAGACGGTAACTTTCAGCCGCACGGGAGCGGTTAAGTCCCGACATGGGGCGATAGAGGGCAAATGTAGTGTCTATAGGAGCGCGGAACAAGTCGCCTTCGCGATGCTCCCAGAATTTTTGCTCATGGGCAATCACGTCAGTCTTGTTGGCAAAGCAATCGGGCAGGTCGTTGATTAACAGTGAAGGACCGGTTTTAAGCGCTGACGGTCGTTCCACGGTCATGACATGCAACATTCTCTCGATGATATCATCGGGACAATTCTTGGCAAGTTCAACGTCGCTGTCGGTGTAGATGTACCATCCTTTGCGATACAGATTTTTGGTTAGACGTGATTTCCACAACGCCTTGAAGCCGAGATTGCCTTCAAGATGTATCACCGTGTGACCACACTCCTTGTACCAATCGAGAAGGGGAGGATAGGTACTGGCGTTGTCGAGGATGATGATGTTGTCGATGCCTCGCGAGGTGAGCGACGCTATGAGCCGCTTCAAGGTTGTGAGGCGGTTGAAATTGTTGATTATCACCGGTATCTTTTTCGCGTCGGTCGGCGGTGGACATATATGACGCGAATAGAGCCGGAGAAGAGCCGATTTCACGGCGTATTTTATGCGTTTGAATGTCATCATGGTCAGGCAATTGGCGGTTTGTGGTCAAGGATTATGGGGAACCAGAATTTGCGCATTCTGCGTTTTTGCCATGCGTGACATCCGAAGGGCAGGCGGTTGCCGTTTAGCCGGAAGCACAGAGCCGGATATTTGTCAAAGGCGAAGTCGAGTGCTTCCTGCCAATCGGGATAGATGAAGCCGACACCGTGACGGTTGACCTCGACTGAAAAAAACACATCTTCATTGTAGAGATGGTTTCTGTGTTCTAAAAAGCGGTCAATCACCGGGCGTAGATTTTTTACGGCATTGAGGTGTGATTCCACTTTCCGGAGCGAGAGCCCGCCGTTGCCTACACGCCACCACGTCGCGCGAGCGTCGGGAAGACGCATGATATTGCGGAAGCCATGCTTGATTTTCGAGCCTACTTTTAGCAGCGGATTGTTGTAAATCGGTCTTAATAGCCAGGGCGCGCCGACATAGTCGTAGCCTTTGTCACACCATTCGTCAAGTTTGTCGGAAAATACGTATGCGTCAAGCTGGTAGATGAGTATATACCTGTAACCGGTAAAGCGTGAATAAAATTCTTCTGACATCATCAGGCGGTTGTAGCCCGCGATGCCCTGGAAATATGCAGCAGAAAACTCCTCGACTTTTGCCGACGGCATAATCTCCTTCATGCGCGATACGTCGAGTCCTGCCGGTATTACGAATGTGACCGGATAGTTGCCAAGCCTGTCGGCTGCCGCCCGGAGCGAAAATTCTTCATACTGGTTCAGCTCACTCTTGTAAGCCGGAATGACGATAGTGACCTTTTCCATATCCGCGGCAAAGTTACTATAATATTATTACACGACAAAAGATCGCAAGGATTACGCTCCCTCTTCAATCAGCCGTCCCTGCAGCCAGAGATTCCCGCGTACAGAATTTTTTATCGTTGGTTTCTTGTCAAAATCGGAAATCCGTGCAATCAGCGGGATGTTCAGAGTCTCCATGGAGTCGTTTTCATTGACGATGCATATTTCCATGCGGTAAAATTCACGACCGAGACAGGGCACCTTTTTAACGCGTGACATGACCGGCGACCAAAATTCTCCATCATCAGGATACGCCTTGTCGAGCTGCAGAAAGGCTACCAGATGGTCAAGCGACAGCATAGCAGGCTCATCGTGCCTATACGAAAGGTGTAGTCTCATCGCTTCATCTCCTGACATCTCGACAGTCATTTCTCCTTCCGGAACGCAAGCGGCGCCGTATGCCATTGCCGACAAGGCGAAATTGTAATCTTCGCCTACCTGGTATAATTCCTTATGTAAGCCGTATTCTATGTCAAAAAAACTTAACTCAGTATCACCATATTTAACAGTGAGCACAGCCTCAAATTCATTGGAGTATTCCTGTATGTTGACAAGACGGAATCTGACAGGGCGGTCGTTTACGGCATACGGTACGAATGCCAGGACTTCAAGTGAATCCGTGTCGTTGCGTAAAATTGTATGAATTTTTAGATCCTTCCCTTTTGTCGACATATATGTAAGGTCGGATATCCCTTCATCAGTGACGATGTCATTTGCTGAGTCATACGGCTTACTGTGATGAATGATTTTTCCAATCTCTGCAATTACCGACTCGATATCTTTATCGAAACAGGAAAGGTGTGCGCCATGTCCGGCATCCGCATCAAATGAATCCTCCGGGTCATTGTAGATGCCGGTGCGGAGCGTCTCGATGGCAAATGTTTGCTCCGGAGTGAGAGACTCGCCGGAATGACCTTTGCGCCAGTTTATTTCAGGAATCTCCGTTTCAAGCAGCGAAAGGGATAGTGGTGGCTGCGTATCGGCATTTTCAGCGTGGACGCAGTGCATGTTGATGTAGTGGCTCTTTTTGCCCGAGCCACGCCAGTCTTCACCCTCAAACGGGTCACTGGAGAAAATTCCCCAGATGATTATGCCTCCGTTTTCTTCTCCCTCGCGAAGCATGTAGAAGAAATCTCCTTCTTTTGCATCTTTGTAGTCATAGATACTCCAGCGCATCCCGAAGCTTTCAGGATGCTTGGCTGTTAGCTCCCGGTATTTGTCAAGCGAGTAATCGCTGATTTCGGGATTCCACCGCATCAGATAGCACTTAGGCGTATTGCCTACTCTCTTTGATGTGATTTTCTTGTTTTTCATGGCTATATATTTTAGATTATGGAAATGAGGCGGTGGCAGAGGGTGATGAGGTCGTCGTCCGTGATGACGTAAGGGGGCATGATATAGACATTCCTGCCGAAGGGGCGTACCCAGATCCCGTTGGCGACACATTTTTTCTGAAATTCGCCTACATTGACCGGTTCCTTCATCTCGATTACTCCTATCGTACCGAGTACCCTGACCTCCTTCACATCGGGATTGGAAGCGGCGGGGGCGAGCTCGCGCTTTATGATTGTTTCGAGATGTTTGATGCGTGATTCCATGTCCTGCTCGCGCAGAAGCCTGATTGACTCGCAAGCGATGGCACATGCAAGCGGGTTTCCCATAAACGTAGGGCCATGCATCAGCACTCCTGCCTCGCCGCGCGAGATTGTGTCGGCTACCTCGCGGGTAGTCAGTACCGCGCTCATGGTGAGATAACCTCCGGTGAGCCCCTTGCCAATGCACATTATGTCGGGTTGTACTCCCGCCCATTCACAGGCGAAACATTTACCGGTGCGCCAGAAGCCTGTGGCTATCTCGTCAAATATCAGCAATACCCCGTAACGGTCGCAGAGCTTGCGCGCCTCGACGAGATATTGCGGGTGGTAGAAACGCATCCCGCCGGCTCCCTGCACCACCGGTTCAAGTATGAGTGCCGTTATCTCGTCGTGATGCCGCTTGAGGGTATCTTCAAGAGCCGCTGTGGCTTCCGGACGCCATTCCTCATAAAATCCTACGGAGGGGGCTTCCACAAAATAGCGTATAGGCAGTGCCGGGCCGAAAGCCCCGTGCATGCCGGTCACCGGGTCACACACGCTCATTGCATTCCAGGTATCGCCGTGATATCCCGACCGTATGGTCACGAAATTACTCTTTTTATGGTCGCCACTTTTTGCAATTGCAGCCTGGACAGCCATCTTCATTGCCACTTCTACCGCCACTGAGCCGGAGTCGGCATAAAATATATTGTGCATTGACGGGGGGGCTATCTTGAGAAGCATTTTCCCAAGCTCGATTGCCGGCTCATGAGTAAATCCGCCAAACATGACGTGCGACATCTTTGCGAGCTGTCGGGTTATGGCATCGTTGATTGAAGGATGGTTATAACCGTGTATGGTACACCACCATGACGACATGCCGTCGATAAGTTCCGTGCCGTCGGCGAGGCGTATGTGCGTGCCGTGAGCCGAGTCGACCTTGTATGTGGGGAGAGGGGCTATCGTTGAGGTGTAGGGATGCCACAGATGTTCGCGGTCCCAGTCGTCGTGTAGTGAATTTTGATTGGTCATTGCTGTCTTTTTTATTTCTATGCAAAAATACATATAATTCACTCCCGGTGCAAAATGAAATAAAAAGGGGGATGCACCTTGAATCGATGCATCCCCCTGTCGATATCTCTAAAAATCGACAGAATCGTTATCGGATAATCTTTGCAGTCTTGACTGATCCGTCTGATAGGCGATCACGGCGTATCGCGATAGTGCCTGCTGCCGGAGAGTCGATACGTACGCCCTGCAGGTTGTACCATTCGGTTGTAACTACTTCAGGAGCGGCTACATTTGCAGTCTCGATTCCTGCAGTGCCGACCTTGGCTGACTTGCGGGTATCGCCATTCACTGTGTATGCGCTCTGTACCTCAATCACCGGTGTTTCCTCCATCATGAGTGTGATTGTGTGGTCAGCCGAGCCTTCATTGGTTGCAACCACTCCGTACTCTGCGAAGGTATAAGGAATGTCGGTAATCGGCTCTTTAAGAGCAGAATATGTTTCGGGGGTGAAGGTGAACAGGTCGCCGTTGATAAATATGTTGTAATACATATTGTCGGGATTGATGAAGTTGCCTTCGGTGTCAACGGCGGGAATGTTGATGGTTACCGATCTTCCCCAAGGCGCATAATATTCGCCCACGGATGTAATTGAAGGATTTGCCGGTGTAGCCGGAACCTCTTTATAGGGCACGAATGTTGCGTCAAGAAGCACTGAGCCTGAGGGCATACCTGGATTGGCGGTCTTCATACCGAAGGTCATTAGCATAGCCTTGTCGGCAATATATTTGTCGCCTTCTTTGGTAAGGGTCACAGCCGGCTGGGGAATGTAGTGGATTTCCGGTTCTCCCCAGTCGCTGACACCTTCCTCGGTGTCGGCAGCCTGGAAGAAGTAATAGTACATTTCGGTAGTATATATACCGAGATACTGGTTGGTGTCGATGGTTACCTTGTCGCCATCAATCTTTCCTTTAATCCATGAATCGCTGAAATATCCGTAAAGGCCCTTTATCCAAAGTTCATCACCGACAGTGGCAAATTCAATTATGCGATTGAACGGGGTGCCCCATGAACCGGTTGCCATGCACACATACTGTGTGGTCTCTGTCCCTGCGGGAGGGGTGGGAAGAGTGGTGTCAAACACGTTCCAGTTGATGTTGCCTTCGCCTGTGCCGGTGAATGAGCCGTCGCTGTTATACATGCCTACTATACGGGTCACGCCATCTTTTACCGCATCAACCTGTGTGAGGGTGTTGTTTTCCCACTTCATCACGAGATTGGGATTTTCAGTGTCTTCTACAAATTCCTGGGTCTCACCGTTGGTGACAACCTTAGCCATTCTTGCCGATACCTGCGACTCGGGAGTTCCCAGATATTCATTGGCGGGTACTACATAGGCATCTTGCGGGAAAGTGAACACGACAAGGTTGTCATCACCGAGAGTGCCCTTTATCCAATAGGGATAACCGTTGCCAAATGTATCGACCGGCTTATACATGTAGAAGTCTTTGCCGTCGATTACGATGGAGCTGATTTTTCCCTCGACGTTATTAACGTAGAGCGACCCCCACATTTGCAGATACTGCTGGGAGCTGCGGTACATATTGTCATAAGCCACACCGTTAGGTGTCTCCTGGATGCCTGCCGCACTGACAGCCTGCGGCATTGTGCCACCGATGATGGCGGCGATTGATAACGTGAGTAATACTTTTTTCATACGCGGATAATTTTAAGTCGTGTAAGTTTGATAATAATTGATGTGGCAAATGTGGGTAAATAATCGCTATCGTGCAAGCAAATTTCAATAAAAGTAAGACGTTAGGTGGAAAATTTCTTTTAGCTGAAATGTTTTGCTTGCAAAATGCCAGTATTTCCCGCTTCGGCTGAAGCGAGAAAGGTTATAAGGTTAACAGGTTAATAGGTTATAGGGTTGACGGTGAATAGAAGCCAGGCATTTGCATCGCGTTATTTTTGCAAATTGATTAATATTGCCTATATTTGCGATATATGAAGCTGATAGATTCATGTGAAATAATTAATAGGGATTTCCCGTTAGGGATAATCTGTTTTTAGCCGTAGTGTTGAGCATAGCGAAACCTACGGTAATGGTCGTTTTTAGGAATGTTTCCGTTAGGAATCATCAAAAAGCGATACAGATGATTCATCGGAAAGAGATGTCGCGGAAGATATTGCAATGTGTGGATAGGGGGCTGGCGGTCGGGTTGATTGCCGGTATGCTGCTTTTTGCCGGATTGACGGCATGGTGGTATGTGTCGTTTATGGACAATGCCATTGTGAAGTGGCTTGCGTGGATGATGATTGTAGCGGTATGCGTCATCGCATTTGTGGTCGTGACCGGCTATGGAATGAAGCGGTTGACCGGAATGCGGATTTACACTGTCGGCGCGCTCGTTGCTGCATGGCTGTTGTTGGGTAGGTTTGATTTTCCGCGTATAGGATGGACTGTTACGATTATCGGCGGCATACTTGGTGTGGCTTTCCCTCTGTTTTGGAATGTGCGCAGTCGTGGATGGCGTACAGTGCCGGTGGTGTTGACCGTGGTGGTATTGTCAGGTGGATATGTATGGCTTCATGAGGGAATGACAGAGAGCGATTCTCAGGTAGAGCCGATTGCTGCTGTTGACGGGATAAATATTGGGGAATATGGCGCAGGAGCTGATACACTGCGTGTCGATGGCTCGGCTTATTTCAAGGTTGAACGTAGGATTGACCGGATTGTTCGCGACAGGATATGGGGATTTGACAACACACGCCTGCCTCTGCACGGTACTCTGTTTTACCCCGACGGCGTATGCAGCCTTCCGCTCGTGGCAATAATTCATGGAAGCCATTATATGCTTGACCGGTCAGACCGCGGATACGATTATCTTGCTGTGGCGCTTGCACGACGGGGATATGCCGTGGTGACAGTTGACGAAAATTTCATCAACAAGAGTTTCACGGGCGGTTACGGTTCTCAAGATTATATAGGGCGAGGATGGTTGCTTCTGAAAAATCTTGAATATCTCCGGGCAATCGCGTCTGATGCCGACTCGCCGCTTTCGGGTGTGATTGACTTTGACCGTGTGGCACTTATGGGACATTCTCGCGGAGGCGACGGCATAGCTGCCGCTACTTGGCTTAACGGTCTTGAAGAGTCGCCGGCGGAGAATGGCGAGGTGTATGATTTCGGGTTTGGTATAAAAAGTGTCATCGAGATAGCTCCGACCGGTATGCTCACGATTTCTGACGGGTCGCCTTATATATATAATAATGTGGACTGCTTGCTGCTGCAGGGCGACAAGGATGGCGATGTGTCGTTCATGTACGGGTTGCGCCGTTATAATACCGCGACCTTTTCTGACTCGGTGTATCATTTCAAGGTGGCGGTCAATATCGCGGGTGCCAATCATGGACAATTCAATACTGCATGGGGAGCCGATGACCGTCAACCTCCGGCAGCCTGGTTTCTTGACCGTACGGGAATGTTGACCGGCGAGGAGCAGCGTAATGTCGCAACAGCCTACGTCACCGCATTTCTTGACGCTTCGTTAAAAGGAGAGGGTGAAATATCCGAAGTATTTATCAACCCTTTGCATAGCGGTGATATAGTTCAGTGGGCTGACACGCGCACACTCTGTATGGCTGATTTTGAGAGTGACGTCTCTGGTGGAGACGTGGTCGAACTCACGTTGCGCGACCGTTTGCGCATGTCACAGCTTAATCATGGCGTTAAAGTGGATGAAGGTACGGAATATCGGCTAACACTTGACAGTGTGCTTGCCGTCGCTCCTTGTCATGACCTGGTGTTTTCGGCATGCGCGGATGAAGATACACGCCTTTCTGTGGTTGTGTATGCGGGTGACACGGCAGCTCTCTCCGATACCATGGCTGTCACGGCTACTTTGCCGGCGCGCCTGTCGCGGTCGCCGTTGGTATTTCCGATTCAAGGCGACAGGGAGCAAGAGATGGTCATGCAGACATTCCGCCTTCCGATTCCTGCTGCTGACAGTGTGCATGTCACCGAGATACGCTTTCGGGCACTTGACGGCTCCGCTATCGTGGACAATATCGGTCTAAGGAGACAATTTGAGGTCAAAAAATAAGATTTATGGAAAAATTTCCATAATTAACTACATTTTTCTTGCGTTTTGTTGACCTGCCTTAATAAAATCACTAAATTTGCAGATATAACCATTTAACACGTTATAAGATGAAAAAGCATAATTTTTATGCCGGTCCCTCGATTCTTAGCGAATATACGATTAAGAATACAGCCGAAGCTATCAAAGACTTCGCCGGTACCGGATTGTCTATTCTTGAAATCTCTCACCGCAGCAAGGAGTTCACAGCAGTAATCGAGGAGGCTCAACAGCTTGTAAAGGAGTTGCTTGAAGTGCCCGAAGGTTACCACGTACTGTTTCTCGGAGGTGGTGCCTCGATGCAGTTCTGCATGGTGCCTTACAACCTGTTGAAGAAGAAAGCGGCATATCTTGACACCGGCACATGGGCAAGCAATGCCATCAAGGAGGCAAAACTCTTCGGCGAGGTTGATGTGGTGGCTTCAAGCAAGGATAAGAATTATACTTTCATTCCCAAGGGATATACCGTACCTGAGGATGTCGACTATTTCCACTATACTACCAACAACACTATCTATGGTACGGAGATGCGCTATGACCCCGACGTGAAGGTGCCTTTGGTTGCCGACATGTCGAGCGATATCTTCTCACGTCCCGTTGATGTGTCGAAATATGACGTGATTTATGCCGGTGCACAGAAAAACCTTGCTCCCGCCGGTGTGACTATCGCTATTGTTAAAGAGGCGGCTCTCGGCAATGTCGACCGTGCTATCCCGACAATGCTTGACTATCGTACTCATGTAAAGAAAGGCTCGATGTTCAACACGCCTCCCGTGCTCCCCATTTATTCTGCCCTCCAGACCTTGAAATATTACAAGGAACTCGGCGGTATCAAGGAGATGGAACGCCGCGACCTTGCCAAGGCAGAGATGCTTTACGAGGCTATCGACTCAAGCAAGATGTTTGTCGGCACAGTCGCTCCCGAAGACCGCTCAATCATGAATGTATGTTTCGTTATGAAGCCCGAATACGACGGACTCGACAAGGAGTTTATCGACTTTGCATCGACCAAGGGCATTGTCGGTATAAAGGGTCACCGCTCGGTTGGCGGTTTCCGTGCATCGCTTTACAATGCACTTCCTATCGAGAGCGTGAAGGTGCTTGTTGAGGCAATGAAAGAATTTGAAAAGAAACATTAATCAGATTTCAGGCTATGAAAGTACTGGTAGCTACCGAAAAACCGTTTGCGACAGTTGCTGTCGACGGTATCCGCAAAGTCGTTGAAGACGCGGGTTATGAACTCGAATTGCTTGAAAAATATACGGCTAAATCCGATCTTCTCGCAGCCGTTGCAGATGCTGACGGTCTTATTATCCGCAGCGATGTGATTGACCCCGAGGTGTTTGATGCAGCTAAAAATCTTAAGGTCGTGGTGCGTGCCGGTGCCGGTTATGACAATGTAGACCTCGCTTCAGCCACAGCTCATAATGTTGTGGTGGAGAATGCTCCGGGTCAGAACTCTAATGCCGTTGCCGAGCTCGTGTTCGGTATGGCTGTGATGGCTGTCCGTAACAATTATAACGGCACATCGGGAACCGAGCTTAAAGGCAAGCGTCTCGGACTGCAGGCTTACGGTCAGGTTGGTCGCAATGTGGCGCGTATCGCCAAGGGTTTCGGCATGGAAGTGTCGGCTTTTGACCCGTATTGCCCCGATGAGGTCATGACTAACGACGGCGTTAAGCCCGTTCACTCTATCGACGACCTTTATTCAGGCAATGACATTGTGTCGATTCATATCCCCGCCACTCCGGAGACCCGTAAGAGCATTGGATATTTCAACCTTACCAATATGCCTCTCGGAGGCGTGGTTGTCAATACCGCCCGTAAGGAGGTGATTGATGAAGATGGTCTTGCAAAGGCTCTTCGTGAGCGCACCGACCTGAAGTATGTAGCCGATGTAAAGCCTGACAATGCCGACGCGTTGAAGGAGGAATTCGGCGCCCGCGTGTTCTTCACTCCCAAAAAGATGGGTGCGCAGACCTCGGAGGCAAATATCAACGCCGGTATTGCCGCCGCCAATCAGGTAGTGGCTTATCTTCGCGATGGAATCAATAAATTCCAGGTCAACAAATAAATCAGCCTATATACAAAATAAGAGGGGATGCCGAAAGGCATCCCCTCTTATTTTGTATTGTATCTCATCATTACTTTGCGTCATCTGTTTCAGGCGCCTTGTCGATAAGGTCAAGGAACTCGTCGAGTTTCGGGGTGATGATAATTTCGGTGCGGCGGTTGCGCTGACGTCCAAGGTCGGTGTCGTTGTCGGCAATCGGGTTATACTCGCCACGACCGGCTGCCGACAGGCGCTGCGGATTGATGCCGAAGTCGTTCTGGAGCACTTGCACTACCGACGATGCGCGCAGTGTCGAGAGGTCCCAGTTGTTGCGGATGTTTGTGCGGCTGATGGGCACATTATCGGTATTGCCTTCTACAAGCACGTCGTAACTGTTGTAATCCTTGATAATCTTTGCGATTTTGCTGAGGGTCTCCATGGCGCGGGGGCTTACCTCATAGCTGCCTGTCTTGAATAGCATGTTGTCGGCAAGCGAGATGTAGACCACGCCTTTCAATACTTTCACGTCAACATCCTTAAGTTCGTCGGTGCTGAGCGAGCGGGTAAGCTTGTTGGTAAGGGCAATGTTGAGTGAGTCGCTCTTAGACTTTGCATCGACAAGCTGCTTGATGTATTTGTTTGAGGCGTTGATTTCGTCTACGAGTTTGGCAATGTTCACGTTGCCCTGTGCGTTCTGGTCCATGCTCTTGTCAAGAGTGCTTTTCATCTCGGCAAGTCCTGCGCGAAGCTGGTCGTTGGCTTTATTTGCCGCATCGAGCTGCTGCTGGAGATTTTCGCCATTGGCTTCACACTTGATAAGGCTTTCACGGGTCGACAGATAGTCGCCCTGAAGCTGCTGATACTTCTTGTTGGTCACACAACCGGTCGTCAATAAGCCGCATAGGCTGCAAACGACGAGCATACTTTTAATTTTCATGACTTATAAAAATACTGTTAATCCTAAAATTTGTATTCTCGCTTAAAAACGCGCAAATATAAATATGATTTTGTGTTTTAACAAATTATTCTGCATTTTAGTTGCGGGCGACGCTTTTCCTGCGATATAATAAAGGTGACGGGATTTGCGTTATTGTATATGTTCTATGATGATTGAAATCCATGACCAGATTATTACGATATATATTATTATGTGTGTTGCCGGGACTTGTTGTCACGGGATGTATTGAGGACGGTTTTACCACATCGCCCTCCGACCAGCCGGTATATTCCACCGATACACTCCGTATCGGCACGGTGTTTACCGCCGAGGGTACGCCTACCAACCGTTTCAAGGTATTCAACCGTCATGACAAGGGGTTAAGCATTAGTAAAATCTCTTTCCGCGACCCTGCGATGGAAGAGATTTTCAGGCTTAATGTCGACGGTGTGTCGGGTAAAAGTTTTGACAATGTTGAAATAAGGGCAAATGACTCAATATTTGTGCTTGTCGAGGCTACGTTGCCGGAATCGGGCACTGACTTGCCCGTGGAACTTAATGCCGAGCTTGACTTCGTGGCAAACGGTGTCACTTCGACAGTCGTGTTAAACGCTTTCGGTCAGGATGTGACGCGTCTTGTTGACTTTAAGGTGGCGTCCGACATGACACTTTCAGGAGCAAAGCCATATCAGATATATGACAGCCTTGTAGTGGCGGAGGGTGCGACACTTACGCTTGATGCCGGTACTACCTTGTATTTCCATGACAAGGCGGAGCTTGTAGTGCATGGTACACTGATTTCCAACGGTACGCCCGATCGCCGCGTCAATATGACCGGTGACCGTTTCGGACAGGTCGTAGGGAGGATTCCTTACGAAATAATGTCGGGACAGTGGGGCGGCGTTTACTTTTATGGCACAACCCGCGACAATCGTTTGTCCCACACGTCGATACGAAACAGCGTTTACGGGGTTTACATCGATTCTGTGAGCGTGGATGCCCTCGACCCGGTGCTGACTCTTGTCAACTGTCAGTTGCGCAATTCCACCGGTGCGGTACTTGTGGCTAATTATGCACCTGTCAAGGCGGTTGGATGTGAATTTGCCGAGGCGGCTAAAGGGGTGGTGTATGTGAATGAGGGTAATCATGTTTTTAACCAGTGTACGTTTTCCAACAATTACCTGTTTGCTGCGATAACGGGACCCATGCTCTACCTTGACGGTGAAAATGTAGGTGCCGACATCTCCAATTCGATTCTCTACGGGATGGGTGGCGAGGTACTGCCCGCTGACCTTGCCGGTAAACCGGTATATTTCCGCAACTGTCTTTTTGCAGCAGCCGGCAGTGATGATGAAAATTTCATAAATAGTGTCTGGGATGCCGACCCGCTGTTTTATACCGTGAGGGAGGATTACCATTTTGACTATCGGCTCCGGGAAGGTTCGCCGGCAATAGGTGCCGGTGACCCGTCGCTCTGCCTGCCCGAGGCTTCGAGCGACATGTACGGGCTTACACGAGGAAATGCTCCCGATGTAGGCGCTTACGTTTTCTCTCTTGATTGACTCTGAAAATTCGTTTTTATTTTATACCTTTGCAAGGTATGAGCAGTATGCAGTCGACAAATCAATCGCCTTATAGCCGGGGCGCCTATTATGGTGTCGTTTTCGGCGCGTATTTGAGTGTGCTGTTTTTTGCGATAGCCTATTCTCTGTCTGTGCCGGTACTGAGCCTCCTTTCGTTGCTGATGATGACGGGAGTGCCTGTGGCGATATATATAATGCTCCGGAAAAGTTATGTAGCCGATTACGGGAAAACCATATTTTCATCGTTATGGATGGAGGGTATAGCCATATTCTTTTTCGGCGGACTGATAGCGTCGCTTGTATCCGTGACTTACATGACATGGATTAACCCCGGCTATCTTTACGGACAGGTCGACATGATGATAGAGCTTTATGGCAATGCCGACTGGGAGCGCGGGAAAGAACTTTCCGATATTCTTGTCAGGGCAAAGGAGCAGCATCTTATACCGAGTCCGATTGACCTTGCCGTCGATATGCTTTGGCTCATCGTGTTTTCCGGCTCGATACTTTCGATGCTGATGTCGCTGCTTGTACAGGCGAGAGGTTACAAAAAACGAGCAAATTAACAGAACGACAATGGATATATCAGTCGTAGTTCCATTATATAATGAAGCGGAGTCGCTTCCTGAGCTTGAAAGCTGGATAGCGAGAGTGATGAATGAAAACGGATTTTCTTACGAGATAATATTTGTCAACGACGGCTCGACAGATGATTCGTGGAAAGTGATTTCAGGTCTTAAAGAACATAATCCCAATATAAAGGGAGTGAGCTTCAGGCGAAATTACGGCAAGTCACCGGCGTTGAACACCGGTTTTTCACGCGCGCAGGGCGACGTGGTAATCACGATGGATGCCGATCTCCAGGACAGTCCTGACGAAATACCGGAGTTATACCGTATGATTACGGAAGAGAGGTATGACCTTGTTTCGGGATGGAAGCAGAAACGCTACGACCCGCTGTCAAAGACTATTCCTACAAAACTGTTTAACGCGACCGCACGCCGGGTGAGCGGTATCCGTAACCTTCATGATTTTAACTGCGGGCTTAAGGCTTACCGCAACAAGGTAGTGAAGCATATCGAGGTGTATGGCGACATGCACCGTTATATCCCGTATCTTGCCAAAAATGCCGGATTCAACCGTATTGGCGAGAAGGTAGTCCATCATCAGGCGCGTAAGTATGGCACCACCAAATTCGGTCTTGACCGTTTTGTTAACGGTTATCTGGATTTGGGGACACTGTGGTTTACGTCGCGTTTCGGTGTTAAACCGATGCACTTTTTCGGGTTGCTCGGAAGTCTGATGTTTCTGCTCGGACTTATAGCTGTGGCGATTGTCGGTTTCGGCAAGCTTTACAATATGCACCACGGATTGCCTTATATACTTGTGACCGATTCTCCCTATTTCTACTTGTCGCTTACGCTGATGCTCCTCGGGTCACAGCTGTTCCTTGCCGGATTTATCGGCGAGCTGATAGTGCGTAATTCCGACAGGCGAAATGAATATGAAATAGAAGAGGAGATAGGCTCGTTCTCTTCTGAAAAATAAAAAAAGAAATCAATGCGATATGGAACAATATCCTCAATTTTATAATCTTTCGGAACGCCGCTACTCCTGTCGTGGTTATTCCGACCGTCCTGTTACCCGTGACCTTATCATGGCGGTTTTTGACGCTGTGCGTCTCGCACCGTCGGCATGCAACAGGCAGCCTTGGAAATTCCTGGTGATTGACACTCCGGAACTTCGGCACGCTATACAGAAGAGCTATGACCGCGAATGGTTTGACTCGGCTCCGGTCTATGTCGTGGCTCTCGGGCTTCACGAAGAGGCGTGGCATCGCCCTTATGACGGTAAGGACCACACTGATGTCGATGTGTCGATTGCTGTTGAGCATTTCTGCCTCGCAGCAACTACACTCGGTCTTGGCACATGTTGGGTCTGTAACTTTGACCCTGCTGTGCTTGTCGAGGCTCTTTCTCTTCCTGAAGGGGTAGAGCCTGTGGCAATCATTCCTGTAGGATATCCGCTTGACGATACTTCCATACCTGTAAAGAAGCGTAAGGCTCTTGAGGAGATTGTGAAATGGGGAAAGTATTGAATCCCGGGCGGGTGATATTAGGGTTGGCGCTGCTGTCAGTGTTGCCGTCATGCAATTCCGTAGGTTGCACCGACAATAAGAGTTCGATACCCCTCGCCGGCTTTTACTCTTACGAGGAGCTTACTCCCGTCACTGTCAACAATGTCTCGATCGGTGGTGTCGGGGCTCCCAATGACTCGCTTATCGTCAGTAACGAGTCGGTGAGCCAGGTATATCTGCCGTTTCGTGCCGATGCCGGTCAGTCGCGCTTTTTTATCCGTTATGAGGATGAGGCGCTGAACTATCCCGAATTGTTTGACACGATTACTTTCAACTATACCCCGATTCCTTATTTCGCATCCAAGGATTGCGGGGCTATGTACCGTTACCGTATAGATGATTATTCCTATACCCGACATCTCGTGGATTCTGTCGGGCTGGTGACGGATGTGATGACCAATGCCGATATAGAGACTATCCGCGTGTATTTCAGGACACGGCAACCTGATGAGCCGGATGTCCCCGGCGGTGAAGAAGAACAACCTGCAGAATGAACGCTATCCGTTGCATATTGATATCGCTGTTTGTGTTGACATCCTTGGTGATGTCGGCACAAAGGCGTATTACCCCGGTGGAAGTCCCTGACAAGAATACTCCTGCTGTGGTTACCGATACAGTATCGACCGGCAAGCCGGCGAGTGTTGTGGAAATGACAGATATGTCAGGTCACACCGTGCTTGTCGACACGATATCCGGTGTGGAGTACCGTGACACAATCCTTACACAGGCACCTAAGCTTGTGTACCCGCGTTTTGAGTCGGTGTCGATAGGAGTAAATGTCTGGGACCCGCTGATGCGCTGTTTCGGTCAGAAATACGGTTTGATAGGTTTCTGGGGCGAGTTGAGCATCCATAACTGGATAAAGCCGGTGGTGGAGATAGGTCTCGGGCAAGCCGACATGGCGCCCGACAACGGTAATTACACATATAAATCATCCGTTGCCCCATATTTCAAGATCGGACTCAACTATAATTTTCTATATAATTCCGATCCGGCATATTCGGTGTATGCAGGGTTGCGTTACGGCATAAGCAATTTCAGTTTTGAGGCGACCGATGTAACCCTTGACCAAAGCTACTGGGGTGATGACGTTACATTTAACGTGCCGTCACAGAGAGCTACTGTCGGCTATATAGAAGCTGCAATAGGGCTGAAGGTGATGATTTTTAAAAATATATACCTGGGATGGGATGTGCGTATGCACACCATAGCCCACAAGAGTAACCTTATCTATGGTGAACCATGGTATATACCCGGTTACGGTACACGCACATCCTCATTCAGCGCGTCGCTCTCGGTCAGCTATACACTGCCGTTGCACAAACGCGTTCCTGCGGTAATTGACGCCGAACAATAGGACTATAAGTGTCAGTGCTGCATGTCTTCCTCCCGCTGCCGGCGCAGTTTGTCGCGCTTCTTCATGAAGAAATGGAGAAGTATTATACATAGCAGCGTAATGCCTATTATGCCGAAATAATACAGGTAATTTCCGGCTAAGAACTCTCCTCGGCCGATGTAGCTCATCACTCCGAGATACGCCAGTAACAATAGCGGGATGTAGGTTGATTTTTTCATGGGTAAATATAGTTTTTAGTCAGGTTTATCGCTATTCCGAATTGTTTTCTTCGGAAAGCGGTGTGTATATGTATCTTGATTCTTCGGGATTAAATTTACCCGAAATGAGGTAATTGTAAATTTTAATGCATGCCCATGCGTCAATGGAGGCATAGGTCTGCTGGGGAGGAGTCAACAAGGATGCCTCCCAGTTGGAGAGACGCTGGCTCTTGGATATGCGTTCATTGAATATTATGCCGTATATCTTCTGAAGACTGCAGTCGCGTATGCAGAAATCTTTCACCATTTCCTGCAGGTCGACAAATGAGCTCGGTAAAAAGTTGTGGAGCTTATGGAGAACATGAAAGTCATCTTTAAGAGACAATCCAACTTTTGTAATGCTTTCGTCCTCAATAAATTCTTTAAGCTCGGGGGTAAATCCGAACTTGTTGATACGGAAAAGATAGCAGCAGTCGCCGGTTGATATCTGAATAAGCGCCACCTGGTTTGTGTGTCCTTTACGGAAGGATGGTTTTGTTTCTGTGTCGAATCCGACCACGCTGTATCTACGTATTGTCTCAAGCGCACTCTTAGCTTGCTCTACCGTATTCACAACCACGATATGCCCGGGATAGGTGACCGTCGGTAAAGATGCCAATTGTTCCTTGGTAATAGACAATACAATAGTTTTTACATCCATTTGGTTTAAATAATAAAGATTTCTCGACTTCTCTTGAATGTACCGGGATATTTGTATTATCTCAGTTTTGTAAAGATAAGAATTTTCACTGAGAAGTAGGATATATTGTTATTGTCAGATGTGTGATTTAACTTTTCGCTGATGTTTTTAACTTAATTTATGATTAAGACATGCACAGTTTGTATTTAGAATACAAGCATTTCGCTTTCAGGGAAATGCTTGGCAAGATAACGACTGATAAATCCGCGTGTGTCATCAGCGATTGTTTTATCGTTGTCAAAGTAAGTGTTGTAAAGAAGATAGCGTAGTGTTATGTCCCGGTTTTTGATTGCCTCAAGTGACAGGATTGTGTGGTTGATAGAGCCTAATACCCCGTTTGTCACCAAGGCGAGAGGCAGTTTCTCGTCTTTTACGTAGTCAATCGTGAAGTAGTCATCGGTCACCGGAACCATGAGGCCGCCTGCGCCTTCGACAAGCACGGTGTCATAACGCGAGGCAAGGACGGCACTGCTCTGTTTCACCTTGTCGAGGTTGATTTCTTTGCCGTCGAGGCGCGCGGCGAGCTGGGCGGATGCCGGATATGAAAATATTATCGGTGCGGTCGTGAAATCTTCGTCTTCGGGGAGAAGCCCGGTTCCCATGAGTTCGCGATGCTTGACAATGTCTTCTGAGTAGCCGGTGTTGCCGGTCTGTATGAATTTTTGTGTTATTACGCGCTGACCTTTTTTCATCAGGTGTTTTGCAAGCCATGCGGTAGCATAGGTTTTGCCGGCATCAGTATCGATACCCGATATAAAGATGATGTCACTCATTTGTGTCCTTTTTTATGATAAGATATATTGGATGATAGGTGAGGCGCGCTTTGCCGTCAGTCATAGGATAGGAGGCAATAAGGTCTCTGGCACTTGTGGCGGGACAGCGCATGGCGTTAACACCTGTGAGTTTAAGATGGTTGAGCACTTCTCTCGGCGATGTGAACTCTTTTATTATGCGCTCTTCTTCGACGGCGATGACACTGCATCCGTCGGGAATCATCGCGGTAAGTTCGTCAGCTGTATAATAACGCAGCGGAAGCTGTGTCACTTCCGCGATTTCGCGCATATTGTCAGGACCGAACGTGGATACGGCAATTATGCCGCCGGGGGTCAGGATACGTGCTGCATTGCGAAGCCAGCGTTCTGGAGAGTCAAACCATTGCATCGCCGATGCGGAAACGATTGCCTCATAATAATTTTCAGGCATGAGCCTGATTAGCTCCTCGGCATCGCCTGCGATTATCTCGCCTGCCTCGGGGATATCTATTTCAATCGGTGCGAGATCCCATAGGCTTATGCGATATGGATGCCAACAGGAGGTGTAAAGTCGGGTGAGTATTCCTGTTCCGTAACCTGCTTCAAGTATTGAGAGTGGTGGTTGTGTGGTCGCATTTTGCCACAGTCTCCATAGTTTCTCCGCGATATGGCGCTGCACGTCGGCATTGGCATCGTAAGTCGTGGCACTCTTGGAAAAGCGTTGCGCGACAAGATTCTTGTCGATGATTTCCTGTTCGATGAGCGATTGCCAGTCGGGCATATGGGCTCCTCCTGTCAATTCTCTTGTCCTGGGGAGGAAGCTCCAGGCGCGCCGCAGGTTTTCTATCGGGAATATCCTGTCGTTTCCTGAAATCACGGCGCGATCCCAGTCGGTCATGATATTTGCCGTTTCATCTGCGGCAAGAAGGGCGATGGATGAAAGCTCCTCTTTTAGTTCGTCAAGCTCGCGGCACGGGCGGTGAGTGTTGAACGTGGTGAAATCGTCGGTGTCATTACACATGCGACGATAAAATTTGTCAAGATTCCGTGGCGATAGATTGTCGAGAGTGCCCCGGAATATCGCAACGGGTATGCCTTCTCTGTCATCAACCGGGTTAAGTGAGCCATTTACGGCAATTTTGACCGTTGGGTTGAGTGATGTTTCTGCAATGGCTCTTGCCGCAGTAAATACGCCGAATGACCATGCAAAGAGATATATGTCGGAATACACGGCAAACGGTGTGATGTCGAGTGTCATGTCGCGATAATCCCATACTACGGCGATATCATGACCGTCAAGCCTGATATCGCGGAACGGATTGGAGTTCATTCCCCATCCGGCAAAGATAAGTATGAGCTTTTTATTGCCTTGTTTTACCGTGAATTCCAGTTTCATGTCGTCAGTGTTGTGATTGCGTTTCCAAGTCCGGTGATATCGTTGGCGGTCATGGAGGCACTCAGGCTGAACCGCAGCCTCTCGGTGCCGGCGGGTACGGTCGGCGTACGTATCGGGAGAGCCTTGTATCCGAGGGCAAGAAGCTTTTTTGAGAGGTCTATGGCACGACGCGCATCGCCGGTGATAAATGGAGCGATATGGCTCGGAGCCCTGTCGGTGATATGCAGCGCCTCGTTAAGCAATCCGGAGAGTCGGGCTATATGGGCGCGCTCCTGCTCCATCCCCGTAAGCGTCTCGACCATGAAACGGGTCCATGCCGATGTCATAGGGGGGAGTGCCGTGGAGAAGATAAAGCTGCGCGCCTTGTTGATAAGATAGCTTTTAACGGTCGGTGTCACAGATGCAAATGCTCCGGCAGATGCCGCCGCTTTACCGAAAGTGCCTATTACGACATCGATGTCAGGAAATGCAGCTGAGTCACGGGAGAGTCCGAGACCGTATTTCCCGGTCACTCCGAAGGCGTGTGCCTCGTCGATATAGAGCATTGCGTTTTTGTGACGGCGTTTAATCTCGGCGAGACGTTCGATATCTGAGAAATCACCGTCCATGCTGAACACCGATTCAGTGACAATCAGTATGCGTTCATATCTGTCTTCGGCTTCGCCAAGTATGTGCTCGAGGCGGTCGTAGTCGTTGTGGGGAAAGCGTGTGAATTTGGTGCGCGACAATACCATGCCGTCGATTATGCTTGCGTGACTTAGCTTGTCGGCGACAATAAGGGTGTTCCCCTCGGCAAGAGCCGGGATTATACCGGTGTTGGCGTGATAGCCGCTGTTGAAGAGAAGCGCCGGGCGACCGTAAAGATCTTCAAGAAGTTGCTCAAGACGGTTGTGTTCATCCTGACAGGAGGCAAGCAGACGCGAAGCCGATGAACTCATTGGCAAAAGCCTGTTGGCTTCATTACTGAAAAATTTCTCCCGGAGGTCAACGCGTGTCGCCAGCCCCATATAGTCATTGGTTGAAAAATCTATGATTTCCCTGTCGGTCACTGCGGGGATTGTGCGCAGGTTGCCTTCTGCTTCAAGTCGTTTAAGTATCTCTTCGTAACTCGCCATCGCTTTCAAATAATGCGCTGCAAAATTACTCAAAAATGCTCACATAGCAATCATTTTTACTGGCATAGATGGCTTATACGGTTTTCTTGAATGCTTCGATTATTTTAGCATAGGCTGCTTCACCGAGTGTTGACGCTGAAAACCTTTGACTTATCGGCAGATTCTGTCAAGTTTTGGAGGTGCACATACGAACCTAAACCATTTTTAGACAGGTTTGTTGCTAATATTGGAAACTTTTGTTAACTTTGTGCAAAATAGCATATTGACCATGGCTGATAGATTTGATGAGATAGGTTCTCTGTTTCTTCAACGGAGAAAGGAACTTGGTCTCACTCAGGAGCAACTGGGAGAAAAGGTTGGTGTAACCAAGTCTGAGATATCCAAAATTGAAAATGGCAGAGGAATTACATTCGCAACGATAAATAAATTGTCGGAGGCTCTTGGTGTTGAGGCGGAGGTCAGGCTTAGAGCGACATCTCAGGTGACTAAAGACATTATCCATTATATTGTAATGAGTCTTGGGATGTTCGCACGCAAATATAATCTTTCAAAAAAGGAAGCGTGCAATTATCTTTCTCGGTTTAAAGGATTTGAATTTGCAGTTAACAATTATGAAGCAGAACACCAGTTGTCATTAGATGAATGTGTTGATGATATGGCTGCAATTTGTCGTAGAAATGGAGGTGCGATCCGATGAAACTATATCATGGTTCTAATCAGCCGATTCATAATATTGACTTATCAAAAGGTAAAAAATACAAAGACTTTGGACAAGGCTTTTATACCACACATCTTCTGGAACAAGCAGTGTATTGGTCTAAAAGAATATCTGATAGGTTTGGAGGAATAGCTACAGTCACAGAATTTGAATTCGATATGGATGCAGCGTTAGCGGAAGGACTTAACGTGAAGATATTTGAAAAGCTTGACAAAGAATGGGCATTATTCGTAATGGCGAATCGCAAGCAACGCGGCGAAGATTTTAGCCATGATTATGATATTGTTATTGGCCCGGTTGCTGATGACAGGATGGCTCGGCTATTTGGACTCTATGATATGGAAATTATCGATCTCGACGCTGTCGTCGCCGGATTGATTTATAAAGACTTAAATTCACAATATTTCTTTGCGACAGAGAGGGCTTTGAATTATTTAAAAAGAGTATGAAATCAGGCGAAAATAACTTCGAGTTTTTAGTGGAATATATCACCACTAAAGTAGTAGAGTGGATTATACAAGATAATAATATCAGGCTTGAAGAGGCTCTACTGATGTTCCATAATTCAGCGACATTTGACAAATTATGTGAACGAAAGACTGACATGTATCTCGAAAGTCCGGCTTGTGTTTATGAAATATTCAAGGAAGAACTTCGCAGAGGTACTTTGAGGGGAATGACTGAGTAGAAATTTCGACGTTATTCCGTAACGGATTCTTCTCTGTCCTAACCCACGATGCCCTCAAAAATTTCATAGAGTCGGGTACACTATGCGATTGAGTTTGCTTCTTTTGGTTTAGTTACAATTTTTATACTATAGATGTCATTGAATAGCCGGATATATTGGTCGCAGATTGATTGTCTGTAAGTTATTAATTTATAAATCCGATTTAAGAAAATCATGTATCGTTTCCCGATTATAATCGGAAAAACGCGCATAAAATGGTGAATTTTCCGGTTGTAGTCGGCAATTAGGGGGATAGCGACGGCGTAGGGAGGCAGAAAACAGTGTGCCGGACTTTGCGCTGTGTCAAAAGTTAGTATTGTCGGTATTGCGGGGTGGGAGGGTGACGGAGTTGAGCCACAGGTCAGCCATGCGGTGATGACCGGCGGGAGTGGGGTGGATGCCGTCCCATATCCAGTAGTCGGCTGACAGATCCGGAATTGATTGGAGCCTGTGAAACATTTTGTCGTAGGGCAGATATGTTGCATGATAGTCTGCCGCAATGCGGGCAGTGATGGTGTCGAGACGTGCTATCATTGCCTCACGCTCCGAGAAGTCCTCGCGAGTGCCGGCCCAACCTGATGCGGCGGTGAAGGGCGCTCCGATAACAAATTGTACGCCGGGCAGTGAGTCGAGAGTAGTGTCGAGGAGAGAGCGGTAACGCTTCTCCCATCCCGTGTAGTCAAACGGGACGGTCTTGTCGCCGTCAAGCCAGTAATGCACATCGTTGGTGCCTACAAGTATCGACACTAAATCGGGGCGATTGGCTATGACATCGCTCTGCCAACGTGCTTCGAGATCGGCAATAGTGTTGCCGCTGATGCCACGGTTCAGGAAGCGGCGTTCGGCACAAGGTTCTTCGCTCTCGTATTTGCTTGCAACGAGGAACACATATCCATGTCCGTAAATATGATTTTTGTCAGTCAGCGACCTTTTTTCGGTAGGGCAGGGATAACCGACGGGATTACCCCAGTTTCCGTCGGTTATAGAATCGCCTATAAACAATATCGTGGTCGATGAGGTGAACAATACCAGCATTGCTGCAGCAAGCGGTAAAATTGAGAATTTCTGTCGTTTCATTGTTCCTCAACATTAATTATTGCTCCTGCAGAATGGGCTGACAGCGCGGGTGCATACTGGCTTTGGAGTGATGCGACCCCGGCTGAATATCGCCCTGCATTGTTCACATAAAGCTCGTAGCTGAGACGGTAGATGCCTTTGGGGAGATGTGTGACGAAAATATTGGTCGCTTCATCGCGGTTTTCGCGATAGAAGCAAATACCTTCTGCATACAGCGGCTGGGGAAGTTGCTCGACAGGTTCGAAACATGCTCCCCGGTCATCTATTATCGCCACATAATCCATGTCGCGTTTCGTGATGATGGTGAGATTGACCTGCACTACATCACCTACTTTCACCGTGTCAGCGTCAAGCCATACGGTCTGGTTGCCGTCAGCCGACTTGACGAAGAGTTTCTTTTCGATTGACACGTCGTCACATGAAGCGGCTTTTATCTCTGACATCTCGTTTCTGTAGCGGCAGAACACCGCACCCCACGAAGGGATATCTTTCTGCTTAGCCACGGTGAGCATTGCCCCGGAAGGATTGAGACTGCTGATATCGCGGCGGAAATATCCGAGAAGCGAATCGACACTGTCGGGTGTGACATTTTTATCGCTGACTTTTACAACGGGCACAGACACCGGCACGGTCATGTTTTTGCCGGAAAGCAGTATGGCGGCTATCGCATCGGAGGTGGCTACCGATGTGCCCCAGTTCTTTGCCTCTTTTTGCAGTATGAGCCACTGACGTATATGTTCCACGTCGGGCGATTGCGGCTCGATGGTGTTGAATGCCTCAAGAATCAGTGAAGTGGCTGCAACCTTACCCATCGACCATACGGTCATGTCGTCAAGCGATGCCCACCACATGCCTTTCTGCGGGGTCGTGGTGGCATATTCACGCAGCGATGCGAGGATATTGCGGGCTGCAGTGCGGTACTTGTGTCCGTAAAGGAGGGTGGCGGCAAGAGCCTTCTCGGTCACGCCATATTGTTTCCAACGGGCGTTGACCTCGGCAACGGTATTGTTTACCATGCGCTGCGCGCCTGCCGGAAGTGCAATTTCCGGGTAGTCAAGGCGGATCACGGCATAGCTTAAGTCGGTCGATTGCGGATATTCCTTTATCGTTTTTGCCGCGTCACGGTCAAGATACTCGACACCGCGCCTTATCATCTCGTCAAGACGCTTGTTTGCCGGTAGAAATCCTAGACGCTTGAGCTTGCCCATCATGCCGATAATATTTTCAGTAATCCACGGCGAGGGGTCTTTAACCTGACCTATCCATGACCATCCTCCGCGCGGAGCCTCAAGCATGGCAAGCTGTCTGATAGCCTTTTCGTAGGTGTCGGCAATCATTCCGGGGTCAAACAGCAGTGCGAGACGCTCCATCCTTTCGGTGTCGCTTTTCGCATCCATCACCCACGGGGTGCAGTTAAGAAGGATGGTTTTAAGGTCGGAATTGCGTTCAAGCATCGACACGAGCGTAGAGTCGCTGCGGTCGCTCTCATTCCACATCTTTATTGCCTCGGCTATATTGCGGTCGCTTTTCAGGATGCCATCGGCTATCGCTGCCGAGAATATCGCCGCTGATGCTGAAAGCGCGTCCTTTGCCTCCTCTTTGCGCAATCCCGGAAGGGCTGTCACGACATACCATGACGGATTATTACAGAACTGAAGTGTCACTGACGCGTCGGCAGGCATCGCGGGCAACTGCATCTCAAATGCAGTTGAATCGGGGGAGATATAGAATGGATATGTGTCAATAACCGGGGCGATTGATGACAATACCGGAATCACACTCTGTTCGCCGTCGGCGTATGTATCGGTCGACGATTTTATGCGGTAGCCTAACGCGGTCATATCTGTTGTGGCGTTAACAGCGGTGCTTACGACAGCTGATTTACCCGCCTCGATGACTGAGTTGTAGTTATATGTAGTAAATATTGCACCGCTAAAGGGGTCGAACAGCTCGACAACAGTGTTGACCGTAGCAGTGGAGTCACTGTTGTTCATTATCGAAGCCTTGACGAGTGCCTTGTCGCCTGTGCGAAGGAAGCGCGGCATGTTGGGCTGTACCATTATCGGCTTGTTTGACAAGATTTCGCGCGCAAGGTCGGTTACGAGCAGGTCTTTAGTAAAGGCGAGTGCGCGTAGCTGCCATGTGGTGTTGGCATTAGGTGCCGTGAATGAGAAGGAGAGATTGCCGTCGCTGTCGGTGGTGAGCATCGGGCGGAAAAACGCGAGCGGAGTCTCTGCGGCGCGATACTGGAAATTGTCGGGCTTTCCGGCTGTGGGTTCGGCTGCTTCCTCTTCGACGTTCTCAACACTGTTTCCTGCATCGGCATTAACAGAGACCGCCATTTTATGTTCGGCAACCATCGGGGCTGCCATGTCGTATGACATTTCCTCTTCAACTACCGCATCTTCTGCATCATCACTCTTGGCAAGTGACCGGAACATCGCACCTGTCGCAGTAGGTCTGGCTCCATATCCGCGTATGCGAATATCTCTTGACCAACGCTGTCCCCAAAGGTCAAAAGCGGGGGTGGTGATTGCCGGGCATTTTTCCAATTTAAACCAGTTATACCAGATTATATCGTTTGATGAAAGGCGGTCGAATCCTGTATAATTGGTGTAGAAAATGGTTGTCGCCATTCCTCTCGGAGCGATGAAAAGCCGTTGAGGATGCAACGCGTCCAGCGCCTTGGCATACATGTCGAGGATAATTGCCGACTTCACTCCGGCGCCGTTGCGGTCGCGCACGGTGAAGGTCCATTTCTCCTCATTGCCCGGTACAATCTTGTCGCGGAAACTCTCGATTGCGAGATTGATACGCTTTATTGATGCATCGGTAACCACATTTATGTCTGATGACTCATAGCGGTAATCATAGTTGGTGGCGAGGGTAATGCGCACTTTGTCAATGCCGTCGGGGAGACGGTAGGTGAATCGGTGCATTCCTGCCTCAACTTCAAGCCATCCTTGTTCGATTATTGCGGTGTCTGTGGCAATCGCATAACGGATATATTGGCGCTCGCCTGTAGTGCCGTAAAGGATGTCGGTGACACGATCCTTAATGGTATAGTCGCTGACAGGAACCCATAAGATAGCATCTTTTATCGGGCAATCCTTGTCATAGGGATGGTAGAAAGTGATTGAAGAAACATTTGCGGAGTCCGCTAACTCCGGATTGACAGTGCTGAACGTCATGGAGTAGAAACCTGACTTTACCTTAGACAGGTCGACCGAAGGTTTGTTGCTCATAAAATGCCCTTCGGCAACAACCGCGCTGTCGGCATCGATGAGTTTGTAGGCGATCTCTTCATTGACCGGCTTCCCGTTGAGGTCGGCGAGGGTCACATCAAGTTTTACGTTGCCCGATATGTCAAGCGACGATGGAAGGTTTGCGGCGAGGATATACGGTTTGCCGGTGGTGAAATTGCGGTCGGTCTGACGGTTTTCTCCGGTAGGAGAAGTTGATGTTAGCCGAGCGGTGAATATCCCGTCAACTACGGGCGATGATGCAAGCAATGCCGCCGGGAAGCATACGGTGAACTCCCCTGCATCGTCGGTCGATACGGTCGTGGTATAGAATGACTGCCCGTTGCTGTTGCCCCACCAGAAGCGGAAACGGGGCGACACTTCAAGATCAGCCGTAACACTACATCCCGCTATAGGGAATCCGGAATAAGTCTCGGCTTTGCCTTTGAGGGTCACATCGCCTTTTGCGGGATAGTCACGTAACACATCGGTAACCTGAAGCTCGTAGGTAGGCAATTTGTAGTCCGACACCATGAAAGCGGTAGCCCCGTAATTAGTCCACTCATCTTTTTCATTAGGATTTTGGAATACAAGTGAATAATTTCCGGTGAGCCCTTCGGCGGCAATAGTAAAAGCTCCTTCAATTCTGCCAAATTCATCGGAAGTGGCAATGAGGGTATCCTTCACTTCGTAGTTAGCATCACGCAGCAATACTTTGACAACAATTCCGGGAGCTACTACTGACGGCTTATTGGTGCTATAATGCTGCACAACCGCTCCCCATCTTACCGTGTCGCCCGGATGATATATGGCAAGATCGGTGTTACCCTGAACCATGTAAGAGTCGCGATGCTCAGGTGTATAGTAATAGGGGAGATAGCAGGGTTGGGCATAGCGGTCATTGCCTTTTGTGGCATAAACACGGTGTCCGTTACCTTTTATCTTTACAACTGCACTGTCGGTCAGATAGTCTTTTATGCGCTTGTCCGACAATATTTCGGTGACAGTAATGCTGCCTTTTTCCGGCGCTCCTGTCTTCGGGTTGGTGATGTATGCCCATCGGTCACTGCCGTATGCTCCGGTGCTTACGTTTAACGATGTACAGTGTATAACGTCAAATGCGCGTCCGTAGGGATTGTCATTGCGCTCGCCCTTGAGGTTGGGGTTGTCACGCTTCCCCTCTATGACCGGCACGATTAAGTAGGCACCCGCTTTGTCGAGCACCACCTTTTCTTTGGTTTTGCTGAAGAAGGGTGCGACAAGGTCATTTTTCAGCCGGATAGTCTTTATAAGCGTTGCCTGCGCCTTGCCTTTACGCATGTTGTACATGCTGTTGCCGGTAAGCGGATTATAGGGCACATTGTAGATTTCTATCCTTGCCGAATTGACATTCTTGTTGTTAACTGTGATTGTGAGTGTATCACCCGGCACGATTGTGGAGTTGTATTCAAGATTAAGATTCTTGAGGGTGATATTGTCGATACAGAATTTGAGCCATTCTGCCCTGAAATATTTCGGATAGCGGTGAAGACATGCTGTTGCCGCGTCATAAAACTTTTGGGTCTCGGCAGGAAATTCTTCGATGTCAAGACGGTGAGAGTCTGTACCGATGGCAATCAACGCTTCGGTGGAGTAGGGCGATGCGCTGTAGGCATCGTACAATTCATATAGAAGTCTTGCCTTTTCTTTTGCGGGGTCATCTACACCCAGCGCCACGAAATCGATGCGGCTTATGTCGGTATTGATAAACGGAGCGGCATTGCCTTTGTGAAAGTTGAGTAGCTGCTGGTATAGGGTAAGTATGCGTCGGGCGATTGGCGACTGATAGTTGAAAGGAAGCGTGACATAGACGTCAGAACGGCAGAGCCAGCCGACCGGGAACATCCATTGTGACGGTGACAGCTGCTTTAAAATGTCGATTGACCGCCATGCCGCGAAGTCATACAAGGTAGGATAAAATGGTTTCGAGTCATCCTGTATTGTTATGACACCTTTATAGTCGGAGATTTTCTGCGATTTCAGCACTTCGGGGTGAGAGAGTGCTTCTTCTGTCAGACTAAGCAGCTTATCACGGAATTGCTCGCCGCTCCAGAGTGAGTAATCCTCGCCGGCGGCATTAGCAGGCAGCTTGCGGTTGTCATAAATCCAGCGGTTTGCCTGATATATGGAAGTGTATATGTCGGCTTGCAGGAGGGAAAGCATGGCACGAGTGGCGACATCCCTTTCACGCGTTGCTATGTCGGCGATTTTATTAAGCACAGGCTGCATGCTGTCATTGTCCACCGCTTTTTCAGCGAGGCTATAGTCGATGAGTGCCCTTACAAGCAATTTCCCGTCGCCGTCGGCAAGAGCCTTGTCAAGCGAGGCAAGGGCGTTTTTGCTGACTGTCTTCGGATACGCGAAGTCAGGCTTTGAATATTGTGCGTTGACGTTCATTGTTACGGTTAACAATAGCAGTGATAGTAAAAAAATCGCCTTTTTCATAATAGTAATAATATAATATTGGCGCGAAAGGTTCGCGCCAATAGTTGTTTATGGTTTAGGGTTTATAGTTTAGCCCTTAATGTGGGGACACCTTAATGCTGTTGACTTAGGACGCATGAGTCGTAAATCCACGGAAGGGGATTCATCTTGTTAACCGCGGGTAATGCCGGAGGCATACCCGTGGCTCAAGAGCCACTCTCCTTGGCTCAACCCCGGAGCGGGTTGCATAGCCGCTTTATTAGTACACATTTATGCAACCCGTTTCAGGGTTGTATAGTGTGGTCGGGCTTGCGTTCCACGGGTGTCCATTCCGGGGCTACCCGCGGTTAACTCTATCTTGCCCGTTCCGGGCAAAATCCTTAAGCTAATAGCATTAAGGCACGTCCCTACATCATGGCGTTTTTGCCACCCATTCCTGTTTCAGATTAAATCGTGTCAATTTACTTTTTACCGGCTTTTGCCTTGGAGTGCTCTTTCATGAGCTTGTCGGTGAACTTTCGTTCCGCCCGTTTCAGCTTGAACAGCTGTTCCGGTGTAAGTACGGTCTTGAATTTTGCGAAATACTGCTTTTCGATAGCCCCTTCCTTGCTCTTTGTCTCATACATGACCTCGGCGGCTTTTTCATATTCGATGTCGGAGACTTTCCCGGTGCTCTTGGCAATCTTGCGCTCGAGACCGCGCGCCTCACGGTTAATCTTAAATATGGCACCGTCCATCTCGTCGTACATCGGGAAGAATTTCGCCTCCTGCTCCTTGGTCAGGTTAAGCTCTTTAGCGAGGAAGCTGTGCTTATACTGGCGCAATTCCTCAAACCATTCCTTGCGGTCGATATTCTTTTTGTTGTTATTGTCGTCGGCATAGCCGGGTAGCGCGAAAAGTATTGTCGCGATAAGCAATAGCAGTATGTTCTTTCGGTTCATATAGGTCGTCATTTGAAGTTTGCCAATGTCACGCCGTCATCATACATTCCCTCGATTACGTCATATTCGTCAATCTGATCCTGCATGTAATAGTCGTAAAAATTATCACTTTGGAGCACAGTGGCGATGACGGGGTTGTCGCTCATGTGGGTCGAACCTCGACCGCTTATATCATTGAATATCCACATCATGAGCCATATACCACAGAACATTGCCGCCATATATACATAGGGACGGCAGCGCTGCCACCATGTGCGCGGAAGAATCTTTTCCTGTTTCTTTTCGGGAATCTGCTCCATCATACGCGAGGCAAAATCAGCAAAGTACCCCTCGGGAACAGTCATCCCCGACCGTCGGTCGACCTGCTTTAGTATGTCATTGTCATGTGCCATATCGTATAATTTTTTATTGTATGACTAAAAATGTGGTCAATGGTTTAATCGTTGTCGGCAAAATATTGCTCGATTTTCTTTGCCGCGAGGTGGTAGGAGGCTTTCAGTGCGCCTACCGAAGTGCCGAGTACTTCAGACATGTCTTCATATTTCATTTCGTCATAATAGCGCATATTGAACACAAGCCGCTGTTTTTCAGGCAATGTGGCGATTGCCTTGCGCAGTTTCAACGCGAGTTCATCGCCGTCGATGAAAGTATCGGCTTCAATCATGTTGACGAGATGTGACTCTTCATCATCAAGCGACAGGTTGAGGCGTTTGCGTTCGCGGGCAAGAAATGTTATACTTTCATTTATTGCAATCTTGTAAAGCCATGTCGAGAGTTTTGCCTCGCCACGGAAATTTTCAATAGAGCTCCATGCCTTCATGAATGTGTTTTGTAGAAGGTCGTCGGCATCCTCGTGGCTTTCCACCATACGGCGTATCTGCCAGTAAAGCGGCTCTCCGTAAAGCTTGATTACTTCCCCGAAAGCATCACGGCAGGTAGCGGGGTCGCGAAGCCTCGCCACAAGCTCAGGATTTTCTTTCACAAATTCTTTGCTCATTGTCTGATACTTTGTCTTACAAATTTAGGCATTTCAATCCACTCCCGCAAATTTCGCTGTCACCTATTGCGAGCGGGGAGGGAATGTAGTGTGCCGGTGCTTCTCGGCGCTATATGAAATGTAATAAAAAGAGGATGTATCAATTTTGATACATCCTCTTTTTATTGTTGCCGTATAGCTTCAATTATTCGCCGGGGATAATTGCTTCGCTGGGGCAAACTTCTGCGCAGCTGCCACACTCGATGCAAGTATCGGGATCGATGTGATAGATGTCGCCTTCAGAGATTGCTTCAACGGGGCACACGGGAAGACAGGTGCCGCAAGCTACACACTTATCAGTGATTACGTAAGCCATGATTAATTAGAATTTAGATATTATACGATAATTGTTTATGATTGCTTTACAATGCAAAGTTATATCTTTTATTTTAAAATCATAGACTTTTCACGAAAAATTTACTTTACGAGCACCTTTCCGCTAAGTGCGCCAGCCTTGTAAAGATATACGCCGGGTGCAAGACGGTCGAGTGAAAGCGAACCGTGACCGTTGACTGTGCGCTCAAGCACTGTAGCCCCGTTTATTGAATATACATCGAGCTTGGTACCTTCGGGTACATTGTACTCAAGGATATTGCCGGCGGCGAGATTCACGAAATTGCCGTCGCCTGCTACATTGTCAATTCCGGCAGTATTACCGTCAAATACAAGTGTAAAATGGAATCTTTGTCTGAGTTTTACGGTGACAGTTACATCAACCGATGTCTTTTCAGGCACGGTGTTTTGGTCGATAGCTGTAAAATCTTCATATTCGATGTCGAGTTTTTCAGCTTTGTTGGCTTTAAGATCAAAAGTATAAGAAATTACATCGAAACCGTTGTCAAGTACGGGTGATTTGCAGATGCCGTAGCAAAATTTTACCGGACTACCAGGCTGGCATGATGTCTTTATGTCGCAACTGACATCTTCAGAAGAACTTAAAGCTATTTCAGGCACTGACTTCCAGAATGGTGCGCCGTCTACTCCATAAGAGTATCCAACGGTTACGGTACCATCATTTTCTACCGGTTTGCCGTCTACTGTGCAGGTAAAATCCTGTGCATTAACTGCAATTGCGCATATAATGCTGATAATAAGAGTAAAAATTTTATTCATCTTTATTTAGAATTATGATATTATTCTGTGATGTTTGAAGTTGTTACTTTGCATTCGGCAGCTTGGAGCACACCCTCGTCGGAATTATAAACAAACGCGACTACCGACAGGTTTGCGGGGATCCAGTTTCCTTTTAATGTAATTTCATTGGAAATCGTTTGCGGCTCACGGGTTATGAGGGCGATTTCTTCACCCCAAGTACCGTTGACAGCCGCTCTGAATACATGATTGTGAACGTAGTCCGGTTTGTAGGAGAAGCCGGTTTCAGAAGGATTGCCGCTCTGGGGTGCAATTATGCCACTTTCAGTAATCCAAAGTTGGAGATAGCCGTCAATGTTGGCTCCGGGGGTGAGTCCGGTGTTAATGGATATCTTTTGGGTATCAGCATCGTAGTTAGCTGTCAGTTCAATATCAACAAGTGACGGTTTTTCCATCTCTTGACGGATTATTGCCTGCCATTCCGAGTGCATTTTTATGCCGCTTGTACGGTTTACGATGCCGCTTGGATAATCGGTGATGTTCCAGTTGGAGGCATATTCATTCCCTTCATCTACTCTAAGCCCTGTTATATTGGGATTCTCATTTTCCCCAATGGACTGTCGTCCGGCGTGGATGCTTACTGCGACAACATTTTCGCCGTATTGTTCTACTATATTTTCAATAGTTCTATGTGCCAACGGACAGTTGGTGCAGAATTGTCCCGTAAATTCCTCGAGAAGCACTGTGCGCTTCGCGGTGATTTCACCCATGTCGATGTAGCGTTCATTCTCCTTGACCTCATCGCAGGAGGTCAGGATTATGCCCGGTATCGCTATTGCGGCAAGTGCCGTAGTTATTCCAAAAAATTTCATAGTGTGTTTTCTCCCTGTTTAAAAATTGTAATTGTAAGAAATGTTGACACCTTGTGTCTCCGGCACGTATCGGCACACACCGCCCGAGCAGTTGTAGCCGGCGCGGGTTCTTCCATAGCCTATCATAAGTCGGTTTGACTTATATGTGCCGGTCACCGATGCCATATAATAATGTGTACCTGTGTCTCCGCAGTTCCATTGGTCGCTCACGCTGAACATAAGGTAGGGTAGTACCGATAATTCAAGCAATCCGTAAGCCCAGTCTTTCTGGTCCTGGCGGGTGGTGAGATATTGCAGCTCGCCGCGCAGGGTGAGTTTCTTGTTGAATTTGTACTTGCCTTCCGCCACGAAGATGTTGGCGTTGACCATTCCTCCGTGACCTTCAACTACCATCTGGTTGTAGCGCTGGTTCATGTACATGAAGTTGAAGTTGAAGTCACGGGTAAAACGCTTCTCAAACTGCAGGTTGATGTCCTGATAGTAAAGGTCGCCCATGCCGAAGAATTTGCATTTGTCACCGTCAGTGCCATATTCCGATCCGTTGAAAGTGGGCTGCTTTTCGTGATGCAGTCCGCGGATGTAACTTACATATAGTTTCAGCTTGGTGCCATATTTGCCGCCGAGCGCGGTTTTGCGCTTGAACGTGTAGGCAAATGCTCCCTGAAATGCCCATTCTCCCGGAGCAGCCTGGGTAGCGTATGGGTACATTGCTGCCAGAGCATAGGTGTGCTGGTAGGCAAATGCAGGCATATTGTTGATGAATGCCGAGGTGAGTTTCATCGACCGCTGGCTGCGGAATGCCATGTTTTCCGAGCGTTTCGCCTGCACAAGTGCGCTCCATCCTGTCTTTGAATATGATGCGGAGAGCATCACGGCTGTGCCGTGGCGATAGGTGTAGTTATTGTCAAGAGAGGGGTCTGGGGCTTTCCACGCAAATTCGCCGAGCAGGTCAAGACCGCTGCGGTAGAAATGGGTGCGGGCGTCGAAAGCGTTTACTGTCTTTGGCAGGTTAAGGCGGTAGTTTGTGCCCGGCACCATGATTGTCTCGTCGTCTTCATGACGTAACACCCATGAGCCGCCGAGAGTCCAGATTATGTTATGGTCACGCAGCCCCTTGATATGTTCCTGCATGTCCCATTCGAGGTCGGCTCCATATACCTGCGAGTGCTTGCTCCAGTCCCAGAAGCGTCGCTGCAGACCTCCGAGTGCGGTGAAACGGAGTCCCGGGAGTGAGTTGACTTTCAATCGTCCGCCCCTTATCGAGTTGTCGATACCGAGACTGCGCTCTTCATAGGTGCGCAGGATAAATCCGCTTCCGAATTGCTCGTAGAAATCACCGGCGGTAAGCTCCAGTCCTTTATATTTGCCCTTTACATATATATTAGGCAAGCCCCATCCCTGAAAGTCGGGCTCAAAGCCGGGCAACGGGTGGTCGAGATACTCGACACGCAATCCGGCGTCGACATATTTGCTTATGAGTCCTACATCGGCGTATGTGTTGGTCAGGAAATCGCTGTGATGTTCCTGGTCATTCATGTCCTTGTAGGGCTTAGTGGGGAAAAGGTTGTCGCTTTGTACGCTACCGTGCACCGCAACACTGTTTTGGGCGGATGCGTTAAATGCCATCGCTCCGATTGTGAGCAATGCGAGTGGTCCGGTCAACTTCATTATGGCAGGAAATGAATAGATGATATTTATTTGTTCTGCAGTTCGCGAATCTTTTCGATGATATGGCTCTCCGCGCCTTCGGTGTAACCGCTACGGCTGTCGGCGATATTGCCGTCGCCGTCAACGATAAGGCAGTGAGGTATCATCTGTATGCCCATCGCGCGCATAAAGTCGCTGTTGGGATCGAGAAGTATGTCATACTCCCAGCCCTCTGCGTCGACAGTAGGTTTTACCTTGCTGGCATTCTGTCCGGTATCGACCGATATCGCCACGACCTTCATGCCGGTCTCTTCCTGCCAGTCGGGATATACTTCGTGGATAGCCTTCAGCTCGCGGTTGCAAGGCTTGCACCATGAAGCGAAGAATGTGATTACAAAGGGCTTGCCGTCATTGCGAAGCTTCGCTGTGTCAACGGTCTTGCCCTCCAGATCCTTTAGCTGTACCGAGGGCAGCTGTGCCTGGGCGGTTATTGCCGCAAGCGCGATCATCAGGGTTGCGGCTATTGTCTTAATCGATTTCATATTGTCAGTGATATGATGGTAATAATGTGCAAATTTACTACTTTAGACTGAAAAAATATAAATATAATTGAAAAAAATGCGGTGTGTTGCGCCCTTTGTGTCATTTATGCGCTTATGCCATGGCGCAATGTGAGACATGATAAAGGAGGTGTGTTGCAACTTTGAGCGCGGTAGCGGTGTTATAAATCTGTTAATATTTAAAAATGACTGATATGACACGTGACGAACTTGCCGACAATATCGCTATTACAATCAAGGAATATGTGGGGTTTGACCATCATAATCAACCCGGATTGAAACTTAGTATAAATCCGGAATCATTGTTTGTGTCCGTGATAACGGAAGACGAGATGCTTTCCGACATAGCCGATTCCAATGAGGCTATTGAAGACGCTGCAGCTGCTGAACGTCCTGAATCGGAAGACGCCACGGATTATCAGGTTACGCAGAACCCCGACATATATCCTGTTGCCGATTTCGAGAAAAGCTCCCCCACCGGACAAGTAGTGCTCGACATGGAGGCAATACGGGCTGTGGCGGCGAAATATTGTTGACTGAAATCCGGTGAAAATGGTTTATTTGCCGTAAAAAGCACACAATATTAAACTCTTTTTTGCTTTTGTGAAAAAATGTGTTATCTTTGCGGTTAATTCTAAAGATATTGTCCAACTCTTTTACAACCGTTTATACACATGAAAGCAAAGGTAAAGCCTGATTTGGGCTTTTGGAAACTGTGGAACCTCAGTTTCGGATTTTTCGGTGTTCAGATCGCATACGCACTGCAAAGTGCAAATATATCCCGTATTTTTGCGACTCTTGGTGCCGACCCTCATGAGTTGAGTTATTTCTGGATTCTTCCTCCGCTTGCCGGACTTGTAATCCAGCCTATTGTAGGCACGATGAGCGATCATACATGGAACCGCTTCGGTCGTCGTCTTCCCTATCTGTTATTCGGATCGATACTTGCCGTGATAGTGATGGCGCTCCTTCCCAATGCGGGAAGTTTCCATTTCGCTATAGGCGCGGCTCTTATATTCGGTGCGTTTGCCCTGATGTTTCTTGACCTTTCGATTAATATCTCCATGCAGCCGTTTAAAATGCTTGTAGGTGATATGGTTAATGAGAAACAGAAAGGTCTTGCATATTCGATACAGAGTTTTCTCTGTAATGCCGGTTCGATTGTGGGTTATGTATTTCCGTTCGTGCTCGCTTGGCTCGGTATAAGCAATGTCGCCGAGGGCAATAAGGTGCCTGATTCGGTGACATTCTCTTTCTACGGGGGCGCCGCCATCCTTATATTATGTGTAATATATACATTCTGCAAGGTGAAGGAGATGCCTCCGAAACAGTATGCCGAATATCACGGCATCACCGAAGATAAGGATGACGAGAAGGCAAATTTTGTCACTTTGCTCGTGAAAGCCCCGAAGGTGTTCTGGACTGTCGGTCTGGTGCAGTTCTTCTGCTGGGCTGCATTCATGTATATGTGGACCTATAATACCGGTGGCGTTGCCGAACAGGCTTACGGATGGGACGCGTCGCAGGGTACACAGGCGGCAAATTATCAGGAAGCGGCAAACTGGAACGGTGTGCTTTTTGCCGTACAGGCTATCGGCTCAGTTGTGTGGGCGGCAATATTGCCGAGTTTTAAAAACCGCCGCGTGGCTTATTCGCTGAGCCTTGTGATAGGCGGTATCGGATTTATCTCCACAATGTTCTTCCACGATCCCCACGCATTGTTTGTAAGCTATTTCCTTGTGGGAACAGCATGGGCAGCAATGCTTGCGATGCCGTTCACCATACTTACTAACTCCATTTCGGGTAAACACATGGGAGCATATCTCGGATTGTTCAACGGTACGATCACCATACCGCAGATTGTGGCTGCCGCTCTCGGCGGGGCTGTGTTCTCGATGCTTGGCGGTCACTCTCAGCTTAACATGATTGTGCTTGCCGGTGTGTTGCTGCTTGTCGGTGCTTGCTGCGTGTTCTTCATCAAGGAGACTTATGCCGAGAAGCATGACAAGCCTGCCGATGCCATGCTTGAGGAAGAAACCCCGTTTTAACGGTTTCCACGTGAAAAAATAAAAAAGGTTGTGCCGATGTCGACACAACCTTTTTTCATGCCTTACGTGTAGCGAGAGGGTTACAAAATTAATCTATCGAGACGCGGGCTTGCTTCCACAAGCCCCTACATCGGCGTATATATCGGCTTGGTAATCAGTATTGCAGTAGTGGCGAATTGAAGCTCGCCCGCTACATACGGGTATAGAAAGAGGGTGCATCAAAATTTTGATGCACCCTCTTTGATGTGATTTAACGAAAGGCGGTTATGCCTCTGCGTCGGGAGTAACATTGATATAGGGGCGACCGCCTTTGATTTTGAATTCAACGACGCCGTCAACGAGAGCATAGATGGTATGATCCTTGCCCATGCCTACATTTTCACCGGGATGGTGAACTGTTCCGCGCTGACGCTTGATAATGTTGCCTGCCTTAGCATGCTGACCGCCAAAAATCTTAACTCCGAGTCGTTTGCTTTCTGACTCACGGCCGTTCTTTGAACTACCTACACCTTTTTTATGTGCCATGTCTTTTTAAGATTTTAATGGGTTAAGCTACAAGGTCCTTAATCACGATTTTGGTGAAGTACTGGCGATGACCGTTTTTACGGCGATAGCCTTTACGTCTTTTCTTTTTGAAGACGATTACTTTGTCACCTTTTACGAGCGGGGTTGCCACTTCGCAAACTACTTTTGCACCTTCAACGGTAGGTGCACCTACCTTAACGGCACCGTCGGCGTCTACGAGGAGAACGCGGTCAAATTCTACTGCGTCACCTTCTTTCTTGTCATCGCCGAGATAGTGAACATACAAGAACTTGCCGGCTTCTGCCTTGAACTGCTGTCCTTGAATTTCTACGATTGCGTACATCTGTTAAATAATGATTATTACAGGTTAACTCCGCCAGGCGAACCGACACGTCGGTTGCTTTCTCGAGCCCGTACGGAAAAATAGCGACCGCAAAGTTACAACTTTTTATTATTCTGTGCAATATCCTGTCCGGCGATTTTTCGGATTAATTTAAGTTTCGCAGGATTATTTGAAGTTTAGAAGGTTTAGTGGCATCGTCAAATAGCTGTAGACATATTAAACTCCTAACCTTATAACCTACTTGTATGGCAGGCTTTTAACCCGTTAACCGTAAATTTTCGCTTGCGAAAGTTGACGGTTATTTTATTCTGCCGGGATTTTGGGCAATGAATTCTTTCCAGGAACGCGGTCCGCGCGCGATTTCCGGCTTGCCCGATTCGTAGAAATGGCAGAGGGCGGCTCCGAGGGCATCGGTCGCGTCAAGTTCCGGGAGAATGTTTTCAGCGGGGATGTTTAGGATGCGGCGCAACATCTCCTGCACCTGCTCTTTTGCGGCAGCCCCGTTGCCGGTGATTGCCATCTTGATTTTTCGTGGCTCATACTCGCAGATGGATATGTCATGGTTTATCGCCGCAGCCATCGCCACTCCCTGTGCGCGCCCGAGTTTCAGCATCGACTGCACGTTTTTGCCGAAAAAGGGTGCCTCGATTGCCATCTCATCGGGAAGATATTGTTCAAGTATTCCCGACACGCGTTTAAATATGTGTCCCAATCGGAGATAATGACTCTCGAAGCGGCTGAGCTTGATTACGCCCATGGCTATCATGGCGGGTTTGTTGCGCTTCACTCCGAGCACACCATAGCCCATGACATTGGTGCCGGGATCGATACCGATTATGATACGATCCCAGTCACGCAATGCTTCGTTTCGTTGTCCCGGTTCGGCCATTACTTGACTTTCTCCATCACTGTGGTGAAAAACATCACCTTTTTACCCCATTTCTGAGCCATCGCCGACAACAGTCGCGGCTGGATGGCTTCAAGCCACTCCTCGACATGAGCCTTGGACTGCGCCTGCAGCTGCACGGCATAGCCCGTGCCTCCCTCCATAGGGGTAAGTATGCGCATGAACAGCGGTGTATGAAGATGAGCCTTTGTCACGGCTTCGGATATGTAGTCACTCCGGATCCAGTCGATAAACTCCTGTTCTATCGACTGCTCTACATGAAAAGTGGTGTTGACTACCATTACATGTTCTCCATGATGCCGCTAAGCCCGACAGAGAAGATGAAAATGCCGTAGAGCACTATCCACACCAGTCCGCAGCAAAGTCCGATGATAGTCCAGCGTTTAGCGTCGGCCGATGCTTTCTCTGCTTTCTCATACAGACCGCCTTCCCAGTATGCGTTGACCTTCGCAGCTTTTATCGCTCCTACGAAACCAAAGGGGAAACAGCAAAGTATCGTTACAAGAATTGACTCGACGAGCCAGCTTTTCGGCGGAATCCCGGTTATTTCCGATTGGGTGGCTGCCTGGGGTTGCTGATAGGCAGGGCGGAATGGGGGAGGCGGACACTGAGTATTTTGCTCGGGATTGATTTCCGGGATTGCTGTCTCGCGATATTCCTGAGAGGCGCCGTTGGGTGAATAGAGTGCCATGCGTATCTCTTCCACGCTTTCAGCGGGTACCCATCCTTCAAAACCTTCCGCCCATACAAGGTCGGTGCCTTTAAGTCCGCGAGCTACGAGCTGACCTACTTCAAACGGTCCGACGGGCTGTTCATTTTCTGCTACGTAATACTTCATGATTAATCTTGTTTTATTTATTGTTTTGTGACTCAATATTTTTAACCGATTCCCTCTCGATGCGCCTCTGTTTAAGGAATCGCGGAAGGAATGCAAGATGACGCGCCACTGTAGGGAGGAACCCGTAATAGTAACTCATGATGCGGAAACGCTCCATCAGTGATTTCCGGCGATTGGCGGTCGTGGTGCCCTCATGCAGATAGTCTATAATCACATCCGGGATATAAAAGTTGCGCCGCGACCGTTGCAGGCAACGGATACACCACTCGTAATCAGCCGAATACCGGAACTTGAGGTTGTAAGGCTGCGCGAGCTTGCGGTTTACGATGAATGCCTGATGACACACGAGCATCCCTTCCTTGAAACTTTCCAAGGTGAGTGCCTCCGGTGCGGTCAAATGGCGCGGGGCGATAAATCTACGCTCGCTGTCGACAAGATTGGTTTGCCCGTACACTATACCCGGATAGTCGTTGTCGACTATCTTTCTTGCAAGCAGTTCAAGTGTGTCAGGAGAGTGAAACGAGTCGCCCGCATTAAGAAATATGAGATAGTCGCCCTTTGCCGCGTCCATGGCCTTGTTCATGGCGTCGTATATCCCTTTGTCGGGACTCGAATATATGCGCGCTTGCGGTATGCCCGCGTCTATTGCGAGTTTAAGTGTGCGGTCGGTCGATACGCCGTCCATTATGATGTGCTCGAAGAGGGTGCAGGTCTGTTCCTTGACGCTCTTCAGTGTTGCCGGGAGTGTGGCGGCGGCGTTGTATGTTACGGTTATTATTGAAAATAATGGCGCCATATGGTCATGCATAATGGATTTACATAGCAAATATACGATAAAAACGTGAAAGCCGTAAGAGATTGTAAAAATAAATTGCGTATCTTTGCACATTATGTTTATTGAATAAGGGAAAAGTATCGCAATGACACGTCTTATCTATCTTATTGTCGCATTTCTGGTGGCTTCTTTCAGCTGTATCGAGGCGCAGATTGTGACACCTGTCAAATGGAGTGTGGCTCTCGACATGACCGACGACACCCACGGCGCCGTGGTGATGACTGCAAAAATTGATGCCGGATGGCATGTGTATAGCAACGATGTCGACCCTGATGTGGGTCCTAACCCGCTCCAGATTGACTGGGACAAGCTTGACGGGGTGAAGCTCGACGGCAGGATGAAGCCGAGCAAGACTCCTCACAAGGAGTTTGACGAAATGTTTGGCGCCAATCTCAGCTGGTGGACCGATGAGGTGACTTTGCGCCAGAATTTTGTGGTGACTGCATCCAAATATGCTATTGAGGGTGCTATACGTTTCTCTGCTTGTAATGATGAGAATTGCATACCTCCCACACGTGAGACTTTTGAATTTTCGGGAACGGCAAAGATTGCAACCGAGACTCCTGAAGAAGTAAAGGCTGACACCGTGGCAGAAGAGCCGTCAGCTGAGGCGGTCGTGAAGGAGCCTGTTGCGCAGGAATCCACGTCGGAAGGTATATGGGCTCCTGTCGATTTCAACAGTGAGGAAAATCCCGAAGACCCCGCCACCACGTCATTATGGTATATTTTCATCACTTGCTTCATCGGCGGTTTTGTGGCTCTTCTCACTCCTTGTGTGTGGCCGATGATTCCGCTTACGGTGAGCTTCTTCCTGAAAAAGGGTAAGTCGCGCGCAAAGGCTATCGGTGACGCCACTATCTACGGTGTATCGATTATCGTGATTTACCTTCTGCTCGGACTTATCATCACGGCGATTTTCGGCGCAAGTTCGCTCAACGCCCTTTCCACCAGTGCCGTGTGCAACATTATTTTCTTCCTGTTGCTCGTGGTGTTTGCAATCTCTTTCTTCGGGGCATTTGATATAAAGCTCCCCGAATCGTGGGCAAACAAGATGGACAGCACCGCTGAAAAGACCACCGGTCTGCTTAGCATATTCTTCATGGCGTTCACCCTTACTCTGGTGTCATTCTCCTGCACCGGTCCTATCATAGGAACCCTGCTTGTGGAGGCTGCGAGCACGGGCGACAAGTTTGGCCCGGCGGTAGGTATGTTTGGCTTCTCCCTTGCGCTTGCTATCCCGTTCTGCCTCTTCGCCATGTTCCCGTCATGGTTGCAGAGCGCGCCGAAGTCGGGCGGATGGATGAACACTGTAAAAGTCGTGCTTGGCTTTATCGAGCTTGCGCTGTCGCTGAAATTCCTCTCTGTCGCCGATCTTGCCTACGGATGGCACGTGCTTGACCGTGAGGCGTTTCTTGCTTTGTGGATTGTGATTTTCGCCCTGCTCGGCATGTATCTGCTCGGCAAGTTCAATTTCAGCCATTACGGTCCTGCCGACAGTTCGGTCGGTGTGTTCCGCTTTTTCCTTGCGATGACATCATTTGCCTTTACCATATATCTTGTGCCCGGATTGTGGGGCGCGCCGTTGAAAGGCGTGAGCGCGTTTGTTCCGCCGCTATACACTCAGGATTTCAACCTTTACGGTGGCGGATTCAAGGAGTATGACGACTATGAGGAAGGCATGAAAGCAGGAGCCGATGAGGGTAAGCCTGTGCTCGTCGATTTCTCCGGCTATGGTTGTGTGAATTGCCGCAAGATGGAAGGCGCGGTGCTCGATGAGAGCAATGTCCACGCCATGATTGAAAATAATTTTGTGGTGATAAAGCTTATGGTCGATGAAAAGAAGGAGTTGCCCGTACAGGAAACTGTCATGGAAAATGGCAAGAAGGTGACACTTCAGACCTATGGCGACCGCTGGAGCTATCTGCAGCGCTACAAATTCCAGGCAAATGCACAGCCATATTATGTGATACTCGATGCCAAAGGCAATCTTCTCTCCGGACCCTTCTCTTACGATGAGAATATTCCTAAATTTACCCGTTTCCTCGAAAAGGGAATCAAGGAATACAAGAAATAGCCGATGACCGAGCTTACCAACAGACTCCGCAAACTTGTGGCATCGCTTGACGATGCGCGTGTGCGCCGCGAGGAAGGGCTTTTCACCGCAGAGGGCACAAAGTGTGTGCTGGATACGCTTCGTCATTTCGACCTGCAGTGGCTTTTTGCCACGCAGGCGTGGATTGACAGGCATCACGGGGAGGTAAAGGGATACGAACCGATAGTAGTAAAGCGCGTCGACATGGAGCGGATGAGTCATTTGTCGACACCTCCCGAGGTGATTGCTGTCTATGTGATGCCTGCTCATGACATAAGTGAGCTTGACACGGCAGATAAACTTGTGATCGCCCTTGACCGGGTACAAGACCCCGGTAATCTCGGTACTATAATGAGGATCTCTGACTGGTTTGGCATCCGCGACATCGTGTGTTCACCCGACACGGTCGACCAGTATAATCCCAAGGTAGTGCAGGCGACCATGGGCGCGATAGCGCGGGTGAAGGTGTATTACACACATCTGCCGGAATGGCTTCACGACTGTGGGATGCCGGTCTACGGCACATTCCTTCATGGTGACAATATCTATACCGCCTCGCTCGGAGCGTCGGGAGTCATTGTGATGGGCAATGAAGGTAAAGGCATCTCCGATGAGGTTGCACGTGAAGTGACATGTCGCCTCACGATTCCTTCTTATCCTGTCGGCGCGGTGACAAGCGAGTCGCTCAATGTCGCCACAGCGACAGCTGTCACGGTAGCCGAGTTCCGGCGCCGTCAGTTTTAACTACAGGGTATCTATTATGGCAAAACAGGAAAAGACAGTGTGGTTCTGCAGCAACTGCGGCACCGAGTCATCAAAATGGATGGGGCGTTGTCCCGGTTGTGGGGAATGGAACACCATGGTCGAGGAACGGCGTGTGGTCAAGAAGACTAAATCATCTACATTTGAGTCGCGTGAGGATGTGGTGGCGCGCCCCATCACTCAGATTGAGACCCGCGAGGAGGAACGCATACACATGCCGAGCGAAGAACTCAACCGTGTACTTGGCGGCGGTCTTGTCGCCGGGTCGATTGTCCTTGTCGGTGGTGAGCCGGGTATCGGAAAGTCCACGCTTGTGTTGCAGAACATCCTGTCGATGCGGGGTCGTCGTATCCTGTATGTATCCGGTGAGGAGAGTGCGTCACAGCTGAAGATGCGCGCCGATCGTATCGGGCGTCTCAATGACAACTGCTATATAGTGTGCGATACATCGCTTGAATCGATTCTTAACCATATCGCGCAGGTTGAGCCGGAGTTGCTCATAGTCGATTCGATACAGACGATTGCTTCCGATGCCATAGAGTCGGCGGCAGGCAGTGTGAGTCAGGTGCGCGAGTGCGCGGCACGTCTCCTTCGCTATGCAAAGGAGTCCGGCACCCCCGTCATCCTTATCGGACATATCAATAAGGAAGGGTCGATTGCCGGCCCGAAAGTTCTTGAGCATATCGTGGATGCGGTGCTCCAGTTTGAGGGTGACCGCCATTACATGTACCGCATATTGCGCTCGATTAAAAACCGTTTTGGCTCTACCTCGGAGTTGGGTATCTATGAGATGGTGCAGAAAGGATTGCGTGAAGTTACAAATCCCTCGGAACTTCTGCTGACACAAGGCAGTGATGATCCGTTGTCAGGGACAGCAATCGGTGTGACGCTCGAAGGTGTACGCCCCTTTCTCATCGAGGTGCAGGCTCTTGTCTCTACGGCGGCGTATGGTACTCCGCAGCGTTCGGTGACCGGATTTGACGCCAAACGCATGAACATGCTGCTTGCCGTGCTTGAAAAACGTGTGGGATTCAAGTTGGCTCAGAAAGATGTGTTCCTCAACATTGCCGGGGGCATAAAGGTCAATGACCCAGCACTTGATTTGAGTGTGATATGTGCTATTCTTTCCTCTAACGTCGATATTGCCGTTCCGCGCGATGTGTGCATGTCGGGAGAGGTTGGACTGTCGGGTGAGATTCGTCCCATAACGCGTATTGAGCAGCGTATACTCGAAGCGGAGAAGCTGGGCTTCTCCACTGTCATAATTCCCAAGAATAATATCAAGGGTTTTGACACGTCACGTCTTAAAATCAAGATAGTGGAAGTGTCAAAGGTCGAGGAAGCGTTCCGCGCCCTCTTCGCTTGATAACTGAGATTGACAGTTTCGATTCGTTTGTATAATAGTGCGTGTTATTACGAATCCGGTGGGAATGTAACCTGTATATATGGATTTGTTACATGTCTTTCATGTAATCTCATATATATTTTGTAAGTTTGCAATGGATAACTATGGTGCATGATATCCTGACCGGAGTTTTATGTTGTCTATACAACTCCTTAAAATTAATTAACCTGATCAAATACTAAATTATGAAAAAGTTGTGTCATGTGATGCTATCACTTTTGTTTATGCTGTTTTTCACCTCATGTGGAAATGACGAAGTTGAAAATGTCCTTAATGTAGGGGAAATGATGCGGTTAGAGGGCGAGTTTGTGTCCGTAATGGATAATCAGAGCTGCGAGGTATGTAATAGCGTAGGGGAGTTTGTGTCAGTTGTGGGAAAAGATAACTATAAGACTGGTCCTAAAATTGATTTCAACAGAAGTGCTGTGGTAGTGATTAAAGATACTTCAAGTAGCGGAGTCAGTGACATTGAGGCTGCATTTGAAATAGTTGAGGACCGATGTGAGATTAAAGTCTCTGTTACGAAAGATTATACTACCGTGGTCGAACCTTGGTGCGTTGCATTGGTAGTACCCCGTGTAGAGTCCGACAATACGAATTTATACATAGATTATAATTTTTAATCGTTGGTTGATGTACAATGCAGAGCGGCGATGAATGACCGAGGTCGTTCATCGCCGCTCCTATTGTATAAATCAAAGTTTATTTTGCCGCCTGGATTGCTTCATCAATCATTTCGCGGGTATCGTCGGTAGAACGACCGACTTTTTCTTTAATCCTGCCAATTTGCTGTTCGGCTGAACCATAAAGGTCCAGGATTGTCTTGTTGATTTCTCTCCTGATTTTACGGCCGCGCATTGTGGTGCGGGTATAACGCTCAGCATACATGCCGGTGAGTACGCCGGTTACGAGTCCGAGCAGAAATGTTTCGATACTACACTTCATGACTGTTAATTTTAATGGTTATCAATTGCCTTAATAACCTGTCAGCACCATGAATTGTTTGACCCCCACGCCACTTCTTAACATCTATTAATGCACTTATCGATTGTTAGTCGATTAAGACTTTAAACGTCTTTGTATTGCACTTGATAATCAGGACTCCTGAAGTTGACAGGCTAATGCGTTGTGTTTCTCCATTCGAGATGCCGGTTGCGATGAGAGTGCCGTCAGTAGTATAGATGCTATATGGCTCATTTCTCATAAGACCCTCCATATATAAGGTGTGTCCCACGGAATACACTTTGATGCTGTTGCCATTAAGTGTTGACGAAATGGCCCCTATATTATCTTTTTCAAAAGATACATTGAGTGTATATTTTTCTTGGGTGAGTTTCGGTGTCTCATAAGTGCCATCTACTAATTGACCGGTTACATCCATAAAGTCAAATGTCACAGTGTTAATTGACCAGCCTTCTTCGGGAACAATGGTCAAGGTCGTTGATTTACCCCATTCGGAAGGTACGCATATTGAGCCTGCCTCCGATGATTTGATTTCAATGATTACCGGCACACGTGAAAATATCGCCGAAACAGTAAGATTGGTATTTACATTTTCAATCATATATCGGTTATCTTTCACACTGATTTCTTTCCCGTTTACTGTAGCCTTTTCAAGGGTCCAACCGGCATCAGGAATAAATTCGATTTCAGCTGTCTCTCCTTCCGGTACCCTGGTCATATATGATTCATTGCCGTTTACTTTTATTATACCTGAGCCGTTCTCCACGTTGACAGTAACGGAAAATACGAGATTTTCGAAATCATAACCTTCTATTTTATTGAATGTTTTCCAATGCTCATTGGAAGAGTAGTCGTCCACGGATTGTCGGGGAACGTATAATGTTGCCGCATTTTCTTTATCTATTACGGGAAATACAGTAAGACCTACTGTAGATACAGTGGGAGGTATGGCGATAGGACAATATACCGATTTCAAGTTGGTCGTAGATTGAAACATTGGATAGATATAAGTGATACCAGCCGGAAGATAAACTGTTTCCAATGCTTTGCAACCTGAGAATATGGCATATCCAAGAGAGGATACAGAATTAGGGAATCTTATTTCTTGAAGGTAAGGACAATCATAGAATACATCTCTGCCCACAGATTCAAGTCCTTCCGGCAAATCAAGCGATTTTAATCCTGACTTTTGGAATGCATGATCCTTAATGGATTTTAATGTGGCAGGCAGTTTAATGTTCTCCAATGCATCACACTCTGCAAATGTATATTCATTGATTGTGACAAGATTTTTGGGAAGTGTTACGCTCATTAAGGATGAGCATCCGCTGAAAATATTGGACTCCAACGTATTGATATAGTCGGGTATTACAATCTCTGTAAGATTCTTACAGTTTGAAAATAGTCCGGATGAAAGTATTGTCACTTTGGGAGGAAACGCAAAAGTGGTTATTCCCGTGCCGCAAAAGATATCGTTCCCTGCAAAAGAAACAAATGTGTCGGGAAGTTTAATGCTTGAAAGACGCTCACAACCGTAAAAAGCATATCCGCCAAGAGTTTCAAGGTCGGCAGGAAATTCAACCTTATGAAGATTACTGCAGCCGTAGCATACTTTTTCCGGCAGGGATTTCATGGACACAGGAAACTTTATTGTCTCTAATTGGGCGTTAGCAGAAAATGCTCCGTTGCTGATTTCAGTGACGCTGTTAGGTATGATTATATCTGTAGCCGAACATCCCGCGAATGCCTCGATGCCTATTGCCCGCAATCCTTCATTGAGATTGATTTCCTTTACCGATCTCATTTTGAATGCTTCATATCCGATTGATTCAAGTCCTGCAGGCATGTTTAATACTTCTATGGCTGCTTCCTTAAATGCCGCGGAGGCAATCGATTTTACGGATTTTCCAAATTTAACTGTTACAAGCGACGAACACTGGGTGAATGCGTTTTCCGGAATAGTCTCAATGAGATCGGGAATTTCAACCGTTCTGATGGCAGATCTGAAAAAACAACCATTCCCGATATTTGTCAAGGTGCTTGGAAGTGAGATTTCGGTGAGTTTGTGGCATTCATTGAATACATTATTATCAATAGTCAACAACCCTTCCTGAAATATTGCACTCCCGATTGACGAGCGGACAAATGCCTGCTGTCGTATGTGTTTTAGACTTGCCGGAAATGAAATGGATGGGATTTCGCTGTAGCTAAATGCGTTGGGTAATATCTCATCAATGCCATTGGGTAGTATGACCATATTAATGGTAGCTCTTTCAAAGGCATTAGCTCCTATTTTGGTAACATTGTAGGTTGTGCCGTTATTGGTAACTTGCGCCGGAATCTCCAGATTACTGCAATTATACTTTTCCGGGCCAGGTGCCACAGCGACACTTTTCCCGTCAGGATTGACGGAGTAGTAAAGTGTGATGTCAGAATTGGTTTTTGCACTGAAATCATAGGCATTTGCTGTAATTCCGGTGACCAGCAAGAGTATTGCCGATAATTTTCTTAAATTCATGAGCTGTAAATGTTATAATTTTAGATTCAAATAATGGTGTCCATCTAAAAACAAAAATAGTGATTACTTGCATATTTGGCAATTTTCAACAAAAAATGTGTTTAACCTGATTAAAACCGTGTTTATATTGCATGAAAAAAGTCTATACCAAAAATTTGATATAGACTATAAATATGAAGATTGCCTTGATATGACGTTACGCGAGGGAGGCGATTACGGCTTTGATTTGTTGAGCGAGGTCGTTTGCCTGGTCCATGGTGGGCGCTTCGGAGTATATGCGTATGATTGGCTCGGTGTTGGACTTGCGGAGGTGTACCCAGCTGTCGGGGAAGTCTATCTTCACGCCGTCGATGTCGGTCACTGTCTCGTTGGCATAGCGCTCTTTCACAGCCGCGAGTATGGCATCAACATTGATATCGGGGGTAAGCTCGATTTTGTTTTTTGCGATGGCATACTCAGGATAGGTCTTTTTAAGCTCGCTGACCTTTTTCCCGCTCTTGGCAAGCAGGGTGAGGAACAGAGCCACGCCTACCAGTGCGTCTCTTCCGTAGTGGGCGGCGGGATAGATGACTCCACCGTTGCCTTCTCCACCAATGACAGCACCTGTCTCCTTCATCTTGGTCACTACGTTGACTTCGCCCACGGCAGCGGCGGAGTAGCTGCAGCCGTGACGGTTGGTGACATCGCGGAGCGCACGTGATGAACTGAGGTTTGACACCGTGGAGCCGGGTGTATGACTCAATACATAGTCGGCTACAGCGACAAGGGTGTATTCTTCGACAAACATCTCGCCGTTTTCCATCACGATTGCAAGACGGTCCACATCCGGGTCAACCACAAAGCCTACATCAGCTTTGCCGGAGCGCATCAGGTCGGATATCTGCGTGAGGTTTTCGGGGATAGGCTCGGGTGTATGGGCGAATTTTCCTGTAGCCTCGCAGTTAAGCTCGATGATGTTTTTCACTCCGAGAGCGCGTAGCAGACGCGGGATTACCACACCGCCGACCGAGTTGACTGCATCGATAGCCACAGTAAAGTCGGCTTTGGCGATTGCATCGCGGTCCACGAGGTCAAGCGCAAGCACTGATTCGATGTGTTTTGCGTCGTATGTGTTGTTGGTGTATGCGTGACCGATTGAATCGATATCAGCAAAAGTATATTCGTCATTTTCCGCTATGCGTAACACTTCCTTTCCCTGCGCGTCGTTGAGAAACTCTCCGTTCTCGTTAAGGAGCTTTAAGGCATTCCACTGCTTAGGATTGTGGGAAGCGGTGATGATGATACCTCCGCATGCCTTTTCCATTACTACGGCTACCTCGGTAGTGGGGGTCGAGGCGAGCCCTATGTTTACCACGTCAAATCCCATTCCGGTAAGGGTGGCTTCCACGAGAGAGTTGACCATAGGCCCTGACAGACGGGCATCACGACCTACGACAATTGTACGGTTGGTGCGTGTTGTGGTTTTACTGATAAAATGTGCGTAAGCGGCGGTGAATTTCACCACATCCACCGGACTGAGCCCTTCGCCCGGAGCTCCACCGATAGTGCCGCGGATACCTGAAATTGATTTTATTAGAGACATGTTTCAGTATGGTTTATATATTGCTTTTGAAATATCTTATCCGGTAAAGGTAGGGGGTAACCGCCGCAATTTCACTTGACATGCCGTACTGTGAGCGTATCACCAGTTCTACCTCGCAGCCGTAGCCGAGATAATTTAACGGCAGCTGTACGCCTTCGCCCCATGTGGATGATGACACCGACTGATAATTGCCGTAACGGATCGATTCACTGTAAGATACATCGGTGGCATTCCCTTCGGGGAATGGATACACACCGGCGTTATACCCGGCGAGGTTATAGCGAAGGAAGCGGAAATACACGAGGTCGTTGTATTTCGGTCGGTTTTCCATGTCGCCGGTACGCACTACTTTCATATATACGTTGCCATCTTCATCCATGCGGTAGAAAGGGGCGTCTTTTGCCGGGTCTTCGGAAAGGTCCTGCATGATTCTGCCTATTTCTTCCTCGTAGTCGACGCCGGTTACACCCGATTTTGCATAAATCTCCTCGGCTAATCCGCGACGCGTTATGAATATGGAGTCGGCAGGTGCATCACCGATTACACGCTGGTCGGCAAGGTAATTGTTGATTGCCTTGGTTTCGTCGCGCAGCAGGTCGGCATAGCTTTTCGAGTCGTTGCAAGAAGAGAGTGCTGCACTCATCAGGAAACATCCCGTAGCAATAAAAAGTATATTTCGTAAAAGTCTCATGTCTTGTGTTGAAGTGTATGTGTTGGTTATTGATTATAATTATTTGCCTTTTGATTCGAGATATTTCTCCATGTCAGCGAGGGTGGTCTTGAACAGTGCCACCGCCTCTTCGAGCGTACACTCAATCTCGCCTCCCGCAGCATTGACATGACCGCCTCCGTTGAAATATTTCTCACATATCTTATTGACGGGGAAATCTCCTTTGCTGCGTGTCGACACTTTTATGTGACGTTCGTCCTCACGCAGAAATACCGAATAAATTACATCCTCTATCGAAAGGGGCTCGTTGACAAGACCTTCCGTGTCGCCACGCTGATAGTTGTAGCGTTTCAGCTCTTCTGCGGAGAGTGTGAGCAATGCCGCTTTATGCTCCGGAAACAGCTGCATGTTTGCCACGGCATAACCATTGAGCTTTAACACGTTGGCTTTCTTCGTGTCCATTACTCGCTTGTAAATCTCATCCTTGTTGATGCCTTTTCTTACAAGTTCCGCGATAGTCACATAAAGGTCTGGGTCGTTGGAGTTGTAGGAGAAGTTGCCGGTGTCGGTCATCATGCCGGTGTAGATGCAAGTGGCTGCCTTGCGGTCGATCATGTTGAACAGTTCAAGACGGCAAAGAAGCCTGAACAGGAGCATCGATGTAGATGACTGGTCGGGGTGTGATATGGTCACGTCGGTAAAGTCCTGCGGGCTTTCATGATGGTCGACAAGTATTTTTTTTGCGGTCGCCTGTTCGAGCGCGTCTTTCATGCGGTCGACGCGGTACAGGGCGTTGTAGTCGAGGCAGAATATCAAGTCGGCGTCATGTAGCAGCTTTCCTGCAAATTCCGTGTATTTGGAATATGGCACGATGTCTTTTGCGCCGGGAAGAAACCGCAATGTCTCGGGAATCCGGTCCGGGGTCACGATACGGGCTTCCTTGCCTATGTTGGCAAGTGTGTGAAGTAATCCCAGCGATGACCCGACTGCATCGCCGTCAGGTGCCATGTGGCAGGTGATTACAATGCGCTCGCTCTCCTGGAGCAGGTCGCGCACTGCCTTTACTTTGGTTTCCGATATGACAGGTCGTAACATTTGTAGGCTTTTTTATCAATTTGCAAAGTTACCAAAATAAACCGACATATTCAATAGCGATTGATTGCCTTGGATTAAAAGTTATTTTTTATTGTGAAACGGGTTGATTTTTTGATAATTTTTTGCGAAATTTGCAATCCAAACAATTGAACATATATATTACTAATCTATAACTCATTAAGTCAATGAAGAAGAGTGCACTTCAGAAAGCCCGTGCGGCTTATCAGCCCAAGTTGCCCATTGTGCTTACCGGCGCTGTCAAAGCAGTGGAAGGTAAGGCTACTAACTCTGTGGCTGACCAGGAAGAAATCAAGAAACTGTTTCCTAACACATACGGACTTCCCGAAATTCAGTTTGAAAAGGGTGCTTCCGCAGGCAAGACAGAGCCTTTCAATGTAGGTGTCATCCTTTCAGGCGGTCAGGCTCCCGGCGGTCACAATGTGATCAGCGGTCTGTTTGACGGTATCAAGAAGGTGCATCGCGACAGCCGTTTGTACGGATTCCTCATGGGTCCCGGCGGTTTTGTTGACCATCAGTACATGGAGCTGACTGCCGATATCATCGACGAGTACCGTAACACCGGCGGTTTCGACATCATCGGTTCAGGCAGAACAAAGCTTGAGACCAAGGCTCAGTTTGACAAAGGTCTCGAAATACTGAAGCAACTTAACATCAAGGCTCTCGTAATTATCGGCGGTGACGATTCAAATACCAATGCCGCGATTCTTGCAGAGTATTACAAGGAAATCAATGCCGGTGTACAGGTAATCGGATGCCCCAAGACCATCGACGGCGACCTTAAGAACGAGGTGATTGAGACATCTTTCGGTTTCGACACTGCTACCAAGGTTTACAGCGAGGTTATTGGTAACATACAGCGTGATTGTAACTCTTCAAAGAAATACTGGCACTTCATCAAGCTCATGGGCCGTTCGGCAAGCCATATCGCTCTTGAATGTGCTCTTCAGTGCCAGCCTAATGTCTGCATCATCTCCGAGGAGGTTGAGGCTAAGAAGCAGACTCTTAATGACATTGTGAACTCAATCGCCGATGTGGTTGCCGCCCGCGCAGCCAACGGTAATAATTTCGGTACAGTCCTCATTCCCGAGGGTCTTATCGAGTTTATCCCCGCTATGAAGGCTCTTATCGCCGAGCTTAACGACCTCCTTGCCGCCAATGCAGAAGAATTTGCAAAGGTTGACCGTCAGAATCAGCTTTCATGGATTGCCGACCGCCTGTCTGACGAAAATACCGCAATCTTTACCAGCCTTCCCGAAGGTGTCGCACGTCAGCTTTGCCTTGACCGTGACCCACACGGCAATGTGCAGGTATCGCTTATCGAGACCGAGAAGCTGCTCGGCGAGATGGTGGCACGTCGCCTCAACGAGATGAAGAGCGAAGGCCGTTATGTAGGCAAGTTTGCATCGCTTTACCACTTCTTCGGCTACGAAGGTCGTTGCGCCGACCCGTCTAACTTTGACGCCGACTATTGCTATGCGCTCGGTTTCAATGCCGCTTGTCTTATCAACGCCGGCGTTACCGGTTACATGTCAAGTGTACGCGGTTTGACCAAGCCTTCTGTACAGTGGATTGCCGGTGGTATTCCTATCACGATGATGATGAATATGGAGCGTCGTCACGGAGCCATGAAGCCCGTTATACAAAAGGCTCTCGTAAGCCTCGACGGTGCGCCTTTCAAGAAATTCGCTTCACAGCGCGACGGATGGGCTATCAACACCGACTTCGTTTATCCCGGCCCGATTCAGTATTTCGGCCCGGCTGAGGTGTGCGACCAGCCGTCACTTACCCTTCAGTATGAGCATCGTCAGCATCATTAATAGAGGCTGACAGCCAACCATAAAACCCGAATCACAGCTTGCAGGGACCGCCTCGGGGGAGCAATTCCGCTCTCAGGCGGTCCCTTTATTATATAGGTATGATTCCCGATTGACAAGCCATGTGAAAAAAAATTTGTTATTACGGGATTTTGTCGTAACTTTGCGGTCACGTTGGTTCGCCCTAATTGTTTTGGCGGCGATTAAAAGGGAACACGGGTGAGAATCCCGGACAGTCCCGCTGCGGTAATTTTCATTAACGGTCTCAGGCATTGAGCCACTGGATTCCGGCTATACGGATTTGGGAAGGCGCCTGGGTGAAACCGGAAATAAGTCCGAAGACCTGCCTGCGTGTAAATAAAGATGTTTTTCTTCGAGGATGAGAGGACATAAAGAGATTAAAATAGTGCACGGTATGCAGGCGCGCTGCTTCTTCACGGGGGTTGCCGCATTGCTGTCGCTTCATGCTAATGGTGCCGAACCCGACTCTATCACAGGTAAGGTACACCAGATTGATGAAGTGACCGTGACTTCGCGTCGCGCTCCTAACAGGGTGTCGACTGCCGTACCCGTGCAGACCCTCTCTATCGATGATATCACCCAACTCGGTGTACAGAACATGGCTGACGCCGTGCGGCGGTTTGCAGGCACGAATGTGCGCGACTACGGCGGTATCGGTGGATTGAAGACCGTCTCTGTCCGCAACATGGGGGCGGCGCATACTGCTGTAAGCTATGACGGCGCCCCGGTGAGCAACTGTCAGGCGGGTCAGATTGACATAGGACGCTTCTCGCTCGACAATGTCGGTATGCTCTCGCTTGCCGTAGGGCAGACCGATGACATGCTTCAGTGCGCGCGCCTGTATGCATCGGCGGCTGTACTCGGTATCACCACCGAGCGTCCCTTTTTTACCGGCGGCAAGACGGCAATGTTCCGCGTGAAGATGAGCGGCGGCTCATTCGGGTATGTCAGCCCCTCTTTGCGATGGTGGCAAAAAATAGGCTCTCGTGTCACGACTTCAGTCGACGGTACATTCATGCGCGCCGACGGAAATTATCCGTTTACATTGGTCAACGGAAAGTATGTGACCCGGGAGCGTCGTAACAATTCCGCGATTGATTCCTGGCACGGAGAGGCGAATGTGTACTATGACATGCCTGATGGCGGCGATCTTCAGGTAAAAGGATATTACTTCTATTCCAAGCGGGGATTGCCGGGTGCTATTGTGCTTTATAACCCGGTCTCGACTGAGAAATTATGGGATGAGAATGCATTTGTGCAGGCAAAATATCATAAGGCTTTCTCTAAGAAGTGGGAGCTGCAGGCACATGCAAAATATAACTACGGATGGAACAAGGACACTGAGGAGGGACCGCAGTTCACCGGAAACCACTATGAAGCGGTTCATAAGCAGAATGAATATTATCTTTCCGCTACCGGGCTGTATCGTCCTGTAAATAATGTGACGGTGGCATTGGCGCAAGATGGTGTCATCAACACTCTTGAAAGCACTATGGTGGGATGCCCGAATCCTACGCGCTACACATCGCTTACGGCACTAAGCGCGCGCTGGCAGCCGTCGATATTTACCGTTTTCGGGTCAGTTGTCGGTACTTATATTACCGAGCGCGTAGAGAGTGGGGACCGTCCCCATGACATAAAACGTGTCAACCCGTCGCTGTCGGTAAGCGTCAAGCCTATAGCCGGGGAGATGTTCTATGTGAGAGCGATGTATAAAAGCACTTTCAGGGTGCCTACATTCAACGACCTTTATTACGACCGTCTCGGCAGCCGTGTGCTCCGTCCCGAAAAAGCTGATGAATTTGACCTGGGCATAACATGGAGCCGCTCGTTTTTTCCCGCGATGGATTATTTTTCAGTGACACTCGACACATATTATAACGATGTTACCGACAAGATTGTCGCCTTCCCCTCCACTTATGCCTGGCGTATGATTAATTACGGCAAAGTGCATGTGACGGGGCTTGACGTCACTCTCTCTACGGCATTTTCATTGCCGAAAAATATAAAACTGATACTTAACGGAGCCTATACATGGCAACGCGCGATTGATGTCACCGACAAGGAGTCGCGTAATTACAAGGCGCAGCTTCCTTATACGCCCGAACACAGCGGCAATGCTTCCGCAATCGTAGAGACCCCTTGGGTCAATGTGGGTTATTCGGTTGTTGCCGTGGGAATGCGTTACTACATGTCGGAAAATATCAAGGCAAACGAGATTGACGGATATGCCGAGCAGACGCTTACCGTGTCGCGTGATTTCAAGTTCAAGGGGTGTGACCTCACGCTCCGTGGCGAACTCATAAATCTTGCCGACGAGCAATATGATGTCATCAAGTTTTATCCTATGCCCGGGAGGTCATGGCGTCTTACGGGAGTATTTAAATTTTAACAACAAAAAATGATTATAACATTATCAACTTTGATTATGAAAATGAGAAAAATTTATCTTGCGATGGCTGCTGTTGTTGCATTTGGCAGCGTGTTTACTTCATGTAGTGATGATGACGAGCCGAAGTGGAATGACGAAGGTTCGGAAATCACTCTTCCCGAATCAAGAATGTATATCCTTAATGAAGGATCAATGTCACAGAACAATGCTTCAATCAGTTTTTATAATCCCGGCGAAGGCGAGCCGAAATTTGTAGCTGACATCTTCTTTGACCAGAACGGAGGTCGCCTTGGTGACACCGGACAGAGCATGATTAAATACGGTAAGAATATCTATGTTGCCGTTTACGGGTCAAATTATATGGTCAAGCTCAATACAGCATGTGTGAAAGAAGGTGAGGTATCCTTCTCGAAAGATCCCGAACTTCAGGGTGGTGTACGCTACATCGCTGCTGAGGACGGCTATATATATGCTTCCTTCTATGGCGGCATTGTGGCAAAAATCAATGCTTCGACCTTGGATGTTGAAAAGAAACTCAAGACTCCCGGTGCCAATCTTGAAGGTGTAGCGATTGAAAATGATTACCTTTATGTGGCAAATTCCTATGAGCGTACCACCGATCCCGAGACCGGAAAGAACAAATATAATTATTTCAAAGATGTATTTGTAATCGATCTAAACACATTTACTCTGAAAGAGACCCTCGTAGTAGAGCAAAACCCTAACATGCTCATTGAGGAAGATGACAAAGTATTCCTTATCTCTTGGAACTATAGTCGTGAAAGCTATGTGCTTCAGATGATTGACCCGGATGCAAACAACAAGGTTACCGAACTCGGCTATGCGACCAATATGGCTGCCGGTAACGACATGCTTTATCTTGTTGACTCACGCACCGACTATTCCGTACGACCCTACGTCACTACCAATACTTTCAGCTCTTATGACATCAAGAGCCGTCGTCTCAACACCACTTCATTCCTTAAGGATGCTCCCGCCGAGCTTGCCACATCAAGCATCTACATGATGACGGTAAGCGAGTACACCGGCGACATCTACATCGGTGTGACCAATTACTCTGCAAGCAATGGAACAATGTATCGCTTCAAACAGGACGGAAGTTTTGTCGGCAAGTTTGATTGCGGCGGTCAGAATCCCCGTGCCGCAGTGTTCTTTAACTGATAATGTCGGTCTGTTGACATGAATATACAGCCTTTGATCAGGTTACTTTTGGTAGCAGTATTGCCGTTCCTTGCTTCGTGCAAGGGCGGCAATGCTCATATTGTCGCCGAGGGTGGCGACACGATAAAGATGGAATATGCCGAAAATCTCCGGCTTGTGCGTCACGACGGCTTTATAACCGCATCGGTCCGCAATCCCTGGGATACGACAAAAACACTCCATACATATATTCTTGTCCCTGACAGTCTGAAAATACCCGAAGGTATACCCGACGGCACTGTCGTAAGGACTCCTTTGAAGAAGGCGTTGATATACTCGTCGGTGCATAACAGTCTTGTAAGTGAATTTGGCTCTATCGATGCAATCAAAGGTGTGTGCGATGCCCGTTACATCCATCAGAGTGACCTTGCAGAGCGTATAGCCTCCGGAGAGGTTGCCGACTGTGGTGTTGGCACGTCGCCCGACATAGAGCGTATCATCACTCTGTCGCCCGATGGTATAATGCTGTCGCCGTTTGAAAATTCCGGTACCTACGGTAAGGTAGGACAACTCGGCATTCCGATAATCGAGTGTGCCGACTACATGGAGACATCACCGCTCGGACGCGCCGAATGGATGAAATTTTACGGTATGCTCTTTGGCAAGGAGGATGTGGCGATGCGTATGTTTGACGATACAAAAAGGGAATATCTCACATTACGGCAATCGGTTGATTCCGTTCAAGAACGCCCGAGAGTTATCGTCGATCGTCTATACGGTCAGGCGTGGTATGTTCCTGCGGCTAATTCGACCATGGGTATTTTCATAAAAGATGCCGGCGGTGAGAATCCGTTTGACGACTATGACCGCAGCGGCAGTGTCGGTCTTACCGGGGAAGAAGTGCTGTACAGGGCATCGGATGCTGATGTGTGGCTTGTGCGTTATTCCCAGTCGACCGACAAGACTCTGAGCGAACTGTCGGCTGACAATGCAATATATCCGCAATTTGATGCGTTGAAAAGTGGCAGGGTGTATGGATGCAATACTACCCATACGTATTTTTATGAGGAGGTGCCCTTTCACCCTCAGTGGCTGTTGAACGACCTTATCACAATTTTCCATCCGGAAAAGAGTGATGTCGCGACAACACGCTATTTTACTAAAATGAAACCGTGAAATAATGAAATTCGCCGTACTCTCCGTGATGGTTATAGTGCTGTTTCTGCTGAATCTCTTTGTCGGTTCGGTGGATATCCCGGCGCGTGATGTCATCGACATATTGCTCGGCGACGACACTCATGGGGCTGCCGGATTTATCGTTACCGGAAGCCGTCTGCCTATGGCTGTCACAGCACTTCTTGCCGGTGCGGGGCTTGCCGTGTCGGGGCTGATGCTTCAGACCTCTTTCCGCAATCCGCTTGCCGGACCCTCGATACTCGGTATTACCTCGGGTGCGAGTCTCGGAGTGGCGCTGGTATTGCTCTTTTTCGGAGGGTCGGTCGCAATAGGCACTCTCACGATTGGCGGTTATGCCGCAGTGATATTGGGGGCGTTTGTGGGGAGTATGCTGATGATGGGGGTGCTACTCGGTCTCTCCACGCTATTGCGAAATGACCTGATGCTTCTTATCACCGGTATCATGATGGGTTATCTCGCTTCTTCCCTAATTATGCTCCTGAACTATGCCTCGACTGCCGAGGGAGTGCAGAATTACGTGATGTGGGGTATGAGCAGTTTTAACGGGGTATCGTTGCAACAGCTGCCGCTGTTTGCCGGCGTGACTCTTGCGGGCATATTCCTGTCGCTGTTGTTGATAAAGCCGCTTAACGTGATGCTGCTTGGCACAGGTTATGCCCGTAACTTAGGTATAAACATACATCGGGTGAGAAATATGCTTTTACTTGCCACCGGAGTGCTTTCGGCGGTAATCACGGCATATTGCGGTCCGGTGTCGTTTATCGGTCTGGCGGTACCGCATATAGCGCGTATGATTTTCCGCACCGACAATCACCGTGTGCTTATGCCTGCGTCGCTGTTGTGCGGTGCGGCGGTGGCTCTCGGATGCTCGCTGTTGTGTATCCTTCCGTCAGGAAGTGTCATCCCGGTCAATGCAGTGACGCCCGTCATAGGTGCGCCGGTTGTGCTGTGGGTATTGTTGCGTCGCCGTAAATAGTAATTGACGATGAAACATGACGTTACGATAGATATCCACAACCTGACTACCGGCTATAAGTCGGGTCGCGAAAGCCATGTAGTGACACATGGAATAAACGCGACACTCCGAAACGGAGAGCTGACCTGTCTTCTCGGTCCTAACGGCGCGGGAAAATCTACCTTGTTAAAAACTCTCTCCACCTTTATCCCTCCACTTTCGGGAGAGATAACGCTCTTGGGAAATCCGCTCGACTCCTATTCCAATGCCTCGCGGTCACGGTTGATAGGAGTGGTGCTTACCGACAGGGTGAATCTTGATAATATGACGGCGAGAGAACTCGCCGGTCTCGGGCGCACACCGTACACCGGATTCTGGGGCAGACTGTCGGCTGACGACGAGGCGATAGTCGATGATGCGATGTCGCTTGTTGGCATCTCGCATCTTGCCGGACGCATGATTGACACACTCAGCGACGGCGAGCGTCAGAAAGTGATGATAGCCAAGGCACTTGCCCAGCAGACTCCGGTAATATTCCTTGACGAACCGACCGCGTTTCTCGATTATCCGAGCAAAGTGGAGCTGATGCATCTTCTCCTGTCGCTGTCGCGCGAATATGGAAAGACGATATTCATGTCGACCCATGATATAGAGCTTGCGCTTCTCACCGCTGACCGTGTGTGGCTTATCGACAAGCCTCACGGAGTTGTGACCGGAACGCCCGAAGATTTGGCACTTGACGGAAGTCTCGCCCGCTATTTTGAGCGTGACGGCGTGAAATTCGATGCCTCGACCGGTTTATTCGGTGTGGCTTTTTCTCCTCGCCGCATGGTCTCCGTAAAAGGGGAGGGGGTGCGCTACAATATGATGGTAAAAGCTCTTGCGCGTAATGCGATAGCTTTATCCGAAGACTCGGACGACGAGATTGTCGTCACCCCGGAGGCATTTATATATGGCGGTGAAAGCTTTCATGACATTGCTTCACTCCTTGACCGATTATTATAGTTTAGATGGAAACGAACAAGATATATACCCGAGGCGGCGACTACGGCATGACCTCCATACACGGTGGTGACCGTGTGCCGAAAACCGATTTGCGCATTGATGCGCTGGGGACTCTTGATGAGCTTAATGTAGTCGTTGGTATCGTAAGGGCGAAGATGGATTCCGCTAATCCACGTCAGCAGTTGCTCAGAAATATCCAGGTCACACTGATGGCATTGATGAGCAGTGTCGCCACTCCAAGCCGCATACGGCATGAAAACCGGGCGCGTGTCACAGCCGATGCGGTGACGGCACTTGAACTGGCTATCGATGAGATAACCGCTTCTGCAAGCCGACCGGAATATTTTATCCTTCCGGGAGGTGACGAGATTTCGGCATTTCTTCATCAGGCAAGGGTGACGGCGCGACGTGCCGAACGCTGTCTATGGCGACTCAACGACGCGGATGAGGTCCCGGCTGAAATAATGCAATATGTCAACCGTCTTTCGGACCTGTTTTTTGTCATGGCACGTGCCGAGTCGCTTGCTTCCGATATCCCGGAAGAGAGATGGCGGCTGTTTCGCCTCCCTTCAGGCAAAGGTGCTTCAGGCTGTCCCTATTCGGAATGATACCGATTAGTCTTTTTCCGACAGTTCGAGCCACCGCAGCTCTTTTTCATCAAGAAGAGCCTTGACCTCCTCATATCGTGCCGATTTCTCGGCGATGTCATTGACCACTTCGCCACTGTTGAAGATAGCCTCAAGTTCTGACTTTTCGGCGTTTAGTGCATCGATTTCTTCGGTCAGTGCCTCAAATTCCTTCCGCTCCTTGAATGTCATTTTGTTGGATTCCCTCGGTCGGCGTGGTTTTTCGCCTGTCGGCTGTACGGCTTTCTGCGGTTCTGAAAGCTTTCGTTGAGCATCGGCATATTCCCTGTATTCCGTATAGTTTCCCGGGAAATCCTTGATTACGCCCCCGCCTTCAAGCACAAACAGATGGTCGACGATGCTGTCAAGGAAAAATCTGTCGTGGCTCACCACAATAAGACATCCCTTGAATCCGCGCAGATAGTCTTCCAGGATGCCGAGTGTCACGATATCGAGGTCGTTGGTAGGCTCGTCAAGTATGAGGAAATTAGGTGAGCGCATCAATACCGAGGCGAGGTGCAGTCGTGCGCGTTCTCCTCCGCTGAGTGTGTGGATATATTTCTGTTGGTCGGCAGGGGAGAATAAGAAATGTGTAAGGAATTGCATAGGGGAATAGCGCACGTCGCCATTCACCACAATGTCGTCGGCTATCTCCGTGATGGCATCGATTACGCGCTTGTTTTCATCAAAAGAGATACCTTCCTGACTGTAATAACCGAATTTTACGGTTTCGCCCACATTCCATGCACCGCTGTCGACGGGTACTATGCCCTGGAGCATCTTGATAAATGTGGATTTTCCGACACCGTTGTGCCCTATGATTCCGAGCTTTTCATATCGGGAAAACGTATAAGTGAAATCATCAAGTATCACCTTGTCGCCATACCGCTTGCTGACCCCCTCAGCCTCGAATATCTTTGACCCGATGTAGGATGACTTCACGTTAAGCTCCACATTGCTCTCCGCCAGATTGACGCGTGACCGGCTCTTAAGGTCGTAAAACGCATCGATACGGTATTTAGCCTTTCCGGCTCTTGCTTGCGGCTGACGGCGCATCCATTCCTGCTCCTTACGCAGCGTATTCTTTACTTTTGCCAGTTCCGAAGTGAGTGCGTCGATGCGCTCCTGACGGCGGCGCAGATAGTAGTCATAGTTACCGTCGTAGGTGAATATCTGCTGACGGTCAATCTCGATAATCTTGTTGGTCACGCGGTCAAGGAAATATCGGTCGTGGGTCACCATCAACAGCGTGACGCGTGAGCGTGTAAGCCAGTTTTCAAGCCATTCGATTACGCCGATATCAAGATGGTTGGTGGGCTCGTCGAGTATTATGAGGTCGGGTTCGGAAAGAATCACTTTTGCCAAGGCTACGCGCTTCGCCTGTCCTCCTGACAGTGTGTCGATGCGCGCTTCGGTGTCGTTGATGTCGAGTTGCGACAGCAGCTGCCGTGTGCGGTCGACATAATTCTGCGCGTCTTCCTCATGGATATGATGATCTACATCAAGACAGTAATCCATCACGGTCATGTCGGTACCGAATACCGGAGTCTGCTCAAGTATGCCCACACGCAGTCCGTTGCGGAATATAATGTTGCCGGAATCGGGACTCTCCTTCCCTGCAATAAGCTTGAGCAGGGTGGACTTTCCGGTGCCGTTTTTCGCGATTATGCCTATTTTGTCGCCTTCATACACTCCGAAGGTGACATCCTCAAATAATAATCGGTCGCCGTAACTTTTCGTTAGATTCTCGACCTGTAGGAAACTCGTTGCCATATCAGTTTATTCGGGCATAAGCCCGAATTACTGCAAAGATACTACAAGATTTACCCTGTCGCAATGTACAAATGGAAAAACTTGCTGAAAGATTTGTTTTTTATTGTTGGAGGCGCTATATTTGCGATATGTTTATAATATCAAAATAATATCACATGGAACAGAACAAAAATCATGAGTATGAGTACGCCGGTACGACAGTCAACGGGTTTGTAATGGTTGCAGTCACCTATATTTTATTCCCGATGTTACTGGGATTCAACACTTGGCTGCTTGAAGACAGTAGCTTCGGATTGTCGGTAGTGATAGATATTGTGCTTGTCGCGTTGATGATACTGTTTTCATGTGGTTTCTTCACGCAGCAGCCTAATGAATCGCGCGTGATGGTGTTTTTCGGAAAATATAAAGGCACACTCCGCTCGACGGGCTTTTTCTGGGTAAACCCGCTGATGAACCGTAAGCGTATGTCGCTGCGTCTTCGCAATATCGATGTGGAGCCTATCAAGGTCAACGACAAGTCGGGTAATCCCGTGATGATAGGTATGGTGCTTGTATGGAAGGTCGAGGATACCTACCGTGCGGTATTTGATGTCGACAGCGAGCAGAAAAGCCTATCCATGACCAACGGGGCGATTTCCGTTACTCCCGGAAATACGGCTGGCGCTCTTGCGCGGTTTGTAAGCATTCAGAGCGATGCCGCGTTGCGCGAGGTTGCGAGCCGGTATGCCTACGACGAGACCGACAGCCGTGAGGGTGAGCTGACCCTGCGTAGCGGTGGCGAGGAGATAAACGACCTTCTTGAACGTAAAATCAACGAGCGTCTCGCAATGGCGGGAATAGTCGTGGTTGAGGCGCGTCTCAACTATCTTGCCTACGCTCCCGAGATAGCCGCAGTGATGTTGCGCCGTCAGCAGGCAGCCGCGATAATCACCGCAAGGGAGAAGATCGTTGAGGGTGCGGTGTCGATGGTGAAGATGGCGCTTGACCGGCTTAAAGAGGACGATGTTGTGGAGCTTGACGACGAGCGTAAGGCAACCATGGTGAGCAACCTGCTCGTGGTGCTTTGTGCCGATGAGCCTGCACAGCCTGTTGTAAACACCGGAACATTGTATCAGTAAACCTTAGAGCGTGACTGACAAGCAATCAGGTAAAGGGAAAGGTTTCCTGCTACGTCTCGACCCTGAGATGATGGCAGAGGTGGAGCGATGGGCGGCTCAGGAATTCCGGTCGGTCAACGGACAGATTCAATGGATTATCGCCGATGCCTTGCGCCGCTACAAACGCGCCCCCAAAGCCCCCGCGAATAGCGCGCCTTCCTTCGAGGGGCGATTAAGTCGCCGCATTGACTGCATGGTTTGATTGAAGATTTGAATTGTCCGCCATGATATGAATTATTAGCGGTTAAGTAACTCGCGAAAATTAGTTGATAAAAAACTTATAAACTGATTTATCAAAATATTGAAATCCCTCAGTTATTCTTATTGATGAGGTTGACGATGACTTTGACCATGGTGTCTTTTTTTCGGTGCGGCTTTCGGCAATCAGGAGGGTGAGGGCGACGAGGGTGTTGTCGGCGATGCGCTTGGTGTCGTCCTTATTATAAATAAGAAAAAGTTTATTCGTTAAATCCTGTGGATTGGTCATCGATGGCATGGATGATTTCGAGTTTGAGGGATTCGGGATAGTCCTCGTTTGCCATGTAGCATGTGATGATGCGCTGGAGTAGGTCTTTGTCGATGCGTCCGGCGTGTGCGGTGCTGTTTTGCTTTCTCGTTTTCAGTGAGAAGCGTCCATATGTTCAGAAATGCCCGAAATGTGAACATTCCCAACTGACGTGTAAACTTAGGTTAATGTCCCTAATAAAATGTAACTTTAGCTCTTTCAGTGAGTTATCCTGGCTTAAAAATAGCCGTTAGCCCGAAGTTCATCCCCATATTCCTGAACATAACGCTTAATGGTTCTCGGTGTGCTTGAGACCGGTATGAAATAAACGCCCCGGCTTTTGAAAGCAGAGGCGTTTATATGGAAATGTCGTGATGTCGTGGTGCAGATTATCTGGTGGCGATGACCTCGATTTCTACAAGTACATTCTTGGGGAGAGTCTTTACGGCAACGGCTGAACGCGCGGGGTAGGGTGCCTCGAAAGTTTCGGCATATACCTCGTTCATTGCGCCGAAGTCGCCCATGTCTGCGAGAAATACGGTTGTCTTTACCACATTTGCGGTGGTGAGTCCTGCTGCTTTCAGTATTGCCTTTACATTGGCAAGCGACTGGGCGGTCTGTGCCTTTATGCCTTCCGGTATTTCTCCGGTGGCGGGATTGATGGGAATCTGTCCCGACGCGAAAAGAAACGCACCTGTGTCGATAGCCTGGCTGTAAGGTCCGATTGCTCCGGGAGCCTCATTGGTAGAAACTGGATTTTTCATCTGTCTTGTTGTTTAATTATGTTGAAATTAAAATATGTGACGTGGTGAGGGAGTGCCCGATATGTCGACATCAATATCCATGAGCACTGTGTCGGAATCAGCGTTTATGGTCGCTTCGATTGACTTCTCGACGACGGATAGAATCGGTGAAAATTCCTCCTGAAAGTTGGGTATGAAGTCATCGGAACCTTGCGAGTTGAGACGGTCAAGTACAAATCCGAGTGTTATGTCGTGAATGTCGACTGCGGGTTGATAGGCGTGTTGCTCTTTTTCGTTTTCCGAGTACACGATTGAAAGTAGCCCTGCATCAGTCATTTCCCGTATAAGGTCGGTGACGATACGCGACGGCATGTGATACAGTGCCGCAAAGTCCATTATGGTGAGGGGTTGGAGCTGCTCCCTGAAGCGCTTCACTATTATCGTCATTATGACCACGGCTATTTTGCGCTTGTAGTCGAGTGAAATGGCGTTGATGTCGTTGCTGAAATTGAACTGGAATATGTTCTGCGACGAATAGCAGAGCACAGCTCCGGCGAGAGTGATGCTCCATACGAGCTGGAGCCATATCAGCAACAACGGCAGGAAGGCGAAACTACCGTAAATGGCATTGTATTTCGACACATATATCTGTCCCGACACGAACAGGTATTGCAGAATCTGGAACGCCGTGCCGGCGAGTACGCCGCAGTAGAAGGCATGTTTGAACTTTACCTTTGTATTGGGGAAAAGCATGTACATGCCGGTAAAGGAGAGCCAAGTGAGTAGGAAAGGCGCAAAGTCAAGAAGCACCTTCACGGCGGGTGAAAACAATTTAAAATGCGGGTTGTCAACTATCGTGGTCGACATGAGCAGGGAGATTCCGCTTGAACACACCATAAGGATAGGCAACAGAAACATGATGGCGGTGTAGTCGATTACTTTTCGCGCCATCGGGCGGTTGCTCTTTACCCCCCACACCTTATTAAATGAATCCTCGATGTTGCTCATGAGCGAAATCATGGTCCACAAGAGGAATACGAGACCCACTCCCACGAATATGCCCTGTGATGCCTGGGCAAGATAATGGTCGACAAATCCTATCGAGGTCTCAAGCACTTCGCGCTGAGAAGGGAAAAATGTGAATAGCTGTGATTTCAGCAGATTCTGGAAACCGAATCCGCGCCCTATCGCAAAAAGCAATGCCAGAGCGGGCACGATTGCAAGCAAAGTGTTGTAAGTGAGCATCGAGGCGCGGTTTTGAAGCTCACTGTTCATAAACGACTGTACCGACAGGTTCAGCGTCTTTATGGTGTTGACTTTCCAGTTGCGGCGCGTGTCGCTCCACACCCCCGTGGTGCAGTAGTCCCAGAAATTACGTATCCTGGCTGTCCATGCCGAGATGAGCGTGGATAATTTTGAAGGAGCGGGTTTCTTGTCGCCTGTCATTGCCGTAGTGCTGGTCTGTTTGGTTAAACTGTTTTGCAAAATAACAAAAAAACTGCGTGAAAAGTCTGATTTAACAATAAAAACATTTAAGTGAACATACTCTTAGATAATTAAAATTTGGTTAACACCGCAGATTGACGTATCTTTGCACTGCAATGATTGACGACAAGTCACGGACAATGGCGAGAGCCGCGCTCACGGAATATCTCAGGGTGAAAAAACTCAGAAAGACCCCGGAGCGCTATGCTATACTTGACAAGGTGTGTGCGATGACGCGCCACTTTGACATCGAGGCGTTGTATGCGGCTATCGAGGACGACGGCTTTCATGTGAGCCGCGCCACGCTTTACAATACCATGGAGCTGTTTACCGATTGCGGCATTGTAAGGCGTCATCAGTTTGGTGCCCAGCCGGCTCAATATGAGCTGGTGACCGGTGTGTCTAATCATCTGCATCTCATTTGCCAGCAGTGTGGCAAGATTAAGGAGTCGCAGGATTCCGAGCTGGTTAAGTTCATGAACTCACGCAGCTATTCGGCGTTTCACACTTCTTATTTTTGCCTCTATGTCTATGGAATATGTGCGGCTTGCGCCCGCCGTAACAAACGCTACGAAACTGAAAGAAACTGAAAACAAAACAATATTGAATAACATGAAAGTTGACGTTTTGCTCGGCCTGCAGTGGGGCGATGAAGGGAAAGGAAAAGTAGTAGATGTACTTACTCCGCGTTACGACGTGGTGGCACGTTTCCAGGGAGGCCCCAACGCCGGACACACTCTTGAGTTTGAAGGAAAGAAGTATGTGCTCCGTTCGATTCCGTCAGGAATATTCCAGCATGGTCAGACTAACATCATAGGCAACGGCGTGGTGCTTGACCCGGTGCTTTTCCGCGAGGAAGCAGAGTCGCTTGAAAAGAGCGGGGTAGACCTTAAGAAGATATTGAAGCTTTCCAAGAAGATTCATCTCATCATGCCTACCCACCGTCTGCTCGACGCTGCGAATGAGAAAGCTAAGGGCGGCGCGAAAATCGGTACTACAGGCAAAGGTATCGGTCCGACATATACCGACAAGATAAGCCGTAACGGCCTGCGCCTCGGTGATGTGTATCACAACTTCGACAAGAAATATGCCGCAGCCCGCGACCGCCACGTGGCAATGCTCCGCTCGATGGGTGAGGAACCGGAGTTTTCAGGGCTTGAGCAGAAGTGGCTGTCAGCAATCGAGTATATCAAGGGTTACGATATCGTTGACAGCGAGCATCTGGTCAACAAACTGCTTGCCGACGGCAAAAGTGTGCTTTGCGAAGGCGCGCAAGGTACCATGCTTGATGTCGACTTCGGCAGCTATCCGTTTGTCACTTCAAGTAACACGATATGTGCCGGGGCATGCTCGGGTCTCGGTGTCGCCCCCAACAAGATAGGGGAGGTATTCGGCATATTCAAGGCTTATTGCACCCGTGTAGGCGCAGGACCATTCCCCACCGAACTTTTCGACGAGACAGGCAAGCTTATCCGCGATCTCGGTCACGAATATGGTGCTGTTACCGGTCGTGAACGCCGTTGCGGATGGATTGACCTTGTGGCGTTGCGTTACGCTATCATGATTAACGGGGTGACCCAGCTTATCATGATGAAGAGCGACGTGCTTGACGGATTTGACGAAATCAAGGCTTGCGTGGCTTACGAGATAAACGGTGAGCGCGTCGAGGATTTCCCCTTCTCGATTGAGGAAGATGAAATCAAGCCTGTATATGTCACTCTGCCCGGATGGAAGACCGATATGACCGCCATGAAGAGCGAGGATGAGTTCCCGCAGCAGTTCAAGGATTATATCGCCTTCCTTGAAAAAGAGCTTAAGACTCCGATTACTATTGTCTCTATCGGTCCCGACCGTGAGCAGACTATCATCAGAAAATGATTACGGTCAATCTCATAATAGACATAGTGTTACCCGAAACAATCATAAAATTAATATCATAAAAAACTGACAAGCAATGGCAAAGGTAAAACCGTTCAGGGGCATACGCCCTCCGCGCGAACTGGTCACGCAGGTGGCTTCGCGGCCTTACGACGTGCTTAACTCCGAGGAAGCCCGCGAAGAGGCTGCCGGTAACGAAAAGTCGCTTTACCATATCATAAAACCGGAAATCGACTTCGAGCCGGGCACCGACGAGCATGACCCGAAAGTGTATGAAAAGGCAGTGAGCAATTTCAAGGCTTTCCAGCAGAATGGCTGGCTCGTGCAGGATGAAAAGGAACATTATTATATCTATGCCCAGACAATGAACGGCAGGACGCAGTACGGCTTTGTTGTAGCGGCTAATGTCGACGACTATATGGAAGGCCGCATAAAGAAGCATGAACTGACCCGCCGTGATAAGGAGGAGGACCGCATGAAGCATGTGCGCGTCAATGATGCCAATATCGAGCCTGTGTTTTTTGCGTTCCCCGACAATGCGACTCTTGACGCCATAATGAAAGAGGTGATTGCCGGCACTCCCGAATATGATTTTGTGGCTCCCGACGGTTTCGGTCACACATTCTGGGTGATTGACGATGACAAGATGACGGCTGCCATCACCGAGGCATTCGCCGGAATCCCGTCGCTGTATATAGCCGACGGGCATCATCGCACGGCAGCTGCCGCACTTGTGGGCAATGAAAAAGCGAAAGCCAATCCCGCTCACACCGGTAATGAGGAATACAACTATTTCCTCGCTGTGGCATTTCCCGCGTCGCATCTCAATATCATAGATTACAACCGCGTTGTGCGAGACCTGAACGGTCTCGATGCCGACGGATTCCTGAAGGCTCTTGACAAGAGCTTTGTCGTTGAGCTGAAAGGGAAGGAGGAATACCGTCCCTGCCGTCTGCACAATTTCTCGCTTTATTTTGCCGGGAAATGGTATAGCCTGACTGCGCGTGAAGGCACGTATGATGACAGTGACCCTATCGGACAGCTTGACGTCACCGTTTCGAGCGATCTTATTCTCCGCGATATACTCGGAATCCATGACCTGCGCAGTGACAAGCGTATCGACTTTGTGGGGGGAATACGTGGTCTCGGCGAACTGAAGCGACGCGTCGATTCCGGAGAGATGGCAGTGGCGCTTGCCCTGTATCCGGTGTCCATGGACCAGTTGATGCGCATTGCCGACACCGGCAATATCATGCCTCCGAAGACTACGTGGTTTGAGCCGAAACTCCGTTCCGGTCTGGTCATTCATAAGCTTGACGACTGATGACCGGGGTTATAGCCCACGCCGGTACCGTGGTCGGCACGACTGCGGATACCGTTATTGTGAGGATTCATGATGGTGCCGACAAATGTGGCGGATGCAGCATAAAGTTTATGTGTAACGGTGCCGGTGATGACAATCCGCGTATAAAGGTTCCCGTGCGACACGGCGAGAAATTTGCCTGTGGCGAAGAGGTGCGTCTTTTCATCTCTGACAGCAAACAGTATTCTGCGACGCTGATAGCCCTTGTGCTTCCGTGTATCGCGCTTGCCGCCGGAGTTGCGCTTGCTGCGCTGGCTGGTCTCGACGAGGGATTGAGCGCCTTGGCGGGACTGCTTTTTGTATCGCTTTATTTCATTGTGCTGTACATGATGCGCAAGCGCGTCAACAAAAAGTTTACATGGACCATTGAAAAGCTTTAAGAATAAATTACCAACTAATCATTAATAATACCAACAAATTACCGTGAGATGTCACCAATCATTATTGCAATTCTAACTTTAGGAGGGATTGGCATCTTGAGTGCCATCATCCTCTTTATTGTCTCGAAGCGGTTTTATGTGAAGGAGGATCCCCGTATCGAACAGATCGAGGGGCTGCTCCCCGGTGCAAACTGCGGAAGCTGCGGCCGTTCAGGCTGTCATGATTTCGCTTGTGCGTGCGCCTCTGCCGATTCGCTTGACAATCTGATGTGTCCCGGTGCCGGTGATGAAGCGATGGGAAAAATCGCTGAAATTGTCGGGCTTACCGCTGCGGCTTCCAAGCCGATGGTCGCTGTGCTCCGTTGCAACGGGTCATGTGAGAATCGACCTACAACTTCAAATTATGACGGACCCAAATCGTGTGCTATCCTGAGCTCGCTGAGTGCCGGCACCACTGACTGCCCTTACGGCTGTCTCGGTTGTGGCGACTGTGTATCGGCATGCCGGTTCGGTGCTCTTCACATGGATCCCGTCACCGGTCTGCCTGTCGTGGATTATGACAAGTGTACCGGTTGCGGTGCATGTGTAAAGAAATGTCCGCGCCACATTATCGAGCTCCGAGCCAAAGGTCCGAAGGGACTGCGTGTATGGGTGGCTTGTGCCAACAAGGACCGTGGCGCGCAGGCGCGCAAGGAGTGTTCAGCCGCTTGTATCGGCTGCGGAAAGTGTGTGAAAGTGTGTCCGTTTGAGGCAATCACGCTTGCCGACAATCTTGCCTACATTGACTTCGAGAAGTGTCGTCTTTGTCACAAGTGTGTCGCCGAGTGTCCTACAAAGGCTATCCACACCACAAGAATAGTTAAAGAAATCAAGGTAACCGAATAACATCATGTTGCATACATTTCGTAAGGGAGGAGTACATCCCCCTGAAAGCAAATTGACAGCTTCGGGCACGATTATACCCGTAGAGCTGCCGCGTGAAGTGGTTATTACCTTTGCGCAACATATAGGGGCGCCGGCAAAATGCGAACTCAAGAAAGGCGACCATGTAAACCGTGGCGACCTTGTCGCCGCTGCCGGAGGCTTCGTGTCGGCTAACGTGCATGCCTCTATATCGGGCACTGTAACCAAAGTTGATAAATATAAGACGGCGTTCGGTCTGCCGGTAGATACCGTCACTATAACTGCGACCGACGAAGATCATCAGAATGACCTGGATGCCATCGCCGCCGTCAAGCCTCTTCGCACCGACGAGGAGATTGCCGCCCTTGACTCCAAGGCGCTTGTGTCGATTATCGATGCCGCCGGTATCGTGGGTCTTGGCGGTGCCACATTCCCCACCAAGGTCAAGCTTTCGCCTCCTCCGGGAAGCAAGGCTGAGGTGCTTATCATAAATGCAGTCGAGTGTGAGCCGTATCTGACAAACGACCACGCGCTCATGCTTCAGCATCCCGATGAAATCATAGCGGGTGTACAGCTGCTGATGAAGGCTGCCGGAGTGAATCGTGCCATAATCGGTATTGAGGCAAACAAGGGCAATGCCATCGAACTGCTTACGTCAAAAGCCGCTTCCGACAGCCGTATCGAGGTGATGGGGCTTAAAGTGAAATATCCGCAGGGCGGTGAAAAGCAGCTTATTGATGCTACCATAGGCAAGGAAGTGCCTTCGGGCGCGCTCCCGATCGCGACCGGCGCGATTGTGCAGAATGTCGCCACTGCCTATGCTGTCTATGAGGCGGTGAAGTTCGGAAAGCCTCTTATTGACCGTGTCGTGACCATAACCGGTCCTTCTGTTGCGAAGCCGGGTAACTATCTTGCCGCCATAGGTACTAACCTGAAAGAGCTTATCGATGTGGCGGGCGGTGTACCCGCCGACACCGGCAAGATTATCCTTGGCGGCCCGATGATGGGTAAGAGTGTGGTGCAGATTGACGCTCCCACAGTAAAGGGTACATCCGGCATACTCATGCTCCCCGAAAAGGAGGCTGTGCGCCGAAAGGTAGAGCCTTGTATCCGTTGCGCGTCATGTGTCAGCGCATGTCCGATGGGGCTTGAACCCTATCTTATCAGCACCCTGTCGCGCCTCGGGCGTTGGGAGGAGGTTGAAGAGGCTAAGGTGATGAACTGCATCGAGTGTGGCTGCTGCAGCTTCATCTGTCCGTCGACGCGCCCGATTCTTGATTTTATTAGACTTGGTAAAACTACTGTCGGCGGCATTATCCGTGCGCGCCAGCAAAAATAAACAATGGAAAAATGAGCCCAATGTTAACAGTTTCGGCGTCGCCCCATGTCCACACCGGCAGAACGGTGTCGACTTGTATGTGGCACGTCATAATAGCGCTGCTTCCCGCGCTTGCCTGCTCGATTTATTTCTTCGGGGTGGGCGCTCTTATCGTGACAGTTACCGCGTTGCTCGGATGTATGGCTACCGAGTACGTCGTAAACCGGTGGATGTTCGGTAATCCCGACGCGACTCTCGCCAACGGTTCCGCCATCCTTACCGGTCTGCTCCTTGCATTCAACCTTCCTTCCAATCTTCCCGTGTGGATTGTGCTTATCGGTTGCGTGGTCGCTATCGGTATCGGCAAGATGGCGTTTGGCGGTCTTGGTTGCAATATCTGGAATCCGGCTCTCGTAGGTCGTGTGTTCCTTCTCATCTCTTTCCCGGTGCAGATGACTTCATGGCCTGTGCCGCTGGAAAACGCATGGAATTATACCGATGCCACTACCGGTGCCACTACTCTCGGTCTGCTCAAGCTTGGCGAGATTCAGGCTGCCGATGTAAACCTTGCAAATCAAGCGATAGGTTATATGGGTGGTTCGCTTGGTGAGGTTGCTGCGATAGCTCTTCTTATCGGATTCATCTATCTGCTCTGCGTGAAGGTGATTACCTGGCATATTCCCGTGGCTGTCCTCGGTACGGTTGCCCTGTTTACCCTCTGTCTCGGCGACAATGTCGCTGTCGAGCTTCTTTCGGGAGGCCTTATCCTCGGCGCATGCTTCATGGCTACCGACTATGTGACTTCGCCTATGTCCCATAAAGGTATGATTGTGTTCGGTGTGCTCATTGGTGTAATCACTATAGTAATACGTAAATGGGGTGCTTATCCGGAAGGCGTGTCTTTCGCCATCCTGCTTGCCAATAGTGTCGTGCCTCTGATTGACCGTTACATTAAGCCGCGTAAGTTCGGAGAAAGGAGTAAGAAATGAAAAAACTCGCTTCCACACTGCCCAACATGATAATTTCGCTGGGCGTAATTACAATCATAGCCTCGGCGCTCCTCGCGTGGGCAAACAGCGTGACGGCAGAGCCTATCGCTGCCGCTGCGAAGCAGACACGTGTCGATGCTATAAAAGATGTGTTGCCTCCGTTTGACAACGACCCCCTTGAAAAGGCTGTCGAGCTTAACGTGATGGGCGACGGTAACGCGCCGTTTATCATCTATCCCGCTTATGAGGGCGACAAGTTTGTCGGTGCCGCTGTCGAGGGTTATACTCTCAACGGTTTCTCCGGTGAGGTGAAGGTGATGTACGGGTTTGATGCCGCAGGTGTCGTACACGGATATCAGGTGCTTTCCCATGCCGAGACTCCGGGTCTCGGAGCAAAGATGAACGAATGGTTCCGCATGGAAGAGGGCAACCGCAGCGTGATTGACAAGGATCCCGCGCAGGTAAATATGACCGTGGCAAAAGATGGCGGAGCGATTGACGCAATTACCGCAGCCACTATCAGCTCCCGCGCGTTCCTGTCGGCTCTTCGTGATTGTTATCAGGCGTTTGTGACTTATAAAAATGACCACAGCAATGAATAAACTTCGTATCATATATAATGGACTTGTAGTTGAAAATCCTACATTTGTCCTGCTGCTCGGTATGTGTCCTACTCTCGGTACTACCGGTTCGGCTATGAACGGTATGTCGATGGGACTTGCGACAATGGGTGTGCTTATCTGCTCCAATATAGTCATATCGGCTATTAAGAGCCTTGTGCCTGATAAAGTGCGTATCCCGGCGTTTATCGTCGTCATCGCTACTTTCGTGACTCTCCTCCAGATGATGATGCAGGCTTACCTTCCGGAACTGAATGCAAGTCTCGGATTGTTTATCCCGCTTATCGTGGTTAACTGTATCGTGCTCGGTCGTGCCGAGGCATACGCTTCGCGTCATTCGGTTATTGACTCGGCGTTTGACGGTATTGGTATCGGTCTCGGATTTACCGTTGCTCTTACTCTACTTGGCGCGGTGCGTGAGATTCTTGGTACAGGATGCGTGTTTGGCGCTCAGGTTTACCCCGAGACTTACGGCTCACTCGTGTTCGTGCTTGCCCCCGGAGCGTTTATCGCCCTCGGCTTCCTCGTGGCTTTGTTTAACTATATCCGTAATCGTTCGTAATCATGCTCACATATCTTTCAATTATCGTCACGGCAATATTTGTCAATAATATTGTCTTCGCACAGTTCCTTGGTATCTGTCCGTTCCTTGGCGTTTCCAAGAAGCTATCTTCCGCAACGGGTATGGGAGCGGCTGTTACGTTTGTGATGCTCCTTGCCACTCTTGTCACATGGCTGCTTCAGATTTATGTGCTTGACCCACTCGGGCTGGCGTATATGCAGACCATCGTGTTTATCCTCGTGATTGCCGCGCTCGTGCAGATGCTGGAGATTATATTGAAGAAAATCGCCCCTGCGCTATATCAGGCTTTGGGCGTGTTTCTTCCTTTGATTACCACCAACTGCGCCGTTCTGGGCGTGGCTATCCTTGTAATTCAGAAAGGATTCAATCTCGGTGAATCGCTTACCTATGCGGTTGCCACAGCTGTGGGCTTTACGCTTGCACTTGTGATTTTCGCAGGTATCCGTGAAAAACTCACCATGGTTGAGGTGCCCGGACCTATGCGTGGAGTACCTGTCGCACTTCTGTGTGCCGGTCTGCTTGCGCTTGCGTTCATGGGTTTCTCCGGTATCACAATAGGCTAATAACAACTATTCTATATGACAATGGGCAGTGTCGAGCGCGACACTGCCCATTGTTGTTTTATTGCCTTCAGGCGATTATTTCTTTTCTACCGAGTTTTCATCGATGGCAATGATTTTTACTCCTATCGACCGGTTTTTGATTTTGGGATTGCCTTTGTGGTAGACCTTTCCGCTTGCACCCACTACGTTCAGGAAGTTTACCGGGTAGCATCCGATGAAACCGGTTCCGAGAAGGGAGCATTTCACCTCATCGGCTTCAAGCTCGTCAGCCTGGATGGAGCCTGTGCCTACGAGGCTATATTTTGCTTTGGCAGCTTTGCCGTTCAGTGTCAGCGAACCGTTGCCGGTCTCAAGCGAGCCGTCAAGATTGGTGGTGTCAATGCCGTGAACTGAAAGAGAGCCGTTGCCTATCACACGCGCCTTGAAATTCGGGGTAGGATTGAGCGACAACACTCTCACCAGGGAGTCGCCGCTGTTTTCCACCTTGCTGAGGAAACGCGAATATACATTTATCAGCGGCAGGTTGTCATAATCGATGCCGTCGGTAGCTATCTGCATCTCAAGTTTGCTCTTGTTGTTGGTAAACATAAGCACCGACGCTATGTCAGGTGTCGTGACGAAACTTACATAGCCTGCTGAATCGGGATTGCATCGGTAATCGACGCGTAGACCCTCGATTACTATAAGCTCGTTGAAGTCTTTTACATCGAGTTCATATTTGCGCAGGTCGTCGGCTGCTGTCGAGACCCCTACGCCAAGCAAGGTGATGATGGCTGATGCCAGAAGTCGTCTAATCATGTCTTTTATTCTTAGTTTTCGTTCAAGTATGTTTCTTCACTGCTTAGAGCCGGCAGTATGTCATATTCTATACGGTCGAGGATGTCGTTGAGTTCACTGTGGGTTGATGCACGGAGCATGGCTATACGGGTGTCCCTGAAGTGGGGGATGCCTTTGAATAGCGGTGATGCGGCAAGATGACGGCGTATGTGCAGTATGCCGCGGTATTCATCAATGTTTTCGATACTTTCCGCAATCTGCCGCCGCAGCAGGGCGAATTTCGCTCCTATTGAAAGCTGTTCGTCGGTTTTGCCCGTGAGTCGGCTTTTGATGTCGTGGAATATCCACGGCGCGCCGATTGAAGCCCTTCCCACCATCACGCCGTCCACCCCGTAGCGGGTAAACGCTTCCTCAGCCTTGGCAGGGGTGGTGATGTCGCCGTTGCCTATCAGCGGTATGGTAAGCCGCGGGTTCTCTTTCACGCGGGCTATCATCTCCCAGTCTGCTTCACCGGTGTACATTTGCGAGCGTGTACGACCATGTACTGTCAGAGCCTGAATGCCGCAGTCCTGAAGCTGCTCGGCAAGTTCAACTATGATTTTTGATTCGTGGTCCCATCCAAGGCGCGTCTTTACCGTGACAGGAATATTGACCGCCCTGACCACTGCCGAAGTGATGGCGAGCATCTTGGGGATATCACGGAGCATCCCGGCTCCGGCTCCTTTACCTGCAACCTTTTTTACCGGACACCCGAAATTGATGTCAAGTATGTCGGGTCGCGCTTCCTCCACTATTTTTGCCGCTTCCACCATCGGCTCTATTTCGCGCCCGTAAATCTGTATCGCCGTCGGGCGTTCCGCCGGATTTATGTGCAGTTTTCGGGTGGTGGCGCTGATATTGCGGATGAGGGCGTCTGCCGATACAAATTCCGTATATACCATGTCGGCTCCCTGCTCTTTGCAGATAAGCCTGAAAGAGTGGTCGGTGACATCTTCCATCGGTGCAAGCATCACGGGACGTTCGCCTAAATCAATGTTTCCGATTTTCATCTTTGTGGTAATCTTACGTTATTTTGCGCGAAGTTAAGCAAAAATGAGCAATTACCATCACCTTCGCGACATTTGGAACAGATTATTGGCTGAAAGTAAGAATCGAGCACTTCTCTTTGGAAATCTGCTGCGCTGCGGTCTGTAGTTCTTCCGGGGTTATACTGTTGATGCGTTCCCTTATCTCCTTAGAGGGGATGATTTTGCCGTTAAACAGGGTACTTCTTCCTATGGAGAGGGCAAATTGTTCGCGGTTTTCGCCTGCGACGAGCGACTGACCGAGATATTGTTTTTTAGCCGCATCGAGTGTGCGCTTGTTTATGGGAGAGTTTGCAAGGCGGTCTATGATGTCGAATATAATTTGTCGGCATGGCTTTGTGTGCTCGTCGTCGCAGCCGAAATATACCGTGAACAGCCCGCAGTCGGTAAACAATGACGTGTATGCATCGACAGTGTAGACATATCCGTGACGCTCGCGTAGCTCCACATTGAAAAGCGAGTTCATGCATGGTCCGCCGAGCATGTTGGTCAGTAATCCGAACACACGCTTCTTGTCTTCAAACAATCCGGGGATACGTGCGCCAATCACCGTGTGGCTCTGATGGGTGTTGATACACCGCGTCTCGTCAAACGGAGCATTGACCGCCGGAACCGGTAGAGCGGTAACGCCGGTGGTGTAATGCAGATGCCCGAAATAGCGGTCGGCTGCCGTGTAGAAACGTGAAGGCGCAGTCGGCCCGAGATAGAACAGTACCATATTGCCGGGCGTGTAATATGTATCAAGAAATTTGCGGCAGGTATCAGGCGTGAACGATGATATTGTCTCGGTGTTTCCAAGTATGTTATGCCCCAGCGATGAGCCTGCAAATATCATGTCGTTGAAGTCGTCGAATATGGCGTCTGACGGAGTGTCGAGATATGATGATATTTCATCCATCACCACTTCACGCTCCTTGTCGATTTCGCGCTCCGGAAAGCGGGAGCATGACACCAGGTCCGCAATCAGCTCGATTGCGCGCGACAGGTTGCCCTTTGGAAATGCCGAATATATCATTGTCACCTCTTCGGAGGTGTAGGCATTCAGTTCCCCGCCTACAGCCTCCATGCGGTTGATTATGTGCCATGAACGCCGGCGGTCGGTGCCTTTGAATATGGTGTGTTCGACAAAATGAGCTATACCGTATGTGTCAGGTGTTTCATTACGGCTTCCCGCTTTTACGGCGAGTCCGCAATATTCGGCTTGGGTGGCTGAATGGCGGTGTACCAGACGCAAGCCGTTGGATAGTGTCATATATGTGAATGTATCTTTTTCTGTTGCCATAATCTTGATTTTAAGTTAACGGCAAAAAAAAATTACTCGTCGTCACGACGAATAATCTTTTTACCTTAAATCTAATACCATGAAAAACTGATACAAAGTTACTCCTTAAATTTTATTCACCAAAATTATTTGCAGAAAAATTTCCGTAATTAACATTTATTATCTAAAAATGTGACGAGATGTTTTGCCTATGGGGTTGCCTTCAACATGTCTTTAGGGATAATGTGGCTCTAATCAATAAATTAGGCTGGATGTATAAACAAAGTGAATATTTCTTTGTTAGTTTTTATAAATCAGTTAATAGATACTGAAACTGTGATTTTAATAACTAAAATTCAATTTAGATGAAAAAGATTATTGCATTTGCTATTGCAGCAATCGTATCTCTCGGTGCTGCTGCACAGGACATTTATGTGGGTGGATCTATCGGTGCATGGCGTAATGGCACTGATCACGTTACAACTATGGGGATACTCCCCGAGATTGGTTATAATCTGAGTGACAAGACGGCAATCGGTACTACTATCGGATGGTCGTATTATCATGATAGCTCAAAAGTGACTACAAATTTATTCCAGATAGAGCCGTACTATCGTTATTCTTTCTTCAAGAGTGGCATAGTAAGCCTGTTTGTTGACGGTACAGCCGGTGTCGGAGTCGGTCGTACAAGCTACGATGGAGAGAATGGCAAGGCTGCCGTAACATGGGAAATCGGTTTAAAGCCGGGTATCTCCGTGGCACTTTCTGAAAAGTGCAGTGTTGTGGCTCATGTAGGTATGCTCGGATATCAAGGCGCTAACCATGCTGCTAAGGATGGTGGTGCTGATGAAGGCTGGGGGCTCCGTTTAAGCGGTAACAACCTTACCTTTGGATTCTATTATACATTCTAAGCCAAAGGATATTGAATGAATATGGCATCCGTGCTCAATTTTGGGCATGGATGCTTTTTTTTATATTGTAAAATAATTACCTTTGTCAATTATGAGTGGTATAAACAAGACTAATGCGGCGCGACTGCTCGATAAGGCAAAGATTGCTTACGAGCTTGTGCCATACGCTGTTGATGAGAATAATCTTGCCGCCGACCATGTGGCTGAAGAGCTTGGTGAAGATATAAACCAGGTTTTCAAGACGCTTGTGCTGCATGGTGACAAATGCGGATATTTCGTGTGTGTGATTCCCGGTAACATGGAGGTTGACCTGAAGGCGGCTGCGAAAGCTGCCGGGGCGAAGAAAGCCGAGATGATTCCGATGAAAGAGCTTTTGCCTTTGACCGGCTACATACGTGGCGGCTGCTCGCCTATTGGAATGAAAAAGAGTTTCCCTACATTTTTCCATTCTACGGCTACCGATTTCGATGTGATATATGTTAGCGCAGGTGTGCGTGGATTGCAATTCAAGATTGCGCCTGCCGACCTGATAGGCTATGTGCGCGCCACTGTAGCCGATATTGCCGTACCGATGGAAAGTAAGAAAGATGAATAGTTTTGGTGACATATACCGGCTTACCACATTCGGTGAGTCGCATGGAATGGCTGTCGGCGGCGTTATTGACGGAATGCCGGCAGGAGTGGAAATCGACCTTGACGAGGTGCAGCGTCAGCTTGACCGTCGTCGTCCCGGTCAGTCGTCTATCGTGACGGCGCGTGACGAGAAAGACCGCGTTAAGATACTCAGCGGAATTTTTGAAGGACGCTCGACCGGCACTCCTATCGGTTTCATGGTCGAGAATGCTGACCAACATTCAAGCGACTATGAGAATATCCGTCACACATTCCGCCCCTCTCATGCCGATTATACATATACCGCCAAATATGGTCTGCGTGACCATCGCGGCGGTGGTCGTTCATCGGCGCGCGAGACGATTTCGCGTGTCGTCGGCGGCGCTTTTGCCATGCAGGCTCTCGCGACAGTCGGCATAAGTGTGTATGCCTACACGTCGCGTGTCGGTGACATCGCTCTTGATGATGATTACACTTTATACGATTCCTCGCTGATTGAGACCAATCCCGTGCGTTGCCCCGATGTGGAAAAAGCGGCGGCTATGGAAAGCCTTGTGGCTGCCGTGAAAAAGGATGGCGACACAATAGGCGGTACGATTACTTGCGTGATAAAGGGAGTGCCAGCCGGTCTCGGTTCGCCGGCTTTCGGCAAGCTCCATGCGCGTCTCGGGGCGGCAATGCTGTCGATTAATGCCGCAAAGGGATTTGAATATGGTATGGGCTTTGACGGTGTGTGTCGGCGTGGAAGCGAGATGATTGACATCTTTTCGGCTGAAGGAGGAAAGATACATACCCTTACCAATCATTCCGGAGGCATACAGGGAGGCATCTCTAATGGCGAGGACATATATTTCAAGGTGGCATTCAAGCCTGTAGCCACACTTTTGAAAGAAGTAGCTACGGTAGACGATGCCGGTCGCGATACCGTGCTCAAAGCGCGTGGTCGTCATGACCCCTGTGTGCTTCCCCGTGCGGTACCCGTGGTTGAGGCTATGGCGGCAATGGTGATTCTTGACGCGTGGCTCATGAACGAGACAGTACACATGTAGTATAGCTGCGATGGCAAAACCGTATCGTGACTTCAGCGATTTCCTCGCTGAACATTTTTCGGGAAAGATTCAGAAAATATCAATAAACGCCGGTTTCACCTGTCCTAACCGTGACGGCACGGTCGGCACGGGTGGCTGTACGTATTGCAACAACCAGACGTTTAATCCCTCATACTGTGCCCCGACACTTACCGTGACCCAGCAGCTTGAGGAAGGGAAGCGCTTTTTTGCCCGTAAATATCCAGAGATGCGTTATCTTGCCTATTTTCAGGCTTATACTAATACTTATGGCGATGTGGAGCGATTGCGCGCCCTGTATGAGGAAGCGCTCGCTGTCGACGGGGTTGTCGGGCTTATAATCGGGACGCGCCCCGACTGTATGCCTGACGTGCTTCTTGATTATCTTGAATCGTTAAGCAAGCGTTGTTTCGTACTGGTTGAATACGGTGCCGAGACGAGCCACAATTCCACCCTGGCGCTTATAAACCGCTGTCATACCTGGGAACAGACAGTCGATGCCGTGACGCGCACAGTGGCGCGGGGCATCCATGTCGGGTTGCATTTTATAATGGGGTTGCCCGGTGAGACGGTCGACATGATGCTTCAATCGGTCGATGCGCTCTCGCGGCTTACTGTTGACACCGTTAAGTTTCATCAGTTGCAAATAATACGCGGCACACGTCTCGCCCGCGATATTGAGAAGGGCTTATACGATGTGCCGCGGATGACGGTTGAGGAATATATAGATTTGTGTGCAAAAATTGTAAGGCGTATCAATCCTGATATCGCCATCGAACGCTTTACAAGCCAGTCACCGGAGGATTTGCTGATTTATCCGAAATGGGGGTTGAAAAATTACCAGTTTGTCAACCTTCTTCACCGTTGTCTCCGTGATTGATACTTGTGGCTATTGTGCCGAAGAATCCGCTTCCTGCTGTGCGATCATCTCCTTTATGGCATTTTCGTAGACCTCTGTCGGCTGTACCCCCACAGCACCTTTGAAAGGATGGCTTCCTGCAGGGAAGAATACTACGAGGGGTATCGAGGATATGCGAAGGTCTTGTGCCACTTGCTGATTATCATCAATATTCATTTTATAGAAATCCACCTTATCGCCATACTTTGAGGCAAGTCCCTCAATTACCGGGGCGAGACGCAGGCAAGGCGCACACCAGGGCGCCCAGAAATCCACCACCGCAGGGCGCGATAGTGTGATATCGGTAGAGTCGTTTCTGTAATTGAATACATTTTCGATAAAATCCCTTTCGTTTATCTCTTTTACTTTTGCAGTGTCCTGTGCCGACATGGCGAATGACATTGCTGCGATTGCGGCTGCTGCCGCACACATAATTAACTTTTTCATATCGTTTTTAATTTGAGTGAGCTGGCGCTCACTCAAGGGTTAAAGGGTTAAAGGGTTAACAGGTTAGGAGGTTATTGGGTTATGGTTTAGCGGACGGTCAATAGGTCCGGAGCTTTGATGGATGTGGGCTAAATTATAATGGTAATCTCTAAACCTAATCTCTAAACCCTAAACTTTTAAACTAATAACCTCTTAAACTTCCGCTTTCGCTCTGCAAAAGCGGAATTAATCAAGCATAAGACTTATAAATGGTCTCACCGCTGGAAAATCGAGGATATGTCGGGTTACATCGTTTCCGAAAACGATAGAAGTGAGCACTTCTATGTCGATGTCGTAGTCGAGTTTTCCTTCATGATTGTCAACCTTCCGGCATTCACCTTCCGACAATAGGAATATTCCGTTGTTCTCCGTTATCACGGGGTCGGTCAGCCGCAGTGCAAGCTTCATTTTGGGATATGCCTGTGTTATAATAGAGAGGCATTGCGATGCGTTCACAATACGCGCCATTCCTCGCTGACGCAGTTCGCCGTCGGCACTTTTGTAATACCCGTAAACCGTAACCGGCATGTCGGCAAACTCCTTGTGTACCTCCTCAAGCACCGCGCTACGTGCATCCTCGTCAATTGATAGTACATCTTTGACCACTGCCTCTCCGTCGACGGGGACAGCGAATGCCATAGCAACCGGATGACCGTCGCAGTCGGCTATTGCAGTGACTATGCCGGCATCAGCTGAGTTGTCCATCAATATCTGGTGGTATTGTTCCTCGGTGTGCTGCACGGTACATTTACGGCACTCCATCATCTCGCGGAAAAAGCTGTATGCTTCCGGCGTGTCAAGTGCTTCATACAGTGTATAGACACCTTCATGCCGGAATGTATGTGCCGAGGTGTAACGCTCGATATCCACATAAAATACCGGTGAGAAGCAGAAATGCCCGTAATAATGATAAAGCCAGTCATTTGCGGGGATAAGGGTGCACAGCATGTCGCCTCTGTCGTAAGAGCAACGAAGCGCCTCCCTCATCAATGTCGACATACATCCCTGGTCGCGTGACTTACGTGTGGTTGCAGCACCACATACGTAGCTTACAGAAACCGTTACGCCATGAAAGTTCATGGCGTAACGCTGTAATAACATAGAACTGATCGGGCGATTGTCTTGCTCAAGTAGTAACGCGTCGTCATCGCGATACACTTCCGAGAAAAACATATCGACATATTGGTCGGAATCGTCGAAACATTCGCGCCAAAGTTTTAAAACAGCGTCTTTCTTTTTCATACACTGCTATAACAAGTGCGCGATTGATTATGTTTCGCCGTGATGCCGCTTATCCTTGATGCGCGTCGCGGAGAAGGTCGTTGACGGTCTTAACCGGATTGAATGTGGCGATAGGCACTTCGACAAACACTGTATTCCAGTCGCTCATGGCACCGTTCCAGAGTCCGGGAAGTTCCAGGGCACGGAGTTCCTTGCCGTTCTTTGACTTTGACGATATGAAGCCGGTGTCGGGGTCTACGTAGCGCGGAAGGTCAAATTTCTTGCCGTTGACATCCTTTACGTAACATACGAGGTCAACCGGATTGAAATGGGTAGCTTTTCCTACCATCTCCTTATATGATTCGTTCGCAGGGTCAATCTGGGTGCTTTCAAGAATCTGGGGTGAGGTAGATCCGTCGGGATTGTAGGTGATGTACGGACCGCCGCCGGGTTCGCCTTCGTTGCGCACCATTCCGCACACTCTTATGGGGCGGTTGAGCTTATCCTTGATATAAAGCACGAGGTCGGCGTCTTCGAGCGATTTCATCTTTTCATCGCGTATGTTAAGCGTGTCGTGCATGAAAGCTATCATCTCCCTTACATCCTCAATGGTGTACTTTCCGGTGTTTATCATTTCAAGATAAGCCTTTACCTTATCCTGCACTTCCATCAGATAACCGGCAATGACCTTTTTGTAGTCAATGGTGGCGCCTCGCTTGGAGTCGGGTACCACATTGTCGATATTCTTTATGAAGATGACTGCTGAATCAATGTCATTGAGATTTTCGATAAGTGCGCCGTGACCACCGGGACGGAACAACAGGTTACCGTTGTCGCGGAACGGGGTGTTGTCGGGATTCACCGCAACAGTGTCGGTGGATTTTTTCTGTTCCGACAGGCTTATGTTATATTTCACGTTGAAACGCTTCTCGAAAGCCGGTACACTATCCGCGATTTTTTTCTCGAAAAGCGCGCGATGCTCGGGCGATACCGTGAAATGGAGGTTCACGATGCCTTTGCTGTTGGCTGCTGTCTGAGCGCCTTCCACAAGGTGCTCTTCAAGTGGTGTGCGCGCTCCTTCCGGATAAGCGTGAAATTCGAGAAGTCCCTTTGGGAGATTTCCGTAGTTAAGCCCGTCCTTGCCGAGAAGTGCGGCTACGATATCCTTGTAACGGCGTTCGGCTTTGAGGGTGTCAAGGTCGGCGTTATAAAGTTTCTTTGCCACTTCGTTTAATTCGGGATAGAATGCAAAGTGTTCAAGGTCGGCGATGAACTTTGCCGGCGCGCTGCCTTCAGCCGGCTCATTTGCCTCGCCGTCAAGAAACTCGAAGAGAGCTTTGAACATGCGCGATGCAGCTCCCGATGCCGGCACAAATTTATATACTTCGCCACCGTCGGCAAGAAATTTGTCCCAACGTGCCACTGCTTCTTCCCTTCCTTTGTCGTCAAGGCTGGTGATACCTGCCCCTATGCGGGCGGAATCAAGTATGCGCAGGTACGGGAATCCTGTCTCGAATCGTTCTATCTGTGCATTGAAAATTTCGGGTGTGATACCCCTTTGCTCAAGTGTTTTTGCGTCTTCAGGTGTCATTACTTGGTAGATTTGGTTAGTATTGTGACAAAGATAATAATTAATTCTGTATTATCGCGTCATTCGTTTGAGAAGATTGTAACTTGGCACGATGCCAAGTTCGCCTGCCTTGCTGAGGTCGGCGATTCCAGCCTCACGGTTACCTAATTTCAGGTAGAGGTAACCACGGTTATAATATGCTTCGCCAAACTCCGGCTTCAGCTCGATAGCCTTCGAGTAGGCGCTGATTGCCGATGTGAGGTCTCCGTTTGACACAAGCAGATTGCCCTTGTTGTAATGGGCAAACGGCATACGCGGCGACAGCTCGATTACCTTGTTTATGTCGTCCATCACCTCGGCGTTTACCATTTTTGCGGTCTGCATACGAAGACGGCTGTCCTCTGTATTGTTATCGTTGCCAATCGCGGTGACATCGGCGTTTTTGAGCCGTGCATTGGCGCGAAGGAAATATGCAAGGGTGAAGTCGGGTGCGAGTTCCACCGCCTTGTTAAGGTCGGCTATAGCCGCCTGATAATTGCGGAGGGTGTAATAGTCCATCGCCCTGCCGAAATAGTCGATTGCGCGCGGCTCGTGGGTGGCGATGTAGGAATTGTAATATTCGATTGAACTGAAATGACGCGCTATCGCCTCTTCATCGTTGAGTTGCGGCTCGTGATTGGTGACCATCACTACGAAGCGGAGCATACGGGTGGCGTTGATATCATCAATTTCCTTTATATAATAGGGCACCTCTTTTATCTCGGTTGTGGTGACATAGTAGGAGGGCGTGAAGTATGGCTCGATTTCGATTATCACGTTTTGGTCCTGTACGCGCCCCTTGATACCGGCGGTATTGTATTCTTCCTTGACTTGGGCGTTGTTGGCAATGGTGAGCAGCGATGTGAAGCGGTTTGCCACATCCTCCTGTGTTTCCTGTCGGTCTTCTCCCGTCGCTACATTTTCTTCATTGTTTTCCACCGGCTGCTTTGACAGGGCGAGCGACTTCCGGTAATCACGCTCGGCTTTTGTAGTCTCACCCATTAGGCGAAGGTCCTCCGATCTTACGAAATAGGCTCCGGAAAATGTCGGGAATGCCTCGATTACCTTGTCAAGGTCGGCTACCGAACTTTTGTAGTCTGCGATGTCCTTGTAGAGCAACGCACGGTTGTAAAGGGCATGGTAATTGTTGGGGTCAAGACTTATCACTTTTGAGAAATCATCGATAGCCTTGTTGTTGTCATGCACCTCGGCGCGAAGCAGTCCGCGGTTGAAAAGCGCAGTAGCGTTCAGCGGTTCAAGCTGGATTGCGTAGTCATAGTCAGCCATCGCCCCGAAATAGTCGTCAAGATTATATCTGAGAAACGCCCTGTTGATGAAATATCCCGCAAACTGCGGCTGCAGCTTTATTGCCTCATCCATGTCGGCGAGTGCCTTGGCGAAATCTTTAGATGACGATATGGCTATGTCGGCGCGCATCACGTATGCGTTTGTCGCGTTTTTGTTGAGCTCGAGAGCATGGTTGATGTCATCCAGGGCTGCGATGGTGTCACCTGTGGCGAGCCGGAGTTTTGCCCTGCCGATGTAGCCGTTGTCAAAGCGCGGATAGGCTTTAAGCAGCGTGGCAAAGGTCTTTTCGGCTGCCTCGTAATCCTCGACCTCTTCCTCGGCGAGTGCCTTGTTGAAAAGTATTCCGCGGTTTTCGGGAAGCTGTTCGAGCGCTTTCTCATAATCGGCTATCGCCTCACGGTGCCGTCCGAGATTCTGGCGCGCGACACCTCTCACTTCGTATGCGTTGGTGATAAAGGGATTTTTCTGTATCGCCATGGAAGCGTCCTCCTCCGCGCCACGGTAATCGTCGAGACTGAGTTTGGCTATCGCCCTGAAAAAATAGGGCTGCGCGAGATATGGTTTTGCCGCTATGACCTGATTGAAATATTGAATCGAGAGTACATAGTCTTCAAGATAGAGCGAATTTTGACCTATGCGGAGCACCTGGTCAGTGTTGACCTGGGCTTTTACGGGTGTCATCCCGAATGAACATAATATGATGAAAAATAGTATATATTTCAGATGTTTCATGATGCGTGACATGTTGCATATAATATTGATGTAAAGTTACGTCATTAAAATTTATTATCGGGAAATTTTGAAAAAAATAACATATACGATGGACTCTAAAGAGAAGGTTGTGGTGATAGGCGGCGGATTTGCCGGTATTAATTTCGTGAAAAAACTCGACAGGAAGCGTTACGATGTCACTCTTGTCGACCGGAACAATTATCATAGTTTTCCCCCGCTTTTTTATCAGGTGGCGGCATCCGGACTGGAGCCTGCAAGCATTTCGTTCCCGTTCAGGCGTGAGATGCGCAAGATGACGCCTCCGCCATGTTACCACATAGGTGAGGTCAAGTCAATCGATGTTATAGATAAAAAGGTGGTGACGCAGTATGAGACGTTGCATTACGACCTGCTCGTGATAGCGACCGGCACTACCAACAACTTTTTCAATATCCCCGATATCTATAAGCGCGTGTTCACAATCAAGAGCACCGGAGAAGCGATACGTTGCCGCAACGAGATACTAGACCGTCTTGAACGGGCAAGTATATGCCGCGATGATGAGGCACGGAAAAAATTGTTGAGTTTTACCGTTATAGGGGGCGGTCCTACCGGTGTGGAGGTCGCGGGCGCTTTAGGGGAGATGAAGCGTTACATCCTTCGGCGAGAATACAAGTCTATTCCTCCGGAGCAACTTGTGATAACGCTTGTCGAAGGTTCTGACAGGCTGCTGCGCACCATGAGCGAGACCGCTTCGCGCTCGGCGTTGAAATATCTGAAAGAGCTGTCGGTTAATGTGATGCTGAATCAGTCCATGAAGTCGTATGATGACAATGTGGTGACATTCACCGACGGCTCGACACTCTATTCCGGAATGGTTATATGGACGGCAGGTGTCACCGGAGAATCCGTTTCAGTCGAAAACGGCACCATAGAGCGCGGTCCGGGCAACCGTATCATGGTGGATGCCTATAACCGTGTCAAAGGTCACGACAACATTTTTGCCTTGGGCGACATCGCCTTGTATTGCGACGACAGTTATCCGCGCGGATGTCCGCAGCTTGCGCAGGTAGCGATACAGCAGGCGCGTAATCTCGCGAAAAATCTCAATTCGGGCGCGATGAAGAAGCCGTTTGAGTATAAGGACAAAGGTTCGATGGCGACAATCGGTCGCAATCGTGCAGTCGCCGACCTGAAGCATCTGCATTTGACCGGTTTTGTCGCATGGTTTGTTTGGATGTTCATCCATTTGATATCGCTGCTCGGTATGCGCAACAAGCTCGTTGTGCTCACCAACTGGGTCTGGGCATACTTCTCTTATCCCACATCGCTGCGTTTGCTCTTCCGTCCGAGCCGCTATCCGCTCCGTGACCGCTGAACGCTCAGGAAAAAGTAAGCGCGAACACGGTGGGAGATGTTTTGGTGGTGTAGGGGAGAAGCCGCAGTGTCGCGCCCTGTGCCTTTGCAAGAGTGCGGCTATAGGGGAGCCCTATGCCGTTGCCCGATTTCTTTGTCGTGAAAAACGGCACAAACAGTTGCCGTTGTATCTCTTCCGGAATTTGTTCACCATGATTGATTACCATGATTGTGACTGCGCCGTCGGGGTCTGATGAGGCATCGAGTGTTACCGTTTCTCCCTCCGGGGATGCCTCTATGGCGTTGCGCACAAGATTGACAAGGATTCCGGTGGTCATGTCGCGGTCACAATAGGCAATCAGGGAGGATGGGGTCACTTTGTCGCTGATTTTTATATTGCGGCTTTCTGCAAATCCTGAGGAGAGGGTGGAGAGATGGCGGAGCAGCGGCTCGATTTCGACAAGCTCAGGCGACGGGACGGCGACTGTCGACAACCGCCGGTAGGATGATATGAAGCGTGACAGTTGTGCCGATGCCTCGTTGATGGTCGACAATCCGGCGCGTATGGTTTCGGAATCTTTGTCGGGAAGCGACAGCAGTGTCTCGCTCAACGATTTTATCGGTGCCGCGAAATTCATGATTTCATGGGTCATCACCCGTGTGAGTCTTTGCCATGAGTCGATTTCGCAATCGTCAAGTTCAGAGCCGATATTTGTGATGGACACGATTTTGAGAGTCTCGCCACGCAGGGTTATGTTTGAAATGCGCAGTGACAATGACATGCTGCGCCCTGATGCCACACCGGTAGATATGAGGCGGGCTCCTGGAGCTGCCTCAAGTATCTTTTGGGGAAGGGATGCCTCAAATTCCGCCAGCCTTTTCAGGTGAGTCACTGTCTCCATACCGAAAAGACGACATGCCGCGTCGTTGCACCGCACCACATATCCCTTTGCATCCACGACCATTATCCCTGACTCCACGCTGTCGACAATCAGTTCGTAATAGCGCTCACGCTCGGCGGCGTCACGCCTCATGCGTGAGAGCATGGCGTTGATACGGTTGAGCATTGCGTTGACGCTCTTTGTCCCTCTGACAGGGAATCGTATGGTGGTGTCGCCGTTTTCAATAGCCTCAATGAGCAATTCCAGCTTACGCCTGCTGAACCATCGCCATGTCATAGCCCGTAACGCTTCATTTTGTTATACAATGTCTGACGCGTGATGCCGAGCCGCGTCGAGGCTGCGCTCAGGTTTCCGTTGCAGAGACGTATCGCCTCGGCTATCATCACCCGTTCCATATCTTCGAGCGTTGACGGTTGTGATTGAACCGGAACGGTTTCCCTTTGTAATGAGGAGAAAACATCGGGAGTAAGCATGTGGGAGTCGCTGAGTATCACTGCCTTCTCAATCACATGGCGAAGCTCGCGGATGTTTCCGTGCCAGGAGTAGTTATATAAAAGCTGTTCGGCGGCGGGAGAGATACCTTTCACATCGCGGTTGTAGATGTCGGCAAAATGGTTGATAAACCGCATGGCAAGTATCGGAATGTCATCGCGTCGCTCGCGCAACGGCGGCAGATGAAGATGAATGGTGTTGATGCGGTATAGAAGGTCCTCACGGAATGTGCCGTCCGCGACCATTGCGTCAAGATTGCGGTTGGTGGCGCATATCAGCCGTATATCCACCGGGACGGGGCGGTTGCTGCCCACGCGCACTATCCGGCGGCTTTGGAGCGCGGTGAGGAGTTTGGATTGCAGGTGCATCGGCAGGTTGCCTATTTCGTCAAGGAAAAGTGTGCCGCCCGATGCCTCCTCGATTTTTCCGGTGCGGTCGGTCATGGCGTTGGTGAATGAGCCTTTTACATGACCGAACAGCTCGCTTTCAAAGAGCGATTCGGTGACAGAGCCCATGTCGACCTGCAGGCAACGCTTTGACGCGCGACATGACCGCTGATGTATCTCGCGTGCAAGCAGCTCCTTGCCCGTGCCGTTTTCTCCCGTGATCAGGATGTTTGCCTCTGTCGGGGCTGCTTTTATCACAAGCTCTCTCAGCCGGTACATCTCCTCCGAAAATCCCCACAACATTGTGTCGGGAGCGTCATTTGCTACTTTGGACTGCCCGTTACGATAGCGTCGGCAGGCTTTCAGAACCTTGTCAACAAGCACACTGTTTTCCCAAGGCTTCACGATGAAGTCAGCGGCTCCTTCCTGGATGCCTCTTACGGCAAGCTCGATGTCGGCATAAGCTGTTATGAGAATAACCGGTGTTTTCGGATTCCTCTCCCTGATGCGCTTGAGGTGGAACATCCCTTCATTACCGGAGTTAAGCCCGGCATTGAAATTCATGTCAAGCAACACGCAGTCTACTTTCTCGCTCTGCATGATTTCGTCGATTCTCACCGGCGACGGCAGAGTCACCACCTTCTCGAAGTCGTTGCGCAGCAACAAGGAGATAGCGGTCAGTACGGCGCGGTTATCGTCGACCACAAGGAGTGTGTTAAATTTCTTCATGAGGGCAAATCTACGAAAATAATGGTTAAATTAGCCATGATTATTGCAGATTGCACTGCGCGACATGTAAGAATTATTTACAACGGTTGTCTAAAATTTTTACATGGCTTGCCGGTGGGAAAAAGCTAATGCGTTTATTACCAGTGGTGTTGCTGCTTTGGCACGGTATGTGAAATAATCATTGGCAAGCAATAATGCAAAATCAACACATTATGAGAAAACAGATTTATTATTCGTTCAAGACCTTGGTGCATGACCGCGTCACGACGCTCATAAAGATGGTGTCGATAGGCGTAGGTATTGCCATGTGTCTGTTGCTGTTCACGCGTATATCGTATGAACGCAGCTACGACACCGGCTTTGCGGAGCATGAACGCATCTACCAACTATGGATGGAGTGGAAATTCAGTGATTACTGGTGTTCGCCCGGTGAAAGTTGTATAGGTAAGATTGGGGGTGGCTTGTATGAAGAGTTACCCGATGTCGTGGAGTCGGCGACTATGGTTGGAGGATGGATGGACAATTATGCGCTCTACGACGGTGAACGGCGGTTTGACGACACTTCTGTTGCCGCTGATTCACTCTTTTTTAAGACACTCGGCATCACCGTGCTTCAGGGTAATCCGGAGAAAGACCTCACCATGCGCGATGTGGTGTATCTCAGCGACCGTCTGGCACGGAAAATGTTTGGCGATGAGAATCCGGTCGGTAAGGTAATCAGCTATGACCGGCGCATACCACTTATCGTTAAAGGTGTATATCGTGCGATCAAGCCCAATTCCAGTATGCGCCCCGAGGCTGTGATATCTATGCCTACAGTATTGTCGCGTGACGCGAGCGAAGGCTTCGGTTATAATTATTCATGGCATGGCGGCGACTCGTGGCATGGATATGTGAGGGTGAAAGACGGTGAGCTTGATATTGACCGGTTTAACCGGCAAATAGCGGAGGTAGTTGACCGTCATGCTCCTACCGATGAAAATGCTATAAAGATGAGGATAACGGCGCGAAAACTTACCGATACCCACTTGATGTCGGATGACGCACGTAATATGGTTGTCATCATGACGGTGCTTGCCGTGGCGTTGCTCGCCATCACTACCTTGAACTATGTACTTATCTCCATCTCGTCACTGAGCCGCCGCAGCAAAGCTGTCGGAGTACATAAATGTATAGGTGCCGGACAAGGAAGCGTGTTTGCCATGTTTATGTGGGAGACGCTTCTGGTCTTGACGGGGGCTATGATTGTGACCGCGCTCTTGTTGTTCAATCTAAGAGACCTGATTGAGGATACTATCGGGGCTTCCGTGAGCGACTTGTTTGCCCCGGAACGCTTATGGGTGGTTGGTATAGTGCTGCTTACGTTCATCGCCGTGGGTGGAGTACTCCCCGGCAATATGTTTGCCGGGATACCGGTCACCCAGGTGTTCAGGCGGTTTACAGAGAAGCGGAGCAGTTGGAAAAGGGCGCTGCTTGCCGTCGAATTTGCCGGTGTCGCCTTTATAACCGGGCTTCTCGGTGAGATTATGGTGCAGTACCACTATGTCATAAACAAAGATAAGGGATATGATTCCGAGATGCTGGTGATAGGGCGCAACATGGCGCAGGATTCCGTTGCCGAAGATGCTTACGCCTCGTTTTTTGTCAATCTTCCTTATGTGGAGGCTTACAGTTCATCAGATTCCGACCCGATACGTGGTTACTCGGGAATGTTTGTCCGTGACGGTGGCGCGGAGTTTTCTACCCGATTTGATACGGGGCTTCCCGGCTATACGCAATTTATGGGTATGAATACAGTGCAAGGACGTGAGCCGCGTAAATATGACGAAGTGATGATCAATCAGGAATTTATCCGGCGCATGCACTGGAATGAAGAGACCGTACTGACAGAGCATCCGGTACTTGACATATACGGGATGCCGGTAAGGATTGTCGGGGTACTGGAAGATTTCAATATCTACGGTTTTTTTGAAAAGCCTATGCCGTTTCTGCTGGTTTACACGACATCGGCAAAAAATAATGTGTGGTTGAAACTTAAAGCACCCTTGGATGAAAATCTGCGTCGTCTGCGCGCCGACATGAAAGAGGCGTTTCCCGGGGTTGACAATGAATTTGAGAGTTATGAAAAGATTGTCACCGACTCCTATGATTCAGTCAGGACATTCCGTAACGCTACACTCATGGCGGCGGTGGCGGTGATATTCATCACGTTCATGGGACTGATAGGTTTCATAGGCGATGAGATACAGCGCCGCGCCAAAGAGATAGCCATACGCAAAGTGAACGGCGCGGAATCTTCCGATATAGTGCGTCTACTTGCCGCCGATATAATGTGGACCGCAGTACCTTCGGTCATAGTCGGTGCGGGGGTGTCATGTTGGGTCGGCGATATATGGCTGCGGCAGTTTGTGGTGGCTCCTCGTGCGATATGGCTCGTAGCGGTCGCTGCCGGAGTAGCGGTTTTGCTCGTAATCCTTGCCTGTGTGGTGATTATGAGCCGCAAGACAGCCGAAGAAAATCCTTCAATTAATCTTAAAACAGAATGATGATATGATACATATAGAAAATCT
>ERZ826016.39-NODE-39-length-156295-cov-10.212615_pt1 | contig 156295 bp, 120 predicted proteins | sample MGYA00519872_ERZ826016 | MGnify/ENA primary metagenome ERZ826016 (study PRJEB31778, sample SAMEA3449218) | human gut metagenome | biome: human gut; feature: human-associated habitat; material: faeces | place: United Kingdom | collected 2010/2012 ... | reverse complement strand
AATAATTACACATTTTATTGTTATTGAATGTGTCTACCTATATCAGCATAAGACAAAATGTCTTTCAAAAATAACACGTTTTCTTATCCAATGCAAAGAAAAAGTATCAATGTCAAGTATAAGTGGTAGATGCTGAATGATAATTGTAGATGTCAGGCTATCTACAACCTATATGTAATGCTTTGATTTATAAAGCATACATGGCGTAGTGGTAGATATTGTAGATGTTTTCATAAAATCAATATTGTAGAATTCCTTTTATCTCAATTATGTATAGTTGCAGTCTGATATTTGGTTAGTTATGCTATTCCACATGCTTTAAGAAGAGAATCTTATAGCTTGTGATGATATAAAGTTTTTATGGTAGAAAATTTTGTTTACGTAAAAATATTTGATCTATAAGTATTCTGTAATAGATAAAAACGCCTAGTCTAAACGATCATTTTATTCTGGCGTTTTATTGAATTCAACGCATAAGCGTCCATATTTACGTTTATGCGTTGATAATCAATTTTTAAAAGTTTCTCTGGATTTTGTTTTATTCAAAAATATAGCCTATCTTTAACGCCTAGAATAAACGATCGTTTAGACTAGTCGTTTTATAACCGATGATTTCGCATAACTGCTTGTAAATGATGATTATGAGAAGACTGATGTGCTGGAAGCTACAGAGTTTATGAATATAGGGTAAATGTTTTAAATAATTGAATATTAATAACTTATAAAAATTAATCGTATGAAAAGAAGACTACTTTTCTTGTTCGCCGTGTTTATGGTGGCAACGAGTGTGGGGTGGGGACAGACGGATTTGTATGTCAGCACTTCGGGTTCTGATGGTAACGGAGGTGGTGTGGAAGCTCCTTTGGCTACAATTGCGAAAGCGATTGAAAAAGCCGCAGATGGGGCTACCATTCGTGTGGCAGAGGGAATTTATCCCCAAGTTTCACCTATTGTTATTCCAAAGTCTATTACAATTATTGGCAGTGATTCGACAAATTGTATTATAGAAGGGCAGCTAGATATTCAACGGGATGAGGAAGAGAGCGTAATCAATGTCAATTTGCGGAATTTACAGATTACAAAAGCTACAACATTAAGCCAAGGCCTTATTAATGTGATGTCTAAGAATGTGAATTTGAATTTGTCTGGGGTCCATCTTCATCAACTAACAGCAGGTAGTGGTGATGGTTGGGGTAAAAGTTCTATGGGCATTGTTAATCTGGGAAAAAGCTATGATTCTAATAGTATTTGTGATAATGTGAATGTATCTCTTACGAATTCTTGTATTTATTTAGAAGGGGCTTACAATCGAGGGTTCTCTTCGTTTGGAAATACGACTAAGGTGAAAAATACTATTGTATTGGATAATTCTCATATTCTTTCTGCGGTATATCCGAAGAATGGTACTTATAGTAGAGGAATAAGTTTCTCAAATATGAATGGATCGTCCATAGAAATGAAAAATAATAGTACTATCAAAGGATTTTATTATGCAATAAATGTAACAGCGCTAAATGATAATCTTTCGATTTCAATTGTAGATTCAAAAATAGATTCATGGGCGGCACTCAATATTTGGTCATCTAATAATAAGTTTAAGATAGCTAATTCAACATTGGAGTCTCATAACTATCAACTTAAAGGATCAAATGATTTTGCTACGATTGTATTAAATAAAGATGAAGAAGACAATGCGATTAACAATTCCTTTGATATAAAAAATGCTAATTTGTTTGCTTTTATGGAAAGTACAGCTCTGCAATATCCTATTTCTGTTCGTAGTACGGGTAATACATTTAATATTGGTGAGGGCTCTGTACTGAAAGTGAATAAAAATAATGTAGGGGTTTTGATACAGGATTATAAAACGAATACTTTTAATTGCGACAATACGGTTAAGTACCAGATCGCGGATGAGAAATCAGCGATTACTGTATTCAACCAAGATGGTTCATTACGTAATGCGGCTTGCGATATGTCTGGTCTACTTTCTGAGGTAGATTTGACAGATCAAAATCGTATCGTTTTCCCGGAAGGAGAATATACTTTACCAATGACTCTACCATTAGATAAATCTATCACAATTCAAGGAGCTGGGCAGGACAAGACTATTATAAAAGGTGCGATCTTGGTTAATGGCTCTGCCAATAATACTGCTACCGATGTTAAAATAAAAGGATTGAGTATCGATTATACGCCAACGAAAGTTACCTCTGGAAAATGTACTCCAATTATAGAGGTAACCGGTAATGCGGATTTGTTGATAGATAATTGTATTATGAATAATAATACACAAGGCTATGGTGATCGTAAGAACCCAAATCCTGCGGAAGCATTACAAAATGCGATTCTTCTGGGAGCAACGGCAAAGGGGACTGTACGTGTTGAAAATACTACAATAAATTTGGCGGCTAACGCACAATCTGGAGTTCTTATTGATGGAGAACTGACGGATGTCTCTCTTGTTAATACAAAGATTGAGGGACAGGTGAACGGTTCGAATCAATTTGGTGTATATATTCACCATAAAAAAACGCCAGTGACGGTAGATAGTACGACAATCTTGCTAAATAACCATTATTGTATTTATGCTAATAACGCCGGCGATCAAAAATTGACAATAAAGAATAAATCGAACATCGTAGGATATGGTGCTCTCTATTTGTATGAGACCTCAGATATGAACGTCCATGTTTCGGGAGGGAGTATCTTAACAGGTAAGACAAAAAATAAGGGTGTTTCCGATAGCTTTGCGGCTATAGCGATATCAACAAATAATTCTACAGTGGGAGCTTCCAATAACGAGATTGTGATTGAGGATTCTTATATCGGGAATAAGTTTGCTGAACAAGAGACAATGGCAATGACTCCGATTAAAATAAATGGTAGTTTTACTCCTATTCCTTGTGATAATAAGATTATACTGAAAGGAAAAACAATTGTCTCAACTACTGATAACATAAAGAATCCAACTATAGTGGGTTATGGTATGAATCCTGATAAATATAATAATGTAATCATGCTGGAAGGCACTGATGTGCAATTGCAAGACCAGAACGGGAAACCTTGTGTAATCATTAATAAACCGGATGGTTCATTTAGGAATGCAGCGGTCTCTATAGTAACAGCAATCGATTTTGGAGAATTGTATGGGAGTACATATTACCATGAAGGCATTGCCTATGCGGGAGATATAATACTGATTCCTGACACGACTATGGCAGAAACGCTTAATTCTTTAAATGCGGCAAAGCCTAATTTCTTTCCAGATGTGAATACATGGGAGCCTTATACGATCCCGGATGGTGTTATTTTTAATTGCAAGGATGGTCGTTTAGTGATAGAGGAAAATACAGCTAAAGCATATGCTATTGCTAACCCATTTAAAAGGGTTTATTGGTTGAATCAAGGTGCGCAGTCATTTTCTATAAAAGAATGTGTAGTAGCCATTGACATAAAAAGTGATACTACGTGGGCCACATCTTTTCAAGATCGACAGGTGAATATTCTAAATGGAGCGACACTGACTGTCTCAGTGCCTATGGCTTTAGATACAGTGATGATGGAAGAGGATGCACAAGTGGTATTTACCGCTACGGAAGGGAAGTTGACGGCTCGGTCTCTTCGTTTCGCTCCACTTTTGTCTGCTACGGGATGGAAGGCGTTTGGAATGCCATTTACCTCTGCCGTGATCAAGAACTCTACGGAGGAGGAGATCTCGGCTCCAAGTACTCAAAATGTTGATAATGGTATCTGGTTCGCTAGGCTGAAGGATAACAAGACTCCGGAGTTCGTGGTGGATGAGAGTGCTTTTGGCATGGCTGGTCTTTGGGCGGCTAATGGCGATACCTATACGATCTCTTCCGAAGGAGCTTTTGAATTCAAGACCTTGGAAGAACCTGCCGCTCCAACTGAAACAGGTACTTTCTTGATGTGCTCGAATCCGAATACATTTACGATTACCTTGAAACAATCCGCTTATATATTGACAGCGGATGGAACCTCTTTCGAGCAAGAGGCAAATCCGGAGATCAAGCCTTTCCAAAGCTTTGTCTTGACAGACGCCAAGACATTGAGTACGCTTCGCTCTTTACGTATCGGCGATGGCGTAGTTACGGGTAACCAGACGATCGAGCCGGTAGATGGTTATTACGTGACTACCGATCGTGGCGCTATCGTGATCCACACGCCGGAGCCTATGGACGTGGTGGTTATCGGAATGAATGGCAAGGTCGCTTATCGTGGCGAGGTTACGGACGGACAGCGGATCATGGTTCCTTCGGGCATCTATGCCGTGAACGGTCAATTAGTAAGGGTTAAATAACGATTAAAACAAAGATAAACATGAAAAAGAGTATATTAGCGATATTCCTTGCTGTCATTGCGATGGCACAGGTACATGCGCAAGATTCAGATTTACGTTCCGCCCCGGATCTTCCGACGTTCAAGGTGACATTGAATTATAGCTCGGCGAATACGGATCAAGGAACCATAACCAGTACGGTAGCCACAGGTTCCAAGGTGGCATATAATAGTAAACCCGTTTTCACGATCACGGCGAAGCCCGGATATGTCCTGTCGGATATAACGATGAATACGGCTACTATTGGCACGTTGCCGAGCGGTACTTTTCAAAATGATAATACGACCACTTATTCCTATACTTCCACCGCTTTAACCGGTAGTACGGAAATCAAGGCGGTGTTCAAGGCAAAAGAGCAGGTGACGGTCACGATCTCTCCTGAGTATGCCACCTTGGATGAGATAAGGGCGAAGGTGAATTTGCCCAAGGTTACTTTTGACCCGGTTATTACGGGGTATAAAGTACAATACAGGGAGGATGGCTCTGCTGCTTTGACGGATGAGCTACCCGAAAAGGCTGGACTTTATTATGTTGTCGTAACCAAGTCGGAGACTGATACGCAAGCCGCCATAAACAAGGAGATTCTATTCAAGGTACAACCACCCCATACGCTTTCCTACTCGTTTGAGGAGGCGCAAGGATCTGTAACCGCTTCTATGGATGGCTCCACTATCGCTAGTGATGGTGAGATCGTTTATAATAAGCCAGCCGTATTGAAGATTACCTCCAAGCCCGGTTATGTGTTGAGCAGACTTACCGTAGATAATAATGAGGTGACTTTGCCGAAAGGAACTTTTAATTCTTCTACGAATGAGACTTCCTACGCGGATTATACGACATCGGCGTTGACCGCTTCTACGGTTATTGACGTGCGATTTGCCGCGAAGAAAACCGTATCTGTAACAGCCAATCCATTATCTGCCACGAAGGATGAGGTTTTGGCTGGTAAGAATCTTCCGGTTATCACGTTTACCCCCAATACGATAGCGGGGCAGAAGGTTCAATATAAGAACGCTTCCGGAGCTTTATCCGATAAACTTCCTGCGGCGGATGGTGTTTACACGATCGTTGCGACCAGTCCCGAGACCGCGGAATATGCCGCCTTGAAGGATGAGAACATGAAGTTCACGGTATCTAAAGCGAATGTATTAAATTATAACGTGGAAACGGCCGGACAAGGTACGGTTACCGCCAAGATGGGCTCTACGGACATGGCAAGCGGTAGCGAGATCATTAACGGGCAACCTGCCGTATTTACAATTATCGCTAACCCCGGATTTCTATTGAATAAGATTGTTGTGAATGGAACCGCAGTATCAGCCTTGCCAAAAGGTGCGCTTAATAAGGATAACACCATCTCTTATACCTATACGACCGCCTCGTTAACCGCCTCTACGACCTTGTCGGTAGGTTTCGCCGCGAAGAAAACGATTTCCGTGAGTGTAACAGGTTCTTCGGCGACAAAAGACGAGATCGTGGCCGGGAAGAATTTGCCGGTTATTAAGTTTATGCCGGAAATAGCGGGACAAGTGGTTCGATATCGTGCGGCCGATGGTTCGGAGACTTCCACGTTACCGCAGATAGTCGGAGCTTATAAGATCGTCTTATTTAGTCCGGAGACCATGGAGTATGCCGCGTTAGAGGATTCCTCTAAAACGTTTACGATCCGTAATGCCAATACCTTGGCTTACGCTGTCGATGGTGGACAGGGTACGGTTACTGCCAAGATGGACAACAAGGACATCATGAGCGGTGGTGAGATCGCTTACGGTAAGCCCGTCATTTTCTCGATCGTATCGAATGCCAACTATAGGCTAGGGGCTATTAAGCAAGGCTCTTCGGACGTGGATATCTCGAAGATCAAGGGAACGTATGCCAATGGAAATACCTCTTACACGTACACGACTCCTAGTCTGACGAGTGGCGATAGCTATACCTTTGCGTTCGTCTCCAAGGATACGGTGAGGTTCGTGGCTAACAACCTTGTCCAGACGGTCGGCTCCATCAAGCCGGTCACGGTAACAAGCGCTGTAGAGGATATCAAGATCGAATATCAATTGAGCGGTACGGCTTGGGTTACGACATTGCCTTCCACGCTGGCCGTGGGTTCTTATAAGGCCCGTTTGAGCCGTGCGGAGGACTTGACATACCGTAGCCTCTCTGATACGGTTACGTTAGTGGTGGAGAGTAAGAAAGAGGTGGAGAGTTTGGTGTTACCTACTCCGGGTCGTATTGAGGAAGGACAGGCTTTATCGGCGTGTACCTTGATCGATGGTACTTCTTCCGGATCATTTATCTGGAAAGCTCCGAACGAGATCGCTTCTCCGGATAAGAAAAAGTACGACTTGATATTCGAACCGAATGATCCTGTTCACTATGCGGCTAAAGATACGTTTATAACCTTGAACGTAATTCCTGTTTATTCTATGAATGTTACCGCCAGTAATTTCGGTACTGTCATCTTGGAGGGGCGTACCGCAAATGATAAATACGCGAGAGGCTCGGTTTTGAAAGCGACAGCCGTCGCGGATAAGAATTACCGGTTTGCCGGTTGGAGTGATGGGAATACTTCGGCTACACGGGAGTTGCAAGCGAATGCGAACTTGGATATCGTAGCCCGTTTCGATCCGGTTCTTTATGGCGTGACGTTTACGGATCCGATGAATGGTTCCTTGAAGGTCTTCGCGAATGGCGTGGAGGTAAAGAATGATGCTGAATTTTTACAGGGGACCTTATTGACTATCACGGCGACTCCGGATGCGGGCTATATGGTTCAGTCCGTGAAAGTGAATGGGGCTTTGGTGAATAACGGTTCTTATACTTTGACACAAGCCGCTGATATATCGGCCGATTTCCTGCAAAAAGAACCGGATAAACATTTGGTCAAGGTTGGGGAGTTGAAGAATGGTAGCGTTAATCTGATCGAGGTGGATACGAAGGCGCCTGTTACTCCCGGTGAGGCTATCTCTGAAGGTGTGAAAGTGAAGGTGATAGGAAATGCGGATTATGGCTATGAGCTGGCATCCGTGAAAGTGGAAGGCGCGAATTATAATGAGGCTGATGGCTCATTTATGGTTGGGACCGGAGATGTTACGGTGAGCGCAAGTTTCCAATTGGTGAAATATCAAATAACCTCGGCGTTGAATATCCCCAATGCGGGTAAAGTCGTATTGAAAGATAAGGCCGGTAAAGAGGTGGCTTCCGGTTCTAAGGTTCCTTATATGACTCAATTGACCGCTTCTGTTGAGACGGAAACGGGATATCGTTTTATGAATATGATGGTGAACTCTTCCGAGATCAAGGATGGAGATGTATTCACCGTTTCCGGCCCTATGGTTGTTACCGCTAATTATGTGGAGAAGAAAGATTTGGCCTCGCTGATTGATAAGACGACGCAAACGGTAGTCTATAATAAGCAATACCGGAATTTCGAGGTTAAGATTACGGGCTATTCCGGTTTGGACTTTAAGGTCGCATATTCCCGGAGTGGGGTAGAAATGACAGAGAATCCTAAATCGGCCGGAACTTATAAAGTTCGGATTACCCGTGGCGAGGATGATTTATTTAAAGCCGTGGATGTAACTGCCGAGCTGATTATCAAGAAGGCTGGTATGGCATTGCTGGAAGTACCGACTATAGGAGGGGATAATTATGAAAAGGTTGATGCTAAACTTACTCAAGACTTCGAGGATGTGGAATGGAATCCTTCTACACAAAAATCGGCGCTTCGTGCGAATGTGACCGGAATCCCGACAAAGGATCAGGTAAATATTCTGCGCTTTACCCCACTTGACAAGAGTAATTATGAATCGGTAGATTATTCAATGCCGGTTGGTGAAGTAAAAACGTTTTCTTTAAGTACCTCAAATACGGAGGTTACGAATGGAGGCTTGGTTATTAGCGATTATTCGGAAGTTCCGGAGAATACGGTTTTAAAGTTGCGAGCGGTAGCTCCTAGCGAGAATCAGCGTTTTGATTCTTGGAGTGATAATGTCTCAAGCGCCGATAGAAAGAACCCAGAGATAACGGTTACTTTGGCGGCTGATGCGACATACACCCCGAATTTTGTGGATAAACCTAAAATAACGGCGAATCCTTCAGATTTGGAGTTTGTTTATAATGGTTCCGTAAGGCTTGTGGAATTGAAAGACATTTTGAGCGGTAGTTATCCGACAGATGTAAATATTAAATATTCAAATACGGATGGATCGGTTGCTACCCCATTGAACGCAGGTACTTATCTTGTGACTGTAACACGTACCGGGGATGAGAACTGGCGATCTTTCGAGGCAACCAAGAAATTAGTGATAAAGAAAGCGAAGGTCGTAAAGGTAGTGGCTCCTACCGCATCTACGATCACGGAAGGTCAGTCCTTGTCGGAATCCCTATTATCCGGTGGTGTTGCGAAAGGTGCCGATGGGACTACCATATCCGGTAAATTTGAATGGGCTGATGCGTCAGCTATATTGAAACCCGGCAATAGCCAGAAAAAGGAAGTGATCTTCACGTCGTATGATCCGAATTATGAGGATGCGACTACGGAAGCGGAGGTTACGGTGAAAAGTTCGGATGCGTTAGTTGTCACGTTCGCTCAACCGGAAAATGGTTCTTTGAAAGTCTATATGTTGAAGGGTGAGGGCGAGAAGACCGAGATAACGAGTGGAACCGCTGTGGCGAAAGCGACTAAGCTAACCATTGAGGCGGAAGCCAATCCAGATTATGAATTGGCCGTTATTCAAATAGGCGAAGAGAAGTATACGACTTCGCCTGTAGAGATTGAAGTCGATAAGTCCTTGGCTATTATGGCAGAGTTCAAGCCGGTTTCTACACCTCCGGGAACAGATGTGGCTGTTACGGGAGTTTCCTTGAATATCACGTCCAAGGCATTGGCCGTAGGTGAATCTTTTGCCTTGCAAGCGAAAGTTACCCCTAATAACGCCACGATGAAAACCGTCTCTTGGAGCAGCAGCGACGAGACGGTGGCTACTGTTGACGCAGATGGTGTCGTTACTGCGCTGAAAATCGGTACCTGCAAGATTACTGTGGCTACCGATGATGGAAACAAGACGGCGTCTTGTGTGGTAACTGTCTCCGGTACGGTAGGTATCGAGCAAATCATCAACGATCATCAAATCTATTGCGAGCGAGGTGCGATAACCGTTCATCCGGCCCGTCCAATCTCGATCCGTATCATAGCGGTGACTGGAGTTAGCCTGTATGGCGACTCAATTATCGGAACTACCCGTATCCCGGTATCGACAGGAATCTATCTGATAGAGATCAACGAGAATGGCAAGCGTATAACAGTGAAAGTAAACGTTCGCTAACAACCTTATTTTAAGAAACTAACCCTTGAGTCTTTAATGTTGGGGAAGGCCGCTAGGAATACTCAGTTCCGGCGGTCTTCTTTTTTATCCTATAAGCTTTACTTTATCTGTTTTTGTTCTGATATAATTAAATAAAACGTTATCTTTGTATCATAGAAAATTAAAACAGAAAGCCTTATGGAAAAAAATGAAGAAAAGAAAAAGGAAGAAAATGCCAAAACTAAAACAACTGTGGCGAAGACTGGAAAAAGAAAGGTAAGTAAGACATGGGAAGCAGCAATGAGGCTTAAAGGATCTTTGATTGTAAATGATCCTCAATTCTTATTGTAAGGCATGAGATATCTTATAGATACCAATATTTTCGTTTATTTATCTACGGATGTGGAATGCTTAAGTAAAGATGTCGCGGCTATTATCCAAGAACCGGAAACATGTGAAAATATTGCCATTGAAAAAAGAACATATGCAAACGTATGCGCATATAGAGATCAATGAGGCGCAGGGACACAAAGATCCCTCAGACCACGTAATTATTGCGCATGCCATAACGGAACATCTACCGCTTATATCAAGTGATACCCGTTTCGGATTCTATAGAAGTCAAGGGTTGGACTTGGTATTCAATCAGAAATAATCTATATATTGTATATGTACGAATAGCCTTTGTTAGAGTTGTAGAGGTTAAATATTCTAAAACCCTTTCGGCTTACTTATTTTATTCGTTCTTTTGCAAGAAAATTGGGAGGTGTGTTCTCTGTACGCATCTCCTTAATTTATTTAACGTTAATAAGTGAGAGTCTGATGGCTGAAAATAAAAAAGTTAGTTCTGTTTCTTTCTTTAACTCCCGGCTTACGTCTGTTATTAGTATCTCCTTGGTACTATTCTTGCTAGGACTCATTCTATTGATAGGGATGTTGGGTAATAAACTCTCCGTTTATGTGAAAGAGAACTTATCTTTCTCCATCGTGCTGAAAGATAACCAAAAAGAAACTGAGATAAAGAAAATGCAGAAGAGCTTGGATGCTCTTCCTTTTATAAAATCAACCGAGTATATATCGAAAGAGCAAGCCGCGAAAGAGTTGGAAGAAGAACTGGGCGAGAATCCGGAAACCTTCTTAGGCTTTAACCCTTTACAGGCCTCGATTGAGGTGAAACTGCATTCGGAGTACGCCAACCCCGATAGCCTCCAAGTGATAGAGAAGAAGATTAGAAACTATACGTCGGTCTCGGAGCTGCTTTACCGAAAGGATATGATGGAGATGGTCCATAATAATATGAAGCGGTTGGGCTTGATCCTGCTAACCTTGGCTGCGGTACTGATGATTATCTCGTTCGTGTTGATCAGTAATACGATTCGCCTGTTGATCTATTCCAAACGATTCTTAATTCATACGATGAAGCTAGTGGGGGCTACTTCTGGCTTTATACGTAGGCCTTTTGTGAAATATAACATAGTAAGTGGCATTTTCGCCTCTATCTTGGCAATATTGATGCTAACCGGAGCGTTATATTATTTGCAAAATGAATTGAAAGGTTTTATCCAGATATTGGATATGCAAACATTATTATTGGTTTATGTGGCAGTGTTTGCTTTAGGTATTGTCTTGTCCGTGATCGCGACCATTTTTGCCGTGAATAAATATTTGCGGATGGGGGGCGATAAGTTGTATTATATTTAATGTACAAATAATAAAGAGTTGAGAAAGATGGCTAAAAGAGATTTTGCTTTCGGAAAAGAGAATTTTATACTGATTGCGGTAGCGGTTGCCTGCATCGTGCTTGGTTTCATATTGATGAGTGGTGGAGGTTCCGGGGATAATACGTTCAATCCCGATATATTCAGCGCCCGCCGTATCGTGGTAGCTCCGGTGGTTACGGTTATCGGTTTCGTGATGATGATTTTTGGAATCTTGAAGAATAGCAAAGATAAAGAAGTAACAGAATGAGTTGGTTTGAGGCCTTGATACTGGGTATCGTACAGGGATTGACCGAATATCTGCCGGTGAGCAGTAGCGGTCATTTAGCGATTGGCTCAGCTTTGTTTGGTATAGAGGGAGAGGAGAATCTTGCGTTTACGATCGTCGTGCATGTGGCGACCGTATTCAGTACGTTAGTGGTTTTATGGAAGGAAATCGATTGGATATTCCGTGGTTTGTTTAAATTTCAGATGAACGCGGAGACGAAGTATGTGATCAATATCTTGATTTCCATGATTCCGATCGGGATCGTTGGGGTATTCTTTAAAGATACGGTAGAACAAATCTTTGGATCAGGTTTATTGGTCGTTGGTTGTATGCTGCTATTGACGGCGGCTTTGTTGGCATTTTCGTATTATGCCAAACCACGCCAGAAAGAGTCGATCTCGATGAAAGACGCTTTTATTATCGGTCTGGCTCAGGCTTGTGCCGTGATGCCGGGTTTGTCACGTTCCGGATCAACGATCGCTACCGGTTTGTTATTGGGAAATAATAAGGCGAAACTAGCCCAGTTCTCTTTCTTGATGGTAATACCTCCGATCTTGGGAGAGGCGTTGTTGGATGTGATGAAGATGGTGAAAGGTGAAGATGTGGCCGGGAGCATTCCCGCGTTATCATTAGCGGTAGGTTTCGTGGCCGCTTTTGTTTCCGGTTGCGTGGCCTGTAAATGGATGATCAACATCGTGAAAAAGGGGAAACTGATTTATTTCGCTATCTATTGCGCGATCGCGGGATTGGTGACAATTGCTTGTACATTACTGAAATAAAGAATGGATTTTATAGCTGGAGAGATTTTATATTTTAATAAACCGCTAACGTGGACTTCTTTTGACCTAGTTAATAAATTTCGCTATAAGCTAAGTCGGAAACTGAAGGTAAAGAAGATTAAAGTTGGACATGCGGGGACACTGGATCCCTTGGCTACAGGTGTGATGATCGTTTGTACCGGAAGGGCTACGAAGCGGATCGATGAGTTTCAATATCAGACGAAGGAATATATCGCTACGTTGAAGTTGGGAGAGACTACCCCGTCTTTCGATTTGGAGAAAGAGATAGACGCCGTGTATCCCACGGAACATATAACCCGTGAGCTCGTGGAGGAGGTTTTAAAGACATTCGTGGGTACGATCCAACAGATTCCCCCGGTGTTCTCCGCTTGCAAAATCGAAGGTAAACGTGCTTATGAGCTAGCCCGGAAAGGAGAGGAGGTTGAACTAAAATCCAAGACATTGGTTATAGACGAACTGGAGTTGCTGGAGTGCGATTTGCCTGTTATAAAGATACGGGTGGTATGTAGCAAAGGTACCTATATTCGTGCGTTGGCTCGTGATATCGGGAAGGCCTTGGATTCCGGCGCTCATTTGATTGGCTTGGAACGGACTCGCATCGGAGAGGTAACCTTGGATATGTGTATGTCTCCGGAGGAGATCGATGATTTCTTAGAGCAGAATGTGGTAAAAATAGAAGAAGAAAAATAAATAGAGTGCATTATGAAGCTTTCGAAATTCAAATTTAACTTACCGTCGGAATTAATCGCTTTACATCCGGCGAAGAACAGAGATGAGTCGAGGTTGATGGTCGTTCATCGTGATACAGGTGAGATCGAGCATCGCGAATTCAAGGATATTCTAGACTATTATGGAAAAGGTGACGTGTTTATCTTTAATAACACGAAAGTATTCCCCGCTCGCTTGTACGGTAACAAGGAGAAAACAGGGGCGCGTATCGAGGTGTTCTTGTTGCGCGAGCTGAACGAGGACTTACGTTTGTGGGACGTATTGGTGGATCCGGCTCGTAAGATCCGTATCGGTAATAAGTTATACTTTGGCGAGGATGATTCCATGGTCGCGGAGGTAATTGATAATACGACTTCGCGTGGTCGTACGCTCCGTTTCTTATATGACGGGAACCACGACGAGTTTAAGAAGGCTTTGTATGCCTTGGGCGAGACTCCGCTGCCTAAGTATATCGAACGTGAGGTGGAACCGGAAGACGAGGATCGTTATCAGAATATTTTCGCCGCGGAAGAAGGTGCGGTTGTGGCTCCTGCCGCAGGATTGCATTTTAGCCGTGAGTTGATGAAACGTTTGGAGATCAAGGATTGCCAGTTCGCTTTCTTGACATTGCATTCGGGCTTGGGTAATTTCCGTGAGATCGACGTGGAAGATTTGACAAAGCATAAAATGGATTCTGAGCAAATGGTCGTAAATGCCGATGTAGTGGATATCGTGAACAAGGGAAAGGATGAGGGGCACAAGGTTTGTGCGGTCGGAACTTCCGTGATGCGTGCGATCGAGACGGCTGTAAGTACGGATGGTCATCTGAAAGAGTTCGAGGGCTGGACGAATAAGTTTATCTTCCCACCGTATGATTTCAGCGTGGCTACCAGCATGGTGACAAATTTCCACATGCCGTTGTCTACATTATTGATGATGACAGCTTCTTTCGGTGGTTATGAGTTGATCATGGACGCTTACGATATCGCTTTGAAAGAGAAATATCGTTTCGGTGCTTACGGCGACGCTATGCTAATCCTTTAATCCGGTTTCTATGGCGACAGCTTACCTTGGATTAGGTACGAACGTAGGTAATAAACGAGGAAATTTGGTGACAGCGGCGGCGCTGTTGGCTGAAAGGGTGGGAGATGTTCTTGCCCTTTCTGATATGTATGAGACGGAGCCTTGGGGATTTGAATCGGACAACACTTTCTTGAACGCCGTGATCGTTATGACGACGGAACTTTCCCCTATGGAATTATTAGACGCTACCCGTTTGATCGAGATCGAGATGGGACGTATCGAAAAAAGTGACGGTGTGTATCATGACCGTATCATCGATATCGATCTGTTAATGGTGGATGAGCAAATCCTGCATACGGAGCGGCTGACGCTACCGCACTCTCTGATGCACAAACGGTCGTTTGTTATGGAACCGTTGGCAGAAGTAGCTCCGTTGGTGAAACATCCTGTGTTTGGCAAGACGATGCGTGAACTTTTATCCGAATTATAAGTTTTAATTATGAACTACGAGATTTGAGTTATGAATAAAGAAATTAATAAAGCGATGACGCAAGGGATCGTTTTCAAGAAAGCGAAAGGCGAGGCGACGGATCCGAGTGGTAAGAAAATCAAGTTCTCTGATTTCCTGAAAGGGACACATGGCTCTGATTCAGCGAAATGGAAGGCTGGCTTTAAATATAAAAAAGCCTTACGTAATTCCAAAAAGAAGAAATAATTCTCAACTTTCAACTTTCAATTCTCAATTATTGCGTATCTTTGCGAATGAATTGACGTGGATAGATTTGTATTGCTTGCAACCACGGGAAAAAATGCTAAAAACATATCCTTTTCGTTGCCGTCCGGCAGAAAAATCCTTCCAAGTTCAATTCAGTTGTAGATTAGTAATCTTTTCAATTTAAAACGATGAGTTATTTATTCACCTCCGAATCGGTGTCTGAAGGGCACCCCGATAAAGTAGCCGATCAAATATCGGATGCTTTGCTGGATGAGTTCTTGGCGTATGACAAGAATTCGAAAGTTGCTTGCGAAACCCTTGTTACAACCGGACAGGTTGTCTTGGCTGGAGAAGTTAAATCAAGTGCGTATGTGGATGTGCAGGAAGTGGCACGTGGCGTGATCGAGAAGATTGGTTACACGAAAAGCGAGTACCAGTTTGAAGCGAAGTCATGTGGTGTGTTCTCTTCTATCCATGAGCAGAGTGGCGACATCAACCGTGGCGTAGAGCGTGCGGATCCCTATGAACAGGGTGCCGGCGACCAAGGTATGATGTTCGGTTATGCTACTAATGAGACTGAGAATTACATGCCTTTGGCGTTGGACTTATCTCATAGTTTATTATGGGAATTGGCGAAGATCCGTAAGGAAGAACCGGATTTGATGCCTTATTTACGTCCGGACGCTAAGAGTCAGGTTACGATTGAATACGATGATAACGGTAAGCCGTTGCGTATCGATACGATTGTGGTATCCACGCAGCATGATGAGTTTATCGGTCCGAAAGGTATTTCACAGAAGGAAGCGGATGAGGCTATGCAAAAGAGGATCGCCTTAGACGTGAAGAAGATATTGATACCTCGTGTGAAGGCTCAATATCCGGCTCATGTACAGGCTTTGTTTAATGATAATATCATTTATCATGTGAACCCGACCGGTAAGTTCGTGATCGGTGGTCCTCACGGTGATACCGGTTTGACCGGCCGTAAGATCATCGTGGATACATACGGTGGCAAAGGTGCTCATGGCGGTGGTGCTTTCTCTGGAAAGGACCCTTCTAAGGTAGACCGTTCGGCTGCTTATGCCGCTCGTCATATCGCTAAGAATATGGTTGCCGCCGGTGTGGCGGATGAGATGCTGGTACAGGTGTCTTATGCGATCGGTGTGGCTAAACCGATGAATATTTTCGTGAATACTTTTGGCCGTGCGAAGGTGAATATGACGGACGGAGAGATCGCCGCTAAGATCTGGGATATCTTCGATATGCGTCCGAAAGCGATCGAGGAGCGTTTGAAATTGCGTAACCCGATTTATTTCGAGACCGCTTCTTATGGTCATATGGGACGCAAACCCCAGACGGTGACGAAGACATTCTCTTCCCGTTATTTGCAGAAGCCGGTTACTTGTGATGTGGAGTTATTCACATGGGAGAAATTGGATTATGCAGATAAGATCAAGGACGTGTTTGGTCTATAAAAAATAAGTGGAAAAAGTAAGCTGGCTTAAATGGCGAAGTATGTTAAGATACTTTGCCATTTAAGTTAAGATACTTAGCCGATGAAGTTAAGATACTTTGCCAAGTATGTTAACTTACCCTTCCTCTTGGAGCATTTCTACTTCTTTTACTTTCCTGAACAGGTCGGACGCAAAGATGAAATCGTTCAACGCTTGGTTATTGGAGGTGATTACCTGTTCTTTTGTCCCTTGCCATTCCTTCACGCCTTCCTTGATAAAGATGATATTATCACCAATATTCATCACGGAGTTCATGTCGTGGGTATTGATAACGGTCGTCATATTGTACTCTATCGTAATGTCGTGAATCAAATCATCGATCAATAAAGAAGTCTTGGGGTCTAGTCCGGAGTTCGGCTCATCGCAGAACAGATATTTAGGATTCAAGGAGATCGCTCTTGCGATGGCGGCACGTTTCATCATACCTCCACTGATCTCGGAAGGATATAGATGCCCGGCCTCGGACAGGTTTACACGTTCCAAACAAAATTCCGCACGTTTCCTGCGCTCTTTCGTTGAGTCTTTTGAGAACATGTCTAAGGGAAACATTACGTTTTCCAATACCGTCATGCTATCGAATAAAGCGGAACCTTGGAACAACATACCCATTTCCCGGCGTAGCATATTTAACTCATGCTTGTTCATCGTGATTAAGTCTCTGCCGTCATATAATATCTGTCCGGTGTCTGGCTTCATTAACCCAATGATATTCTTGATCATTACCGTTTTACCCGAACCGCTTCGTCCGATGATCAGATTTGTCTTGCCATCCTCGAACGTCGTACTTATATCTTTCAAGACGGCACGTCCATCGAAAGACTTCGTTAGATTTTTAACTTCGATCATTTTTAAGTAAGCATTAAATGGGTTAATATTACGTCGGCAAGCAAAATCATGATGCTACTCATGACTACGGCATTCGTACTAGCCTTACCTACCTCTAAAGCGCCTCCCTTTACGTTATAGCCAAAATAGGCGGCGATGGATGAGATGATGAACGCATATACTACGGATTTGATAATAGAATACCAAATGTAAAACTCGTTGAAGTAGAATTGCAAACCGTACTCGAACGAGGAAGGAGTCATTCCCGTACTCGTTGAGTAACTGGCGAATATGCCGCCCATGATACCGGTGAACATACTGAAGATAACCAATACTGGAATAAAGATCATCAAACCGAGCATTTTCGGAAGGATCAGGAAATTGGCGGAATTAACACCCATGATTTCCATGGCGTCTATCTGCTCGGTGACTCGCATGGTCCCGATCTCGGAGGCGATATTACTGCCTACTTTACCCGCTAGGATGAGTGCCATGATAGAGGAAGAGAATTCCAGCAAGATAATCTCACGGGTGGTATAGCCGATCGTAAACTTAGGAATCAAGGGGGAACTGATATTCAAGGAGATCTGGATGGCGATAACCGTACCGATAAAGACCGAGATGATTATGACAATCCAAAGAGAATCCACGCCTAGCTTGTATATCTCTTTGATCAATTGCTTAAAGAACATACTCCACCGGTCTGGAAGTGTTATACTCTTCATCATCAGTAGGGTATACTCACCCATTCTGTGTAATGCTTTATTCATTTTTATCTTGTCTTGATAAATTTCTGATTTCAATTTGCAAAGATAGCGTAAAATCCACTAATAACCATATAACATCTTAGAAACAAGATTGGTTTTATTTGTTATTTCACGAATTAGTAAGAGACAGTCGGCTTAAGTGTTTTTGCATGCAATGCTGGTTCAGCAAACGTTTTCTAGGAGAGGTCACATGATGCATCTTATCGGTGTAAGATGTATCATCTTGTTCATGTAAGATGTGTCATGTTAGTCATATAAGATGTATCATCTGTTATTTTGAGATGAGAGTTTTAAATGATGCTGTATGTTAACATGTTTTATATGTAAATGTTGGTTTATGTTGTTTCTTTTTCTTTTTTTTGTAAAACTTTTGATTAATCTGATTATTATGAAGACTATTAAATCATTCAAGATCGAAGGAGCTAGAATCCTTAAGAAACAAGAGATGAAAGAGATCTCAGGTGGTACATCTAAGTGCTGTTATTCTGATGGTATGTGGACTTCTACTTGTGGTGGTTCATGTGAGGTTTGGTGTACGCAACTTTATGGGTCAAATGCTTATTGCATGTAATGTGTAAAATTTGTAGGGTGAAGCTGGATAGAGTTTTGTTTGATCTATCCAGCTTTGTTTTCTTTTCTTAAATTAAAATATTATGAAAAAATTTTTTTTGTTATTGATGATTTTCTTTTCTTGTAGTAAGTCTGAAAAGAATATAGAATTAGTCCAATTTAATTCTCAAGCAAATTGTATTGAAAAAGAGTTTTTGTTGGAAGATATAGCTGATGTCTCTTATGTGTTTTTTAAAATAGATAAGGATGATACTGCTTTTCGTGGTAGACCACTTCATATTTCTAAAAATACGATCGTAATATTTGATTTCCCAACAGGCGATTTTCATTTGTTTGATTTGAGAGGAAATCTTATTTCTTGTTTTAATCATAAGGGATTAGGCCCAGATGATTACATGAGTGTTATTAGTGCCTTTGTAGACGAGAAGAAAGATGAGCTTTATGTCGTAGAGAAAAATAAAATTAAAATATATAGTAAAGCAGGTACTTTTATTAGAACTTTAAATTTGCCTAATGATGCGTGGGTGTATGAAGCTGTAGAGTATGATGATCGCTCAATTTTGTTAGCGGATAATTATGAACGAGCAGCCGGAACTTATGCGGATTTAGCGAATACTAATGCTGATACTTATATGGAGCCGTTCGTTCGTATATCCAAGGTGGATGGAAGTGTCATTGAGTATATAACCGTGCCAAAAGATTTTTCGGTAGATATGACTGCTACTTTTCAGATGGGTGAGAGAACAATGAAAATTGGTGGGCCACTTTATCGGATAGTTTCAAACAAAGATGGCTTTTTGTTGTCCAATCCAGAAATAGATACATTATTCCTTTTTTCAAAAAAAGAGAAGTTGAATCCAATATGGGTACATAATCCATCTGTGAAGGATATGGAAACAAAGAACTATCTAAATGCTTATGTGGAAGCTGGAGGCTATCAATTTTTTGAAAAAGTAACATTGAAAGTAGAAAAGACCCCACCTCTTCCTTCTGTAGCCTTGCTGTTTGATTCAAAGACAAATACTTTTTTTCGTCAAAAGGTTATGATGAAAGATTTTGAGGGAGAGATCATTCCAATAACTCCTGAAATTATTCAACGGACAAGAAATGCGCATGTGGGGCATGTGATGCTTTCGCTACCAAAATTGAAGGAAGCTCTTGAGGCCGGTCGTTTGAGCGGCAGGTTGAAAGAAATTGTTTCTGTCTCAAGCGAAGAAGATAATGATATATTGATGTTACTTCATTTTAAGCATTGATACAACAGATTGTTTAAGATTCAATAAGAGGGACTGTTTGTTTTGTTACTAAGTAAGTTTGATGATTATGGATGATATATTTATACGATATTTGAAATTTTTGGGTGTGAAATACACAAAAAAGTATGCAAAGGAATTGTGTGAATCTAATCCGAATAAAAATAATCTATATGGATTGTCTTCTTTGTTGGATAAATATCAAGTGGATAATGAAGGATTGTTACTTGATAGATCAAAATCGTCGTTGTCTAAAATAGATCCTCCTTTTGTCGTTGAGATGAAAGACGGCTTTGGAATTGTGCTTGAAAAGGATACCGAGAAAATAGATTTGCTGATATCAAAAAAGAAAAAAACGATAAGTTATGATGAATTTATTGAAAATTGGTCGGGAGTCGTTCTTATAAGTGAGCTTAACGAAAAATCAGGAGAACCTAATTATAGTGAAAATAGGAAGGCTTCGTTCTTGGAAATATTTGAAAAATGTCTTTTAGGGGCATTGTTGTTTTTGTTTTTGTTGTTTTGTGGTATTGAAAATGGATTGTTTAGTGAGTGCGGATTGGTTTTCTCTTTGCTCTTGAATATAATGGGTTTTTGTGTGTGCTGGTTGCTTATTGATAATCAAATAGATTCTTCTAGTGGATATATAGATAGTCTTTGTCCTTTATTTGGAGGAGGAAAAGATTGTAATCATATCTTGAAATCAGATGCATCTAGATTATTTGGGTATATAGCATGGAGTGAAATTGGGATAAGTTTCTATATTTCCAATTTATGGTTGATTTTTTGTTTTACGAATCTCTATGCTTATTTGTCAGTTATTTCTGTGTGCTCATTATTGTTTACTTTTTGGAGCGTATATTATCAAAAATATGAAGCAAAGGAATGGTGCTTTTTATGTTTGCTGGTGGTTTTTTCTTTGTGGTTGCTGTTTGTTAATAATCTTGTTTTTGGATTGATTAGGATGCCGGATTTTAGGTATGGAGATTTGATATCCGTATTATGCATATATCTTATACCTTTGTTTTCTGTTCATTTATTACTGCCTATTTTTATGAAATCTTCTAAATTAGAGGAAGTGTCTAGGCGATTTAAACAGTTGAAATCTGATGAGGATATATTTAGAAGTTTGTTGAAATCATCGAGGAAATATGTGATTGATAAACGTCTTGGTATTTCTTGGGGAGATTTTGAGTCTAAAAATACAATTACTGTTATTTCAAATCCTTATTGTAAATCTTGTGGAGAAATGCATTCTAACTTAAAGGCGATGATGATGAATGCTAGAGTGAAGTATAATATTCAATATATTTTTGTAACATATAATCAGACTTTGGAAAAGAGTATTGCTCTTTTTATGGCCATGAACCAAAGTCTAAATTCTTCAAAATTTGATGCTTTCTTAGATGATTGGTTTTCTTCTGATGACAAGAAGAGGCAAGATATAATGAATGGAAAATATTTATTTGATATTAATGATGAATGTTGGTGGAAGAATATCAAAGATCAAAAAAATTTCGCAAAGTTTGTAGATGTAAAGGCTACCCCTACTTTGTTTTTTAATGGATATTTATTACCGAGTAAATATGATGTAGAGGATTTAGTTGAGTTTTGTGATGTTGATGTAGATGTAGATTAATTGTAGTGATATATGCTAAATAAACAGTTGATAAATAAATTAATATCTTCGTTGGATGGCGATTTTCCGTTAGGATTGACTTATGGGAAAATGGGAGTTTGTATCTATTTTTACCAAATGGAACGATTAGTGAAAACGGATCAATATAGAGTGATAGGAGATAAAGTCTTGGATGATGTGTTAACGAAAATTTCTTCTGTTGAATCTTTGAATGTGGAAGATGGATTAGCTGGAATTGCTTTAGGATTAATCTTTTTAGTGAGGAAAAAATATATTGAAGCAAATTTGAATGAGCTATTAGTCGATGTGGATGACGTGATTTATAAATATTTAATGTTTCATGAAAACAAAAGTATTATTCCTGTTAAAGATATCTTAGGCTATATTTACTATTTTAATATACGTTTAGAGGAGATTTCTAATGAACAGGATCAATCTGTTTTTAAAGATGTAATAGCTTATTTAGTTGACTGCTTGTTTGAGAATGTCGATGAAAACTTCTTCGATGATTATGATAAGTTTTCTGTCTATTATTATCAACTGCCTTTGTTGTTTTTTGTTTTTGCAGGTTTGTTAGAAAAAGGAATCTATACTTCAAGGATTTTTCATATTCTTAACGAATGGAAAATGAGGTTGATAACTCGAATTCCTTTATTGCATATGAATCGCTTATATTTGTTATGGGGAATGTTGACTATTAAGCCGTTTTTAAAGGATACGGATTTTATTCAGTATGTTGATCAGATAAAACGCAGTGTGGATGTTAAATATTTAATTGAAAGAGAAATAAATATTAAGAATATATTTGTTACTAATGGGTATTCTTTGCTATTTGTCTTGTTGAAATTGATTGATAAAAAATATCCTTTATATAGCTTTGTTTATGATGAAAATCAGATTGTTGATAAGATTAAAACATCTCCTGCTTGGAAGGACCTGCAGGATGTCCCTTCGTTTTATCGGATTCATAGAGGGTTGCTAAATGGATTCTTGGGAGTTGATTTGCTTCTTTTTTCAAATGAAATGTTAGATAAATAGGCTTCTGTGTATGAAAAGAAATTTTTTAGACGTTACTTTCTTAATTCCTGTTAGGATCGATTCTTTGATTCGACTTGAAAATTTATTGTTGACTGTTAGGTTTATAAAAAGACAATTTGAGACTCATATAATGGTGTTAGAAGCTGCTCCATATCCTAATGGAATCATTCAATTTTTATTGGGAGAAGATATCGATTATATGTTTGTGCAAACTGATGATCCTATTTATCATAAAACAAAGTATTTGAATTTATTAATAAAGAAGGCTACTACTAATATAGTCTCTATATGGGATGCCGATATTATTATTCCTTATGAACAAATGGTAATGGCGGTTGAATCTATTAGGATAAATGATTATGATGTTGCATATCCTTATGATGGAGAATTTTTAGATACCTCTTTCATCTTAAGAAAACATTATTTTATTAATCATGATATAGATTTCTTATTAGCGAACAAGGGAAAAATGAAATTGCTTTATACTTTTGAAGGTATAATTGGTGCAGTTGGAGGTGCTGTTTTTGTAAAAAGAGAAAAGTATGTTTTTTCAGGCATGGAAAATGAGGATTTTTATGGTTGGGGGTTAGAGGATGGAGAGCGACATTATCGTTGGCTAGGATTTGGGTTCAGAATTTATCGTTCTTCTGGTTGCCTTTTTCATTTATCGCATCCAAGAGATATTAATGGAAGTTTTTATTCTGAAACACAAAAAATGAAAGCCTATCATTTTTTAAATGAGGTTATGAATTATACGAAAGAGGAATTGATTGAAAAATTTTCTATACAGCTCTAAGCTTGATGGTCATAATACTTTGATTATGCGTAGTGAATTTTCCGGTATGTAATACCCGGCCATGCGGATCGCTTTATTTATATGGGAGATCGTTGGACTCCGGAGAACGCTATAGACGGGCGTTATATCTGGCTTCCTATCCGATTCGAGGGGGAGCAACCCGTGATCGAGTGGCAAGCTGAGTGGAGTTATTAAATTCTCTTATCGCTTTTTTGCGAATGTATGTGATGTAGATCTGCGGATTATCACGTACATTCGCGTTAAATTTTTAAGTAGCTTATGTCAGACGAACAACGAATGGTGCTCCGTACGGAGGACTTGGTAAAGAAATATAGGATGCGTACGGTCGTGAATCATGTATCGATTAACGTGAAACAAGGGGAGATCGTTGGTTTGCTTGGTCCGAACGGAGCGGGAAAGACGACCACCTTTTATATGACAGTAGGTTTGGTCACTCCTAACGAGGGTAAGATCTTCTTGAATGACATGGAGATTACGAAATTCCCGGTCTATAAGCGGGCTCGCAACGGCATTGGTTATCTGGCGCAAGAGGCTTCGATTTTCCGGAAAATGACGGTGGAAGATAATATCCGCTCGGTCTTGGAGATGACGGGACGTAGCGTTGAGTACCAAAAAGAGAAACTGGAAAGCCTGATTTCTGAGTTCGGTTTGAATAAGGTTCGTAAAAACTTGGGAGACCAGCTTTCGGGTGGAGAGCGTCGTCGTGCGGAAATCGCCCGCTGTCTGGCGATCGACCCGAAGTTCATTATGTTGGATGAGCCTTTCGCCGGTGTAGACCCGATCGCCGTACAAGATATCCAGACAATCGTGGCTCGCTTGAAACATAAGAATATCGGAATCTTGATTACCGACCACAATGTGTACGAGACATTGAGTATTTGTGACCGGGCCTATCTCCTGTTTGAGGGAAAAGTCCTTTTCCAAGGAACCGCCGAACAACTAGCTGAGAACGAGATCGTGCGCGAGAAATATTTGGGAAAAGACTTCGTGCTGCGTAAGAAAGACTTATAGCAGCCGTTTCAATCGCCTGTTTACCAGCATGAACAGCAGGAAAGATAAGGCGGCGATAAGACAAAAGTCCAAAAGATGCTCGGCGGGAATATCGCCTGTGATAAACTCGTTATCCTTGAGACGACTGTCCGACATCCCTATTACGGCGAAAGCATTATTGACAAAGTGGGCGAACACCGGTATCCAGATGCTCTTGCTCCAATAGAGTAGATAGCCGAAATAGGCTCCGAGTATCATCCGGGGCAAGAATCCGTAAAATTGTAAATGGAAGGCGCTAAATAGTATGGCGGCGACCCATATGATCGTATGAGGGTTGGAGGTCCATTTCCCGATCACTCGTTGCAAGGCTCCTCTGAACAGGAACTCCTCGGTTATCCCGGCCGTAACGGCGATAACGATAAGGTTGGCCAGGATTACCCAAACGCTATCGCTGGATAACAGGATCGTCGTCAGTTGTTCGGCGAGGGTTTCTTGCGCCCGCATCCATTCCTCGATAGGAGCCATAAACGCGGGTAACTCCATCTGCTTGTTGAGCAATCCTAGCAAATTGATAACCGGAGAAAATAAGAACATGCAAACTAAGGTGAGAATCCAGATCCTGCCGTCTGTGATTTTCTTGACTGATAGATAATGGCGGGGATTGTCACTACATATCCAAGCCATGGCGATAGATGGTAGCAAAAAGGTACAGATCGCCGAGATGAACTGAATGAGCCTCATTAAATTAGCGTCTTGGGTTATATCAGCCTGTAAACCGTGGGTCGCGAGTAATAAGCCCGTGGATATAATAGATGATAAAACGGCTCCAGCCAATAAGAATAGCAGGAGGATCAAAAGTTGGATTATCGCCGGACGGGTAGCATATATTCCTTTTATTCTCATAATGATTCATTCAAAGGGTAAATAATTGCCGCCAAATATAAACAAAAGAATAAAAACAGATCAAAATTTGCACGATTAAAAGAATAAGTCTAATTTTGCGACCTAAAATTCGATACGACTATTAATTAAATAAATCATTCAGAATGAACGTTTCGCTTAAAAACAATGATGCCGTAAGCGGTATCGTGAAATTAGAAATAGTGAAAGCTGACTATGCTGATCAGGTAGACAAGAGCCTGCGTAGCCTTCGTCAGAAAGCCAATGTACCGGGTTTCCGTAAGGGCATGGTTCCTATGGGCATGGTTAAAAAAATGTACGGAAAGCACGTGCTGGTAGAGGAGATAAACAAATTAGTTTCTGAGAATCTGTTCAAGTATATCCGTGAGAACGATTTGCATATCTTAGGCGAGCCGATGCCTAACGAGACTGAGCAAAAGCCGTTGGATTTCGATAAGGAAGAGGATTTCGAATTCTGTTTTGACGTGGCTTTGGCTCCGGAGATCAATATCGAGTTGAGCAAGAACGATAAACTTCCGTTCTATCAAGTCGCTATCGATGAGGAAATGCTAAATAACCAAGTAAACGCTTATCGCTCAAACTTCGGTTCTTACGACAAGGTAGACGAGGTTGAGGAAAAAGACATGGTAAAAGGTACGGTAGCCGAGCTTGAGAATGGTGCCCCGAAAGAAGGCGGTATCGTTGTTGAGGATGCTGTCTTGATGCCTATGTATATCAAGGATGAGGAAGAAAAAGCTAAGTTTATCGGTGCTAAGGTAAATGCCGTAGTGGTATTCAACCCGAATAAGGCTTACGAGGGTGCTGAGGCTGAGATCGCTTCTTTCTTGAAAATCGATAAGGAGAAAGTGGCTGAGACTACAGGCGACTTCAGCTTTGAGATCAAGGAGATCACCCGTCATAAAGACGCTGAGATGAACCAAGAGTTGTTCGACAAGGTATTTGGCGAGAACGTAGTTACCAGCGAGGAAGAATTCAAGAACAAGATCAAGGAAGCTTTGGCTGAGCAATTCGCTCCTCAGAGTGACTTCAAGTTCTTGACAGACACTCGTGATATGTTGGTTGAGAGAGCTGGCGAGTTGAATTTCGCTGACGATTTATTGAAACGCTGGTTGCTTGCCGCTAACGAGAAGAATACGAAAGAGAAGATCGACGAGGACTTCCCTCAGATCCTTCAGGATTTGAAATATCAGTTGATCAAGGAGAACTTGGTTAAGAAGAACGGCTTGAAGGTTGAGGACGCAGACATCGAGAACTTCGCTAAACGTGTGGCTAAGGCTCAGTTCGCTCAATACGGTATGTTGTCTGTACCTGAGGACGTACTTGACAACTACGCTAAAGACATGTTGAAAAATAAGCAAACACTTCAGAACATCATCGACCGTGCGGTTGAGGAGAAATTGGCTGCTTGGTTGAAAGAGCAAGTGGAACTTGATGTTAAGGAGGTAACCGCTGACGAGTTCAACAAACTTTTTGAATAAAAAGATCTTTACTCGGCCTCTTAGGAGGTTGTTTTATATCAAAAAAGGGATTTCTCTCTAAAAATATCTTAGCGGATAGCGAAATAAATTGTTTCTTTCAGAAATTTATTTATAACTTTGTTTTTCCGTTAAGTCACAGAGGGAAATCCCTTTTTACGTCTTCTCGGTAAATAAAAGATAGGAGAAAATATGGAAGATTTTAGAAAGTATGCTACAAAGCATTTAGGTATGAGTGGTACGGCTCTGGATAGTTATATGAACATCTCCAGTAGCTATATCTCCCCGACAATTATAGAGGAACGACAGCTGAATGTCGCTCAAATGGATGTCTTCTCTCGGTTGATGATGGACCGTATTATTTTCTTGGGCACGCAAGTGGATGATTATACCGCTAACGTGATTCAAGCGCAGTTGTTGTATCTGGATTCCAGTGATCCCGGAAAGGACATCTCTATTTATATCAATTCGCCGGGTGGCTCTGTATATGCGGGCTACGGCATTTACGACACGATGCAGTTTATCTCCAGCGACGTATCTACGATTTGTACGGGTATGGCCGCCTCTATGGCGTCTGTCTTATTGGTGGCGGGAACCAAGGGAAAACGTTTCGGCTTGAAGCACTCCCGTGTAATGATCCATCAACCGCTTGGTGGCGTACAAGGACAGGCTTCGGACATCGAGATTACCGCTCGCGAGATCTTGAAGGTTAAGAAAGAACTGTACACCATAATCTCGGATCATTCAGGTAGACCCTATGAGGAGATCGAGCGCGATGGCGACCGTGATTTCTGGATGACCGCGGAGGAAGCGAAAAAGTATGGCATGATCGACGATGTTTTAACACGTAAATAACAAAAACAACAATAAGAAACTATGGCCAAAACAACAGGCGATACATGTACGTTTTGCGGCAGGGGTAGCCGTGATGTTAATTTGCTTATCAATGGAATCTCTGGTTGCATTTGCGATGATTGCGCTCGGCAGGCGTATGAGATCGTAAAGGAGCAGGCAGGAGGTAAGAAAACTTCTTTTGGTTTGAAGCAGAAAGATCTGCCTAAACCGGAAGATATCAAGACTTTCTTGGATCAGTACGTGATCGGACAAGATGACGCTAAACGTTATCTGTCGGTATCTGTGTACAATCATTACAAGCGTTTACTTCAAAAGGTTACCGCCGACGATGTGGAGATAGAGAAATCTAATATTATCATGGTGGGTGCTACCGGTACGGGCAAGACTTTGTTAGCCCGTACGATCGCTAAGTTATTGCATGTCCCGTTCGCTATCGTGGACGCTACGGTACTTACCGAGGCAGGTTACGTGGGGGAGGATATCGAGAGTATCTTGACCCGATTATTGCAAGCGGCGGATTATGATGTGGAGGCGGCCCAACGGGGTATCGTCTTCATCGATGAGATCGATAAGATCGCACGTAAGAGCGATAATCCGTCTATCACTCGGGATGTCAGCGGTGAGGGTGTACAGCAAGGTTTGCTGAAACTTCTAGAAGGATCGATCGTGAATGTGCCTCCTCAGGGGGGACGTAAGCATCCGGAGCAAAAGATGATTGCGGTGGATACGAAGAATATCCTGTTCGTTTGCGGTGGTGCTTTCGATGGAATCGAAAAGAAGATCGCTCAACGCTTAAATACTCGTGTGGTCGGTTATTCGGCTAGTTTGGGTACGGCTACCGTAGACCGGAATAATTTACTGAAATACATCACCCCGACTGATTTGAAGTCGTTTGGCTTGATCCCGGAGATTATCGGTCGTTTACCTATCCTCACGTATCTGAATCCGCTGGATCGTGATACGCTTCGTAACATCTTGACCGAGCCGAAGAACTCCATTATCAAGCAATACGTCAAATTGTTCGAGATGGATGGCATTAAGCTGACGTTCGATGAGAAAGTCTATGAGTTTATCGTGGATAAGGCGCTTGAGTTTAAGCTGGGTGCCCGTGGGTTACGTTCAATCGTAGAAGCCGTGATGATGGACGCTATGTACAGTATGCCATCTCAAAAAGTAAAGGAACTCCATGTAACGTTGGAGTATGCGAAAGAGAAATTTGAAAAATCGGACGTGAACCGTTTACAGGTCGCGTAAACGTAGGCGGTTTACTATAAATAATACGAAGTATGGCAAAGAAGGATCATTTAACAGAAGAGCTAAATCGGCACTTTGGCTTCGGTACCTTTAAGGGGAACCAGAAGGCTATTATTGAGAACGTGCTGGCCGGGAAGGATACTTTTGTATTAATGCCGACGGGGGGAGGTAAATCTCTTTGTTATCAATTACCATCCATACTAATGGAAGGAACCGCGATCGTGATATCTCCGTTGATCGCTTTGATGAAGAATCAGGTGGACGCGATGCGGAATTTCAGTGAGGAAGATGGGGTCGCCCATTTTATCAATTCCTCTTTGAATAAGTCGGCTATCGACCAGGTGAAATCGGATATATTATCAGGACGTACCAAGTTGCTGTATGTAGCACCGGAGTCCTTGACCAAGGAAGAGAACGTGGATTTTCTGCGTCAGGTAAAGATCTCTTTCTATGCGGTGGACGAGGCGCATTGTATCTCGGAATGGGGACATGATTTCCGTCCGGAATATCGAAGAATCCGTCCGATTATCAATGAGATCGGTAAACGTCCGTTAATCGCTCTGACCGCTACCGCTACACCTAAGGTGCAGCACGATATCCAGAAGAATCTGGGTATGATAGACGCTACAGTCTTTAAATCATCCTTCAACCGCTCTAATTTGTATTATGAGGTTCGTCCGAAAGGAACGAATATAGACCGCGAGATCATTAAGTATATTAAAGCCAACGAGGGTAAATCGGGTATCGTATATTGTTTGAGCCGTAAAAAGGTGGAGGAATTTGCTGACATCTTGAAAGCCAACGGGATAAAGGCGTTGCCTTACCATGCGGGAATGGATTCGCAAGTACGTTCCGCCAATCAGGATGCCTTCTTGATGGAACAGGCGGATGTGATCGTGGCTACGATCGCTTTCGGTATGGGTATCGACAAGCCGGATGTTCGTTATGTGATTCATTACGATATCCCGAAGAGCCTAGAAGGTTATTACCAGGAAACCGGTCGTGCCGGTAGGGATGGCGGAGAAGGCCAATGTATCGCTTTCTATGCTTATAAGGACTTGCAAAAATTGGAGAAATTCATGCAAGGAAAGCCCGTGGCCGAACAGGAAATCGGCAAACAGTTGCTTTTAGAGACTGCGGCCTATGCCGAGACTTCCGTCTGCCGGAGAAAAGTGCTATTGCATTATTTCGGTGAGGAATACCTGGAAGATAATTGTGGTAATTGTGATAATTGTTTGAACCCAAAGAAGCAGGTGGAAGCGAAGGAATTGTTAAGTGCGGTACTGGAGGTTATCAGTACGTTGAAAGAAAAGTTTAAGGCAGATTATATCGTAAATATTTTGGTAGGTAACGAAACCTCCGAAATCCAAAATTACAAGCACAATGAATTAGAGGTCTTCGGTTCCGGACAGGACGAGGATGATAAAACTTGGAACGCCGTTATTCGTCAGGCTTTAATCGCTGGCTATTTAGCGAAGGATATTGAGAATTATGGTTTGCTGAAAATCACGGAAAAAGGTAAGGAGTTCATGAAGAAGCCGGTATCGTTCAAGATTACCGAGGACAATGAATTCGAGGAAGAGGAAGAGGAAGTTCCGGTTCGTGGGGGCGCCTCTTGTGCGGTAGATCCGGTTCTTTATTCCATGATGAAGGATTTGCGTAAGAAATTATCCAAGCGGTTGGAAGTTCCGCCTTTCGTGATTTTCCAAGATCCCTCTTTGGAGGCTATGGCTACTACTTATCCGATCACGTTGGACGAGTTGCAGAATATCCCGGGAGTGGGCGCTGGCAAGGCGAAACGTTATGGCAAGGAGTTCATTGAGTTGATCAAGAAACATGTAGAGGAGAACGAGATTGAGCGTCCGGAGGATTTGCGCGTACGTACGGTCGCTAATAAGTCCAAGTTGAAGGTCTCAATCATTCAGCGGATTGACCGTAAGGTGGCGCTGGACGAGATCGCGTTAACTAATGGACTTGAGTTCACCGAGCTTTTGGATGAGATCGAGGCGATCGTATATTCCGGTACACGTATCAATATCGATTATTTCTTGAATGATGTGATGGATGAGGATCATATCGAGGATATTTACGAGTATTTCAAGGATTCGGAGACCGACGGTCTGGAAGACGCCATCGAGGAATTAGGCGGTGACTATACGGAAGAGGAGATTCGCTTGGTCCGTATCAAGTTCTTGTCTGAAATGGCAAACTAATGGAAGGGTGGCCCGGTTCCACTCTAAAGAAAAAACAAATAAAGAAGCTTATTGTTCCTTCCGAAAGAGATTTATTTTTCCTTCGGAAGGAATTTTGTTTTCGTTCGGATGAAAGTTTATTTTCTTCCGAATCGAATTTTTAATTTCTCCCGTATCGATTTATTGCGTGAAAAGTCGTATATTTGCGCGCAATAATTTTTAAAGCATAAGTTCTATGTCATTTATTGCAGACAGGGTAGTTATGGATGGGTTAACGTTTGACGATGTATTGTTAATCCCAGCTTATTCGGAAGTTCTTCCTCGTAATGTCGATCTCACGACAAAGTTTTCACGTAATATCACATTGAATATACCGATGGTGTCGGCCGCTATGGATACGGTTACCGAGGCCAAGTTGGCTATCGCTATCGCCCGTGAGGGAGGTATTGGTGTGATTCATAAAAACATGATGATCGCCGAGCAGGCAAAGCAGGTCCAGACCGTTAAACGTGCGGAGAATGGAATGATCTATGATCCGGTGACTATCACGAAGGGCAAACGTGTGGCGGATGCCTTGGCAATGATGGCTGAATATAAGATTGGCGGTATTCCCGTGGTGGATGAAGGCGGGTATTTGGTTGGTATCGTGACGAACCGTGACTTGCGTTTCGAAAAGGATATGAACCGCTCTATCGATGAGGTGATGACGAAAGAGAATTTGGTCGTAACCGGACAATCTACGGATATGGAGGCCGCCGCTCAGATCCTTCAGGAACATAAGATAGAGAAGTTACCGGTGGTCGATAGCCATAATAAGTTGATCGGCTTGATTACCTATAAAGATATAACGAAAGCGAAAGATAAACCGAAGGCTTGCAAGGATTCGAAAGGTCGTTTGCGTGTAGCTGCCGGTGTAGGCGTTACGTTCAATACCTTCGAGCGTGTAGCCGCTTTGGTGGATGCCGGGGTGGATGCTTTGGTGATCGACACGGCACATGGTCACTCAAAAGGTGTGGTGGATGTCTTGAAACAGATTAAGGCGCAATATCCGCATATTGATTGTGTGGTCGGTAATATCGCTACGGGCGAGGCTGCTAAATATTTAGTGGAAGCCGGGGCGGACGCCGTGAAGGTAGGTATCGGTCCGGGTTCGATTTGTACAACTCGTGTGATCGCTGGTGTGGGTGTTCCCCAGTTGTCGGCTATTTACGATGTGGCGAAGGCGTTGGAAGGAACTGGTGTGCCTTTGATCGCTGACGGTGGCTTGCGTTACTCCGGTGATATCGTGAAGGCGATCGCCGCTGGTGGATCTTCCGTGATGATGGGATCTCTGTTGGCGGGTGTAGAGGAGTCGCCGGGCGATACGATTATCTTCAATGGCCGTAAGTTTAAGTCTTACCGTGGAATGGGGTCGTTGGAAGCTATGCAAAAGGGGTCCAAGGATCGGTATTTCCAAGATGTGGAGGACGACGTGAAGAAGCTGGTTCCGGAGGGAATCGCTGCCCGTGTTCCGTTTAAGGGTTCTTTGTATGAGGTCATTTACCAAATGGTAGGTGGTTTACGTGCGGGAATGGGTTATTGCGGGGCTCATAATATCGAGGAGTTGCATAAAGCTCGTTTTACTCGAATCACCAACGCTGGTGTGCAAGAGAGCCATCCGCATGACGTAGCGATCACGCAAGAGGCTCCGAATTATAGCCGTGGTGAATAGTAATACAAGTTTTACGTTTTATAAAAAACACTAATTTAATGGGATAGCATACTTTTCTTGTCGGCTCTCCGTTAGATTAGTGTTATTTTTGTAATGTATATTCGTGCTATGGTAAAAGAATTTTTGATGAAAAAGTTACTTATTTCATTAGGGGTATTCGCTTGTGTGACAGTTAACGCTCAAATCGCATCCGATTCGGTCGTTATGACGGTCGCTGGAAAACAAGTGCCTTTATCTGAATTTATTTTTATCGCGGAGAAGAATGGAGAGGTAGATTTATCGAATACAAAGTCCGTCAAAAGCTATGTCGAGCTATTTAAAAATTTTAAGCTAAAAGTAGCGGAGGCGGAATCTTTAGGGATCGACCAGACATCCTCATTCAAAAGTGAGCTAGATGGATACCGGGCTCAGTTGATCGATAGCTATATGTCGGATAAGGAGGGTGAGAAAGCGGCTGCCCGTGCGGTATATGACCGGGGGGATCACTCGGTAGAGTTGACCCACATCTTATTCCGTTTGCCGGAGAAGACGGTCTCCAAAGATACGGTAGCTGTATATCAAGAAGCCATGCGAGTATACGAACGTCTCCAGAAAGGAGAGGATATGGAAACAGTCGGAAAAGCTTTGGCCGAGAAGGATAAGGAGCATGTCGCTTGCGAATATGTACGTTGCTTGCTCCCGATGCAATCCCTAAAAGTGTTTGAGGATGCCGCCTATTCCTTGCCGATTGGCGTGGTGTCTGAACCGGTTCGCACGAAATTAGGATTTCATTTGATAAAAGTCCATAGTCGTAAACCCAATCCGGGGCAGGTACATGTCGCTCATATCTTGATCGCCTTCCCGAAAGATTCCGCTATTCAGGACTCATCGGCTTTTCTGGCAAAAGCGCAAGCTATCTATAAGCAAGTACAAGAGGGTGCGGATTTCGGTGAGTTGGCGAAAGAGTATTCGGGGGATGCGGCTTCCGCTAAGAAGGGGGGGGGATTACCTTGGTTTGGGGTAGGCGAGATGGTCCAGCCTTTTGAGCAAGCCGCTTTTGCGTTGAGCAAGCCGGGTGATTTATCCGGGGTGGTGGAAACTCGTTTTGGTTACCATATCATTAAGTTGATCGATAAGAAGGGACGCCCTTCGTTTGAGGAAGAGGAAAAAGCTTTGTCGAGACGTATGGGGCAGGGTGAACGTAACTTCGAGTTATATAAAGCTTTCGATGATCGTATGAAAAAAGAATACGGATACGTTTTCTATCCGGAAGCCTATGCGGAGCTGCAAGCGTTATGTAATGATTGTTTCCCCACGGACGAGGCGTTTTATGAGAAAGCGAAGGATATGAACAAGACGCTTATGCAATTGGATGGAAAGGATTTCCCGCAAGCGGAGTTCGCTTATTATATCCAACGTTGTCCGTTCTCGACAAAAACGTATGCGGGTGATTTTATGCAAGAGATCTATGATTTGTTTATCCGCGATATCGTAACGACCGCCGAGCGTAAGAATCTGGAGACAAAACATCCGGAGATCCCTCATTTGATGCAGGAGTACCGGGATGGGATTCTGTTGTTTGAGGTCAGCAACCGAGAGATCTGGAGCAAACCCTCCGCCCAGCAGAAGGTGTTGGAAGCGAAGTGGATTGCGGATTTGAATAAAAAATATCCGGTGACTGTCAACTGGAAATTATTGAAGAAACTAAAGAAATAAAATAAAGATAGATATGAGGATAGTCTTCATGTTCCTAACGTTCGTTGTGTTGTTGGGTGCCTGTAAAGGTTCTCAGCCAGTTGATACTACGGATGTCTTGGTTAGCGTGAAAGGACGTACCCTAAATCGTTCGGAGGTGAATAAGCTAATACCCCGGGGGATTTCCTCCGCAGATAGTCTGTTGCTGGCCGAGGGCTTTACCAAGAAATGGGTAAAGGATGTATTGGTGTACGATGTGGCTTTGCGTAACTTGGGGGATGAGAAAGAGGAGGTCGATAAATTGGTAGAGGAGTACAGGCGTTCCTTGGTTCGTTACCGTTATCAGGAACGATTGGTGGAGGAGAAGCTGAAAACTGATATCCGGGAAAGTGATAAATTAAACTATTACGAGGAAAACCAGAAAAAGTTTATCTTGGATAAAGGCTTGATCAAGGGATTATTCTTGAAAATCCCGGTTGATGCCCCGGGACTTACCGACGTCAAAAAGTGGTACAAATCCACAGATGTGGCCTCTTTAGAAAAAATTGAGAAGTATAGTGTGCAAAATGCCACGATTTATGAGTACTTTTACGACAAATGGGTTGATTTCGATGAGGTAATGGATAATATACCGATCCATGTGTCGAATCCGAATGCGTTTCTGAAGGCGAATAAGTATGTTGAGGTGGCGGATAGCAGTTATTGTTATCTGTTGAATATCAAGGAATATTTACCTTCCGGCAGTGTGGAGCCATATGATTATGCCAGTCCGCACGTCACGGAAATGCTGGTCAACCAACGAAAAGTTGAATTCTTGAAAAAATTTGAAGACGAGTTATATAACGATGCGATCCGGAGCGGTGACGTGGAATTCCATTCCGAGCCGTGATCTCTAATTTTATAAATGGGTAGACATGATGAAAAAGATTTTAAGTGTATTCTTTCTTGCCTGTTGTTCTTGCATTGTAATGGCGCAAGACAATGTGATCGATGAAATTGTGTGGGTGGTAGGAGATGACGCTATTTTACGTTCGGATATTGAGACGCAGCGTTTGTATAATCAAAACGAGGGGGTCCGTTTGGATGGCGACCCGTATTGCGTGATCCCGGAGCAGATGGCGATACAGAAACTATATCTGAATCAAGCAAAGATCGATAGTATTACCGTGAACGAGAACCAAGTGATCCAGAGCGTGGATCAATGGATGAACATGGCTGTGAACCAAATCGGGTCTCGCGAGAAATTGGAGGAGTATTTCGGTAAGAAATTTTCCCAGATCAAGGACGAGCGGAAAGAGGCGATGCGGGAGCAGCAGGTCGTGCAACAGATGCAGCAGCAATTGATCGGCGAGATCAAGCTGACACCTTCCGAGGTGCGTAAATATTTCAGCCAGTTGTCTCAGGATAGCTTGCCGAATATCCCTACGACGGTGGAGGTGCAAATCGTTACCTTGGAACCGAAGATTCCGTTTGAGGAAACAGACGCTATCAAGGCCCGCTTACGTGATTTCACGGAGCAGGTCAATTCCGGTAAGATGGAATTCTCTACGTTGGCTCGTTTGTACTCGGAAGATCCGGGTTCGGCGTCTCGAGGTGGTGAGCTGGGTTTCATGAGCAAGACACAGCTGTTGCCGGAGTTCGCGAACGTCGCGTTCAACTTGAAAGACCCGAAACGTGTCTCCCAGATCGTACAGACGGAGTATGGTTACCATATCATCCAATTGATCGAGAAGCGTGGAGACCGTATCAACTGCCGCCATATCTTATTGAAACCGAAGGTTTCCGATAAGGAGTTGGCGGATGCTACCACTCGTCTGGATTCATTGTACAATGATTTGCAAGCGAATAAATTTACGTTCGAGGAAGCCGCCACATTCGTCTCTTACGACAAGGATACACGTAATAATAAAGGTTTGATGGTAAACCAAGATTACGAGAGCAGCAATATGGGAACCCCTAAGTTCGAGATGCAAGAACTTCCGCAGGAAATCGGTAAGGTGGTATATGGCATGAAAGTCGGAGAGATCTCCAAGCCTTTTACCATGTTGACGAACAAGCAGAAAGAGGTAGTAGCTATTGTTAAGCTGAAAGCTCGGACGGAAGGACATAAGGCGAATTTGGCCGATGACTTCCAAGCTTTGAAAGCGATCGTAGAGGCTAAGAAACGTGAGGAATTATTGAACGACTGGATCACGAAGAAACAAAAATCAACCTACGTGCGTATTAGTGACGGTTGGAGGAATTGTGATTTCAAATATTCGGGTTGGATTAAGGAATGAGACTAATTAACAGGTTATTTCTAGCGCTCTTATCGTGTGCTTTATCGGTTGGCGTATTTGCGCAAACGCAAGATAGCACGGTGGTAGCCGCCAAAGATAGTGTCGCTCCCAAGAAGACGAAGGTCTTTTTGGAGCATGCGAATACGCTTTCGTTCGATAAGGAGAGGAACGCCGAGGCTCAAGTACTGAATGGTGATGTTTGTTTTCGCCATGATAGTTCGTATATGTATTGCGATAGCGCATATTTCTTTGAGCAGACCAATTCCTTGGAAGCGTTTAGTAATGTCCGGATGGAACAAGGGGATACCTTGTTCGTGTATGGAAATTACCTGTTTTACGATGGAAATACCCAGATCGCTTATTTGCGGGAGAATGTCCGCATGGAGAATGGGCAGGTTACCCTGTTTACGGATAGCTTGAACTATGAGCGAATCCCGGATATCGGATATTATTTCGACGGAGGTCTGATTGTCGATTCCTTGAATCAGCTCTCTTCTTTTTACGGGCAATATTCGCCTAGTACGAAATTGGCTATCTTCAATGATAGCGTCCGTCTGGAGAATGAGCAATTCACGTTGTATTCCGATACCTTGCATTATAATACGGACTCGAAGATCGCCACGATCCTCGGACCATCCATTATCGTGTCGGATAGCGGCACGATCTATTCTTCCAGAGGTTGGTACGATACCGTGAATAATACCTCTTTGCTATTGGATCGTTCTCAGGTGGTTTCCGGCGACCGTATCTTGACGGGCGACTCTATCGCCTACAACCGGGAACTGGGTTTTGGGGAAGCGTTCGGTAATATGAGTCTGCAAGACACGGCGCAGCATGTCATGCTGGAAGGCCAATATGGCTTTTACAATGAGAAGACCGAGTATGCTTTCGCTACGGATAGCGCCCGTTTCTTGGAATTCAGCCAAGGGGATACATTGTTTCTGCATGGTGATACCTTGAAGATGACTACGGTGGACTCCCTTTACCGGGAAGTAAAAGCTTATTATGGCGTCCGTTTCTATCGGACGGATATGCAAGGTGTTTGCGATTCGATGCAGTTTAATACAAGAGACTCTATATTATATATGTATACGGACCCTATCGTTTGGAATGAACAGTATCAGATCTATGGGGATACGATCTTGATATTTATGAATGATAGCTCGATCGATTTCGCTCACGTGAAGCAATTCGCTTTCGCGATACAGCAAATCGATTCTACCGCGTTCAATCAATTAAAGGGAAATGACTTGAAGGCTTATTTCGAGGGACAGGTCGTGAATCAGATCGATGTGTCGGGTAACGCCGAATCGATTTTCTTCCCATTGGAGAAGGACGGTTCGATGGTCGGCATGAACGAGACCAAGAGCGGTTTCCTTACGATCTGGCTAAAAGACAATAAGTTGGATAAACTGAAGATCTGGCCGACTCCAACAGGTACGATGACCCCTATTCCTGATTTGAAGCCCGACCAGAAATACTTGAAAGACTTTTATTGGTTTGATTATATCCGTCCGAAAGATAAGGATGATATTTATCAGGTCGTGAAAAGAAAAGCTCAAGATGCTCCGAAAAGAAGCAATAAATTCGTACATTAGCGTCGTATTCATAATTAATAGGTAAAGCTATGGCACTTTTCTCGTTTTATAACATGCGCAAGCCGCGTCAATTTGATCATAAGCCTATTTATTGGGACCCCCATAAGGAAGCCTTGGAGGAACGTATAAGCAAGGTCAAACGTGAAATGGGTGTAGAGGAGCCGTTGGAGGAATATAAGCCGCATATCAAGGGAACTTTCATTGAAGGTACCTCGCATCTGAAGAAAAGCGTGGGGCGAGGCGAGGATTCCCGGGCTCGTAGGTATAAGAATGTGAAACTGGCGGTGGCCTTGGCGGTCTTGGCTGCTTTCTTTTGGTATTTGTTCTGGTAATGAGCGATATCATTCATTTACTTCCGGACCATATCGCCAATCAAATTGCGGCGGGAGAGGTGATTCAACGTCCGGCCTCTGTCGTTAAAGAGTTGGTCGAGAATGCGGTGGACGCTGGCGCTTCCAATATCCAAGTGAACATTAAGGATGCGGGTAAGACATTGATACAGGTGATCGATGACGGGAAAGGTATGTCCGAGACGGATGCTCGCATGGCTTTTGAGCGGCACGCTACTTCTAAGATTTCTACGGCCGAGGATTTATTCTCTTTGCATACGATGGGTTTCCGAGGTGAGGCATTGGCCTCTATCGCCGCTGTCGCCCATATAGAGTTGCGTACCCGGGCTAGAGGGACCGAGCTTGGCACTTGCCTATCCATCGCGGGTTCCAATTTGGAGAGTATCGAGCCGGAGGCTTGTAACGAGGGAAGTATCTTCTCGGTAAAGAATCTTTTCTTTAATGTTCCCGCCCGCCGGAAATTCTTGAAGTCGAATGAGACGGAATTCCGGAATATCATCAATGAGTTCGAGCGAATCGCCTTGGTGAATCCGCAGGTGGGTATGTCTCTTTATCATAATGACGCGGAGATATTCAATCTGCCCGAGTCGGGGTTACGTCAGCGCATCATTAATATATATGGTAAGAGTTTAAACCAGAAGTTGCTCTCTCTGGATGCCCAAAGTTCCATGGTGACTATTTCCGGTTTCGTGGGGCGTCCGGACTCGGCGAAGAAGCGAGGGGCATTGCAGTTCTTTTTTGTGAATGGTCGTTATATGAAGCATCCTTATTTCCATAAGGCGATCATGCAGGCCTATGAGCAATTGATTCCTGCCGGGGATATGCCGAATTATTTTGTTTATTTCACGTTGGATCCCTCCTCGATCGATGTCAATATCCATCCGACAAAGACGGAGATTAAGTTTGAGAACGAGCAACCGATCTGGCAGATCTTGATGGCCGCTACCCGGGAGGCGTTGGCTAAATCGAGCGCTATCCCTACGATTGATTTCGATGTGGAGGATGCGATCGATATTCCTGTTTACAACCCGGTCAAGAAAAGTGAGCCTAGTACTTATAAGGCCCCGAAAGTGCAAGTGGATTCCAGTTATAATCCGTTTGACACTACTTCCTATAAAAAACCGGAATTCGATTGGTCTAAATTATATCAAGGGTTTGAGAACGATCGAGTGGCTGCCCAACTGGAGTCCGAGAGTTTCGAGGATGCCCCGATCGAGGAATTGCCGGCCGAGGCTTCGAACCCGGAAAACCTGTTTGCGGAGGTAAGCAATCCTTGCTATCAATATAAAGGGCGATATATCGTGACATCCTTGAAATCGGGTCTGGCGATTATTGACCAGCATCGTGCGCATGTGCGTATCTTGTTTGACCAATACCTGTCGAATATCCGTCAGCAACAAGGTGTATCCCAACAAGTCTTATTCCCGGAGATCGTAGAGTTTACCGCTGCCGAGGCGGCTGTACTGCCTTCCTTATTGGAGGATTTGCGCTTCGTCGGCTTTGATCTGAGCAATCTGGGAAATGACAATTACGCGATCAATGGCTTGCCCGCCGGCATAGAAAACCTTGATCCGGTAAATTTGGTAAAGGATATCGTGGACCGGGCGATCGAGACCGGATGCGAGGTGCATGAGAAGATCTGCGAAGCCATCGCCTTGTCTTTAGCGAAAGCCGCCGCTATCCGTCCCGGCAAATCCTTATCCTCGGAAGAGATGGATCATCTGATCGCCTCCCTATTCTCTTGTCCGGACTCGAACCTGACCCCGGATGGAAAGACGATTATCTCCATGCTGACAGATGAGGAGCTGGAGAGAAGATTTAAGTGCTAGGGATGATTTCGATGACATACGTTTCATTGGCCGCATTTGCTTGTGCTACAGCTAAATCCTGTGAAACGTGTGAAGGGTGAGCGGCACTACTTGATAAAGATTGCCATAGCGGGTGTGTTTACGCTCTATATGGAGGGCGGTCAGTACCTTTCCGAAATTGCTTGCCGTGCTACCGCACATGGCTGCTGGGTTCTTTTCCTTTAATATCTGGAAAATGGAGGCAGCTGATAGTGGATGTACATTTAGGTCTCCCGGACATGCGGCCCGGAAGCAGGCGTGGAACACATCTTCCTCGATCGGACGTTTATAGAAAGCCTCATTCGATCGCATGATCGCCTCCTCCTCTGCGGAGGTGAAACAATGGCGCTCTCCTTTTTGTAACTCGTTTTTCAGCTGGGCGTAGATTTGATCATGCTCGATACCTTCGCAATTAATCTTGCTTTGCACCTCCACGCATAGGAAACGGCGGCTTCCCGTGGGGTCGCTTAATAGGTTCTTCTGGTTCGTAGTGCCAATAAATGAGGCTAGGCGGGGTAGGGGGTGGAAATGCTTGGCGTGTGCCTTACGTACGTTCATCCCGGCCATCTGCATCCAATTTTTCAGCAAAGCCATTTTACGGTCGGGCAACCGGTCGAACTCATCGAGGTTGATGAGTCCGAACCCATCCATTGCGAGGCCAAGGCGAGCATCCAGCGATGAAACCCCTCCACCCATAACGGTTCTGAGGAGACCCGTCGTGCCAGATCGCTTACCCGGTCTTTCCCGTCCCATTCGGGTAACCGCTCCATATATTGCCGGAAAGGATGATACTCTTTTACTTCTTTTGAATATACGAAACGATTCACATCCCGATCCCAGCAATCGATCCCCGTCCGTCTTGCCTCCATGCAAATGCTATTTAGGTCACGTTGTGTCACCGGATAGAAGCGATCCGCTTCTGATCGTTTGTATCGATATTCAGTCTCCTCGCTCAACAAGTTGAAACGGAACTCGATGATTTCTTGGAGGAAAGTCTCCAGACTCTTTTGAAGGATTGAGTTATTGTCGCTAAATCGTTTGGCTTTACCTTCGGTTTGGTGTGGTATGGTGATTGGCCCGTTCGATTTTAAGAAGCGAAGCCATAGCTGGCCTAAAAAATCCAATACAGTTTTCATGATACTATGTTTTAGAGGTTATTTTTACCGTTTTCTTCTGCGAATATAGGTTGTTAACTTGAAGTTTTCCAAATATTTATATTATCATTTGAAATAAAAGTAATTTGTCCAAAATACTAGGAAGAACTCTTGTTTAGGTGGTATGAATGTAATACCTTTGTTAAGTGCCTATAATCTTTTCACCTATGTGAAAAGAACGTATCACAGTCATGAAACGATCGTTTCACATAGGTGAAAAGATCATATCACCCTTGTGAAATGACTAATAGCATACGATGTTCCTATGAATAACCTTTTAATCTCATACTAGATATATGGCAGCAAAATATGACTTTTACAAGACTCCGGTATCGAAGGATAGCATGAAGCGTCCTCGTTTTCACGCACGTATCGTATCATCTGGCACGATCGATACGGATGATCTGGCCAAACGTATCCATGGTCGATGTACCGTCACGCCGGCAGACGTAGCCGCCGTGCTTATCTCTTTAAGCGAGGTGACAGCGGAATATTTGCGTGAAGGAAAACGTGTACATATCGATGGGTTGGGGTATTTGCAAGTCACGTTGCAATGCCCGGCCGTACAATCCACGCACGAGATACGTGCGGAGTCCATCCGTTTCAAGTCCGTGGCTTTCCGTCCCGAGGTAGAGCTGAAAGATAGCTTGAAGACGATGACGCTGGAACGAGCCAAGTACAAATCCCATTCCCGCCAATTGGAGCCTGATCGTATCGACCAATTGCTCGCAAGCTATTTTGCCGAGCATGAATATATGACCCGTGTTGCTTTCCAGCGGCTTTGCGGACTGACGAGTAGTACGGCCAGCCGCCGTCTGCATCAATTCGTCGAGGCGGGTAAATTGCGTGATATCGGCACCCGCCACCAGTCGCTTTACGTGCCAGTGAGGTAAATAGAGATAGTAAATGTTAAATATTAATAAATACAACAAGAGCCTACCTTGCCAAACGGGAACAAATATGTACCTTTGCACCGTTTTTAGTGCGGAGTATACGAAAAAAACAGGCACAACTTATTGATTGTCCGAAAATAATGCGTAACTTTGCGGCTCGAAATAGGAAAAGATTAGATAAATAATAATAACACATTCAAAGTTTAAAAAAAGAAAGAAATGCCTACAATTCAGCAATTAGTTAGAAAAGGAAGGGAAACTTTGGTGGAGAAGGGTAAATCACCCGCATTGGACGCTTGTCCTCAAAGACGTGGCGTTTGCGTGCGTGTTTACACGACGACTCCGAAGAAACCTAACTCTGCAATGCGTAAAGTAGCGAGAGTACGTTTGACAAATGGTAAGGAAGTTAACTCCTATATCCCGGGAGAAGGACACAACTTGCAAGAGCACTCTATCGTATTGGTACGTGGTGGTCGTGTAAAGGATCTTCCGGGTGTGCGTTATCACATCGTACGTGGTACGTTGGATACAGCGGGTGTTAACGGCCGTACGCAAAGACGTTCCAAATATGGAGCTAAGCGTCCGAAACCGGGTCAAGCAGCAGCTGCCGCAAAAGGTAAGAAGAAGTAATTAATTACATGCCTTCAAACTGAGATTTAAATTTAAGTATTAAAACAGGTTTGAGTTATTTGGATAGGCTATAAGGTTGAGTAAATGGTTCAGCGGAACCGTTGAAGACAAGTTAAAGGCAACCAACGACAAGAACAAATTTTTGAAAACAAAATGAGAAAAGCAAAACCAAAGAAAAGACAGATCCTTCCGGATCCTGTTTTCGGTGATGTAAAGGTTACGAGATTCGTTAACCATTTGATGTATGATGGCAAGAAAAATACTGCCTTCGAAATTTTCTATTCCGCTTTGGAAACCGTTAAGGGCAAATTGCCTAACGAGGAAAAGTCCGCTCTCGAAATTTGGAAAGCTGCGCTTGATAACATTACTCCTCAAGTCGAAGTTAAGTCACGCCGTGTAGGTGGTGCTACATTCCAAGTCCCTACTGAAATCCGCCCGGATCGTAAAGAGTCAATTTCTATGAAGAACCTTATTATCTTCGCACGTAAACGTGGAGGTAAGACTATGGCTGACAAGTTGTCTGCAGAGATTGTAGATGCTTTCAATAACCAAGGTGGCGCATTCAAAAGAAAAGAAGATATGCACCGTATGGCTGAGGCTAACCGTGCGTTCGCTCACTTCAGATTTTAATTTTTTAAGGCAATAAAAAGGATATGGCAAACAACGATAAGCAATTGATGTTCACTAGGAACATCGGTATCATGGCTCACATTGACGCTGGTAAGACAACGACTTCTGAACGTATCTTGTTTTACACAGGTTTGACACACAAGATCGGTGAGACTCATGATGGTACTGCTACAATGGACTGGATGGCGCAGGAGCAGGAGCGTGGTATCACGATTACTTCCGCTGCTACGACTACATTCTGGAACTATTTGGGCAACCGTTATAAAATCAACTTGATTGACACTCCGGGACACGTAGACTTCACGGTTGAGGTTGAACGTTCTCTTCGTGTATTGGATGGTGCTGTTGCTACATTCTGTGCCGTAGGTGGTGTTGAGCCCCAGTCTGAGACTGTATGGCGTCAGGCTGATAAATATAATGTGCCTCGTATCGGTTACGTTAACAAGATGGACCGCTCGGGTGCTAACTACTATGAGGTAGTACGCCAATTGAAGGACGTATTAGGAGCTAATCCTTGTCCGATCCAGATCCCTATCGGAGCTGAGGAGACTTTCAAGGGTGTTGTCGACTTGATCAAGATGAAGGCTATTTTCTGGCACGATGAGACTATGGGTGCCGAGTATAGCGTAGAGGAGATCCCGGCAGACTTGCAAGCTGAGGCTGAGGAGTGGCGCGACAAGATGCTTGAGGCTTTGGCTGAGTGCGACGACGCTATCATGGAGAAATACTTCGATGATCCTTCTACGATCACGGAAGAGGAGATCATGGTTGCTATCCGCAAGGGTACGTTGGCTATGCAGATCAACCCTATGACTTGTGGTTCTTCTTTCAAGAACAAAGGTGTACAGACTTTATTGGATGCAGTTTGCGCGTTTTTGCCTTCTCCTGAAGATACTCCGGCTATCGAGGGTACGGATCCTTCAGATCCTGATAAAATAATCACTCGTAAACCTTTGTTCGAGGAGCCGTTGACGGCGTTGGCATTTAAGATCGCTACCGACCCGTATGTAGGTCGTTTGTGCTTCTTCCGTGTATACGCAGGTTCTATCAACGCTGGTTCTTATGTGTTGAACACTCGTTCCGGAAAGAAAGAGCGTATCTCACGTTTGTTCCAGATGCACTCTAACAAGCAGAACCCGATGGAGGTGATTGGTTGTGGTGATATCGGCGCAGGTGTTGGTTTCAAGGATATCCGTACAGGTGATACACTTTGCGACGAAAACCATCCGATCACATTGGAGTCTATGGAATTCCCGGAACCGGTTATCGGTATCGCAGTAGAGCCTAAGACTCAGAAAGACATGGATAAGTTGGGTATGGGCTTGGCTAAGTTGGCCGAGGAGGATCCTACTTTCCGCGTACAGACAAACGAGGAGACAGGTCAGACCGTTATTAGCGGTATGGGTGAGCTTCACTTGGATATCATCATCGACCGTTTGCGTCGTGAGTTCAAGGTTGAATGTAACCAAGGCCGTCCGCAGGTTACTTATAAGGAGGCTATCACGCAGCCGGTTGAGCTTCGCGAGGTTTACAAAAAGCAATCTGGAGGTCGTGGTAAGTTCGCAGATATCATCGTTCGTATGGAGCCGGCAGACGAGAGCTTCGAGGGTACTTTGCAATTCATCGATGAGGTGAAGGGTGGTAACATTCCTAAGGAATTCATCCCGTCCGTACAGAAAGGTTTCGAGAAGGCTATGAAGAACGGTGTGTTGGCAGGTTATCCGCTTGACAAGTTGAAAGTGACTTTGATCGATGGTTCTTTCCACCCGGTAGACTCAGACCAGTTGTCATTCGAGATCGCCGCTATCCAAGCGTTCAAGAACGCTTCCGCCAAGGCAGGTCCTGTATTGATGGAGCCGATCATGCAGATGGAGGTTGTTACTCCAGAAGAGAGCATGGGTGACGTTATCGGTGACTTGAACAAGCGTCGTGGACAAGTTGAGGGTATGGAGACTAGCCGTACGGGAGCCCGTATCGTGAAGGCTAAGGTTCCATTGGCTGAGACATTCGGTTATGTGACAGCTTTGCGTACGATTACTTCAGGTCGCGCTACATCTTCAATGCAGTTCTCACACTACGCTCAAGTATCCTCTTCTATCGCTAAGCAAGTATTGACAGAGGTGCAAGGTCGCGTTGATTTGATCAAATAATATTTAGAAACATATAATAAATATGAGCCAAAAGATCAGAATTAAATTGAAGTCTTACGATTATTCTCTGGTAGACAAGTCTGCCGAGAAGATCGTAAAGACGGTAAAGGCTACAGGTGCTATCGTTAGCGGTCCTATACCTCTTCCTACGCACAAACGTATCTTTACAGTGAACCGCTCTACTTTCGTTAACAAGAAATCTCGTGAGCAGTTCGAACTCTCTTCTTATAAGAGATTAATCGATATCTATAGCTCAACTGCGAAGACAGTTGACGCTTTGATGAAGCTAGAATTACCTAGCGGTGTAGAAGTAGAAATTAAAGTGTAAGTTTTTAACAATTAGTGAAATGCCAGGATTATTAGGAAAAAAAATCGGAATGACATCCGTTTTCAGTGCCGAGGGAAAAAATCTTCCATGCACTGTTATCGAAGTGGGTCCTTGTGTGGTTACACAGATCAAGACTTTGGAGAAAGATGGCTATGAAGCTGTACAGTTGGGTTTCCAAGAGAAGAAAGAGAAGCACACGACACAGCCTGAGATGGGTCACTTCAAGAAAGCCGGTGTAGCACCTCAAAGACACTTGGCCGAGTTCAAGAATTTCGAAACTGAGTACAAGTTGGGTGACGTGATCACTGTAGACTTCTTGGAAGACGCAGGTTTCGTGGATGTAGTGGGTACATCAAAGGGTAAAGGTTTCCAAGGTGTAGTAAAACGTCATGGTTTTGGTGGTGTAGGTCAGACTACTCACGGTCAGCATAACCGTGCTCGTAAGCCGGGTTCTATCGGTGCTTGTTCTTACCCCGCAAAGGTATTTAAGGGCATGCGAATGGGCGGCCAGATGGGTAACGAACGTGTAACCGTTCAGAATCTTCAAGTGATCAAGGTAATGCCGGAACACAACCTTTTATTGGTAAAGGGATCTGTTCCAGGAGCAAAAGGTTCAATCTTATTAATTGAAAAGTAATGGAACTGAGCGTATTTAATATTAAAGGTGAAGATACCGGAAGAAAGGTAACTTTGAACGATGCGATCTTCGGCATTGAACCCAACGATCATGCTATTTACTTGGACGTAAAGCAGTATTTGGCAAATCAACGTCAGGGAACGCATAAGTCTAAAGAGAGAAGCGAAGTATCTGGTAGTACACGTAAGCTGATCCGTCAGAAAGGTGGTGGTGGCGCACGTCGTGGTGATATCAACTCTCCGGTGTTGGTTGGTGGTGGCCGTGTATTCGGTCCGAAGCCTCGTGATTATGAGTTCAAGCTGAACAAGAAAGTAAAATCTTTGGCTCGTAAGTCAGCATTGAGCTACAAGGCAAAGAACAATGCGATTGTTGTCGTAGAGGATTTCACAATGGAAGCTCCTAAGACTAAAGAATTTATAACAATTGCTAAAAACTTGAAAGTGGCTGATAAAAAGTTACTTATGGTTTTACCGGAGAAGAATAATTTAGTATATTTGTCCGCTCGAAATTTAGAGAAGGCAAGTGTAATAACTGCTTCTGAACTAAATACATACGCTGTGTTAAACGCTGTTAATTTGGTTTTAACGGAAAGTTCAGTCGCTGTTGTTGAACAAAATTTTAAAGCATAAGGAGTAGAATAATGGGAATTATTATTAAGCCTATAGTAACTGAGAAACAAACAGCGATCACAGAGAAATTTCCGAATCGCTATGGTTTTCGTGTTTCTCCTGATGCCAACAAATTGGAGATAAAGAAAGCTGTAGAGGACATGTACAGTGTTACAGTAGTTGATGTTAACACCATCAACTACTCTGGAAAGCGTAAAAGCCGTTATACAAAATCAGGTATCATCAACGGCAAGCAAGCTGCTTTCAAGAAAGCGATCGTAACGTTGAAAGAAGGAGAAACAATTGATTTCTTTAGTAATATCTAAAAAGAGAAATGGGAATACGTAAATTAAAGCCCACGACACCGGGGCAGAGACACAAAGTTATTGGTGCATTTGATAAAATCACTGCAAGTACACCAGAGAAGTCTCTTGTAGTAGGTAAGAAGAGTACAGGTGGACGTAACAACACTGGTAAGATGACAATGCGTTATATCGGTGGTGGTCACAAACAAAAGTACAGAATTATCGATTTCAAGAGAAACAAAGATGGCATTCCTGCGACAGTAAAGTCTATCGAGTATGATCCTAACCGTTCATCTCGTATCGCTTTGTTGTATTACGCTGACGGAGCAAAGAGCTATATCATCGCTCCGAACGGATTGGAAGTTGGCCAAACAGTGGTTTCAGGTAGCGACGCCGCTCCTGAGGTAGGTAATACTTTGCCTATGGCAAATATTCCCGTTGGTACTATTATTCACAATATTGAGCTTCGTCCTGGACAGGGTGCCAAAATGGTACGTTCCGCAGGTGCATTCGCTCAGCTGACTTCAAAGGAAGGCGCTTATGCGATTATTAAGATGCCTTCTGGTGAAACTAGAAAGATTCTTGCGGCTTGTAAGGCTACAATTGGCGCAGTTGGCAACTCAGACCATGCTCTTGAAAAATCAGGTAAGGCCGGTCGCTCTAGATGGTTAGGTCGTCGTCCTCGTAACCGTGGTGTTGTTATGAACCCGGTTGATCACCCAATGGGTGGTGGTGAAGGTCGTTCTTCCGGAGGTCATCCTAGATCCCGTAATGGCTTATATGCTAAGGGCTTGAAGACTAGAGCTCCTAAGAAGCATTCTTCAAAGTATATTATTGAAAGAAGAAAGAAATAATCTGATTAATTAAGTAAACTATGAGTCGTTCGCTAAAAAAAGGCCCGTATATTAATGTAAAGCTTGAGAAGAAAGTTCTGGCAATGAATGAGTCAGGAAAGAAAGCCGTAGTTAAGACATGGGCAAGAGCTTCAATGATTTCGCCTGATTTCGTAGGCCATACTATTGCAGTTCATAATGGAAATAAATTTATTCCTGTTTTCGTAACCGAGAATATGGTAGGTCACAAGTTGGGAGAGTTCTCACCGACACGTACTTTCCGCGGTCACGCCGGTAACAAGAAGAAATAATATCGGTAGTAACAGGAATTCAGGAATCTGAAAATAAAAAGAATCGAATAAAATGGGTGCTAGAAAAAGAATATCAGCTGAAGCAAGAAAAGAAGCCCAAAAGACCATGTATTTCGCGAAGTTGAACAATGTTCCTACCTCTCCTCGTAAGATGCGTTTGGTAGCAGACATGATTCGCGGTATGGAAGTATTCCGTGCGCTTGGTGTTTTGAAGTTTTCTAACAAGGAAGCTGCAGCAAGAGTAGAAAAATTGCTTCGTTCAGCAATCGCAAACTGGGAACAGAAAAATGAACGTAAAGCAGAAGCAGGAGAGTTATGCGTATCTTCAATCAGCGTTGATTGCGCTACTACGTTGAAGAGAATGCGTCCGGCTCCTCAAGGAAGAGGTTACAGAATTCGTAAACGCTCGAACCACGTAACTCTGTTTGTTGATACACTTAGTAAAAACGATAGTCAAAATTAATTTGTAGATGGGACAAAAGGTTAATCCGATTAGTAATCGTTTAGGAATTATCCGTGGTTGGGATTCCAATTGGTATGGCGGTAAGAATTACGGGGATACTTTGCTGGAAGATAGCAAAATCCGTAAATATTTGAATGCCCGTCTTGCAAAAGCTAGTGTATCTCGTATCGTTATTGAACGTACGCTTAAGTTGATCACGATCACTGTTTGTACGTCGCGTCCGGGTATCATCATCGGTAAAGGTGGTCAGGAAGTTGATAAGTTGAAGGAAGAGTTGAAGAAGATCACTGATAAAGAAGTGCAGATCAACATCTTCGAGGTGAAGAGACCTGAATTGGACGCTGTTATCGTAGCAAACAACATCGCACGTCAGCTTGAAGGTAAAATCGCATATCGTCGCGCGGTAAAGATGGCTATCGCCTCTACCATGAGAATGGGCGCCGAGGGTATAAAGATTCAAATCTCTGGTCGTTTGAATGGCGCTGAAATGGCTCGTTCGGAAATGTATAAGGAAGGAAGAACTCCGTTGCACACTCTTAGAGCAGATATTGACTATGCTTTGGCTGAGGCCTTGACAAAAGTTGGTTTGCTGGGTGTTAAGGTTTGGATCTGCCGTGGTGAGGTTTATGGCAAGCGCGATCTTGCTCCTTCTTTCACTGCTACCAAGGAGACAGGCCGTAGAAACGACAATGCCGGTGGCAACAGAGACAAGAACTTCAAGAGAAAAAGAGCTAATCGTTAAACGTTAGAATTTAAGTAGAGATGTTACAACCAAAGAAAACCAAGTTCAGAAGACAGCAGAAAGGTCGCATGAAGGGCGAAGCTCAACGTGGCAACCAGCTGGCCTTCGGTTCTTTTGGAATAAAGTCATTAGAGAATAAATGGATTACCGGTCGTCAGATCGAGGCTGCCCGTATCGCCGTTACACGTTATATGCAACGTCAGGGTCAGGTTTGGGTTCGTATCTTCCCGGATAAGCCAATCACGAAGAAGCCTGCAGAGGTTCGTATGGGTAAAGGTAAAGGTAATCCCGAGGGATTTGTTGCGCCTGTTACTCCGGGTCGTCTGATTTTCGAGATCGAAGGTGTTCCCTTTGATATCGCTAAGGAAGCGTTGCGCCTTGCCGCACAAAAACTTCCGGTTACAACCAAGTTTGTTGTGAGACGTGATTATGACATGCAAAATCAAAATGCGTAATTGTTATGAAGATTGCAGAAATTAGAGAACTAAGCACGAAAGAGTTGCTAGAGAGAGTAGATGCAGAGGTTGCGGCCTATGATCAGAAGAAGATTAACCATAGCATCTCGCCTATGGATAATCCTTCTCAGATTAAACAGCAACGCAGATTGATTGCGCGCATGAAAACAGAATTGCGCCAGAGAGAACTTAACAACAAATAATTGAGCCTGATGGAAACTAGAAATTTAAGAAAAGAAAGAACGGGCGTGGTAACGAGCAACAAGATGGATAAAAGCATCACGGTTGCCATTAAATGGAAGGAAAAACACCCCATTTATGGAAAGTTCGTTAGTAAGACGAAGAAATATCATGCTCACGACGAAAATAACGAATGCAACATTGGCGATACCGTAAAGATTATGGAGACTCGTCCTTTGAGCAAGACTAAAAGATGGAGATTAGTTCAAATAATCGAAAGGGCTAAGTAAGATGATACAACAAGAATCAAGACTAGTAGTAGCAGATAACAGTGGAGCTAAGGAAGCTTTGTGTATCCGTGTTTTGGGCGGTACGAGAAAGCGTTATGCCACTGTAGGTGATGTGATCGTAGTAGCAATCAAAAGCGTAATCCCAGCTAGCGACGTTAAGAAGGGTGCTGTTTCTAAGGCTATCATCGTTCGTACTAAGAAAGAGATCCGCCGTCCGGATGGTTCTTATATCCGTTTCGATGATAACGCTTGCGTATTATTGAATGCCGGTGGCGATATCCGTGGTAGCCGTATCTTCGGTCCGGTTGCCAGAGAGCTTCGTGCAACAAACATGAAAATTGTATCACTTGCACCTGAAGTGCTTTAATCTCGTAAAATTTAAAGTAATGAGTAAATTACATATCAAAAAAGGCGATATAGTATTTGTTAATGCCGGCGAGGACAAAGGTAAGACAGGTCGTGTTTTACAGGTACTTGTAAAAGATAATCGTGCGATTGTCGAAGGTATTAATGTGGTATCAAAGCATACCAAGCCTAATGCGAAGAATCCTCAAGGAGGAATCGAAAAGAAGGAAGCTCCTATTCATCTTTCTAACCTTAACGTGGTTGACCCGAAATCTGGTAAAGCTACACGTATCGGCCGTAAGTTGAATGAGAAGGGTGCTTTAGTGCGTTATTCTAAAAAATCAGGGGAGGAAATTAAGTAATGAGCAATACTGCCAGTCTTAAGAAAGAATACCAAGACAGAATTGTTCCTGCCTTAACGAAGGAGTTCGGTTACAAATCCGTGATGCAGGTACCTGTTTTGAAGAAAATCGTGATTAATCAGGGATTAGGTATGGCTACGGCTGACAAGAAGATCATCGATATCGCTATCAGCGAGTTGTCTACGATCACCGGTCAAAAAGCTGTCGCTACCGTATCTAAAAAGGATATCTCTAACTTTAAGTTGCGTAAGAAGATGCCGATCGGTGTGATGGTGACATTACGTCGTGAGCAGATGTACGAGTTCTTGGAGAGACTTGTTCGTGTCGCTCTTCCTCGTATCCGCGACTTCAAGGGAATTGAGAGTAAGTTAGACGGAAGAGGCAATTATACACTCGGTATTCAGGAACAAATCATTTTTCCTGAAATAAATATCGATAATATTACCAAAATATTGGGAATGAATATTACCTTTGTGACCTCTGCGAAAACAGACGAAGAAGGTTATGCTCTTTTGAGAGAATTTGGATTGCCTTTTAAAAACGGAAAAAAAGACTAAGTAGTTATGGCTAAGGAATCAATGAAGGCCCGTGAGGTTAAAAGAGCAAAGCTTGTTGCTAAGTATGCCGCTAAAAGAGCTCAGCTTAAGGCAGAAGGTAACTATGAGGCTTTGCAGGCTTTACCTAAAAATGCTTCTCCTGTACGTTTGCACAACCGTTGCAAGATTACAGGACGTCCGAAAGGGTATGTACGCCAGTTCGGTATTTCTCGTATCCAATTGCGTGAAATGGCATCTAATGGTTTAATCCCGGGTGTAAAGAAAGCAAGTTGGTAAGAGTTTTTTTAGTTTAAATATTGTCCGGGTGGCCGGATCAATTTAATTAATTATTTATATGACAGATCCTATTGCAGATTATTTGACAAGATTGCGTAACGCAATCAAAGCGAAGCACAGAGTTGTTGAGGTGCCGGCGTCAAATTTAAAGAAAGAGATCACTAAGATCCTTTTCGACAAGGGCTACATTCTTAATTTTAAGTTTGTAGAGGATGGTCCTCAAGGTACGATCAAGATCGCCTTGAAGTATGACCTAGTAAACAAAGTTAATGCGATTAAGAAACTTGAGAGAGTTTCTACGCCCGGTTTGCGTAAGTACACTGGTTACAAAGAAATGCCGAGAGTATTGAATGGTTTAGGTATTGCTGTTCTTTCTACTTCTAAAGGTGTGATGACTGACAAAGAGGCCCGCGATCTGAAGATCGGTGGCGAGGTATTATGTTACGTTTATTAATTAGGAGGGAAGAAGAATGTCAAGAATAGGAAAATTACCAATTCATGTACCGGCTGGTGTTACAGTTACAATTAAGGATAATGTAGTAACAGTTAAAGGCCCTAAAGGTGAACTTGTACAGGAAGTGAATCCTGATATTAACGTTACTTTGGAAGACGGAGTTATCCATTTAACAAGACCTACTGATGATAAGAATCATCGTGCGTTACACGGTTTGTATCGCTCTTTGATCAACAACATGGTTGTTGGCTGCTCAGAGGGATATAAGAAGGAGCTTGAGTTAGTAGGTGTTGGTTACCGTGTTTCAAATACAGGTCAGTTATTGGATCTTTCTTTAGGTTATACTCACAATATCTATTTGCAGTTGCCGAAGGAAGTGAAAGTTGAGACGAAGTCTGAGAGAAATAAGAACCCTCTTATTATCCTTGAATCGGCTGACAAACAATTATTAGGTCAGATTTGTGCGAAGATCCGTTCATTCAGAATGCCTGAACCGTATAAAGGTAAGGGTATTAAGTTCGTGGGTGAAGAGATTCGCAGAAAGTCTGGTAAGTCAGCAGGTAAGTAATCTACGTAAACTGAAATTATCATGACAACGAAGCTAGAAAGAAGATTAAAAATAAAAGCAGGCGTACGCGGCAAAATCTCAGGAACTACTGAGCGTCCGCGCCTGACTGTGTTTAGAAGCAACAAGCAAATCTACGCACAGGTGATAGATGATACTACAGGCAAGACTTTAGCCGCTGCTTCATCTTTGAAATTAGATGTTAAGGCTCCGAAAAAGGAGATCGCTGCTAAGGTTGGTGAATTAATCGCTAAAGGCGCTCAGGAAGCTGGCGTTCAGACAGTGGTTTTCGACCGTAATGGTTACCTGTATCACGGGAGAATTAAAGAATTAGCAGATGCTGCACGTAACGGCGGCCTTAAATTTTAATGAAGATGGCAAATAATAGAGTTAAATCGACCAACGACTTAGAGTTGAAGGACAGACTGGTTGCAATCAACCGTGTAACTAAGGTTACAAAAGGTGGACGTACATTCAGTTTTGCTGCTATCGTTGTAGTAGGAAACGAGGATGGTATCGTTGGCTGGGGATTAGGTAAAGCCGGTGAGGTAACGACAGCTATCGCTAAAGGTGTAGAAGCAGCTAAGAAGAACTTGATCAAGGTTCCGGTACACAAAGGTACGATCCCTCACGAACAATTAGCTAAATTCGGTGGTGCTCAAGTGCTGATTAGACCGGCATCTCACGGTACCGGTGTTAAGGCTGGTGGTGCTATGCGTGCCGTATTGGAGAGCGTAGGTATTACAGACGTTTTGGCAAAATCTAAAGGTTCTTCCAACCCTCATAACTTGGTGAAAGCTACTATCGCTGCGCTAGGTGAGTTGAGAAGCCCGTTCGATGTTGCTCAGAACAGAGGTGTTGCTGTTGAAAAAGTATTTAGAGGTTAATTAGGGAGGATAAGTTTATGGCGACTATTAAAGTAAAGCAAGTTAAAAGTAGAATTAAATGCCCGAAAGACCAAAAGAGAACGCTTGACGCACTAGGGCTGAGAAAGATGAACCAGATTGTAGAGCATGAAGCTAATCCGGCGATCTTAGGTATGGTTGAGAAAGTGAAACATTTGGTTTCTGTAGAAAAGTAATAATTGGTTGAAAAAATAAATTATACGATATGAATTTATCAAATTTAAAACCGGCTGAAGGATCTACCAAGACCAGAAAAAGAATCGGACGTGGTCCGGGTTCAGGATTAGGCGGAACTTCAACAAGAGGTCATAAAGGTGCCAAGTCTAGATCTGGTTACAAGAACAAGATTGGTTTCGAAGGTGGTCAGATGCCTATTCAAAGACGTTTGCCTAAATTCGGTTTCAAGAATATTAACCGTGTAGAATATAAAGCTATTAATATCGATACTTTGCAACAAATGGCAGAGGCTAAGCAATTGACTAAGATTGGTATTAATGAATTGATGGAGGCTGGTTTCATCTCTTCTTCTCAAGTGGTTAAAATTCTTGGTAACGGTAGCTTGACCGCTAAGTTAGAGGTTGAGGCTCACGCTTTCTCTAAGAGCGCAGAGGCAGCTATCCAAGCCGTAGGTGGAACAGTTGTTAAACTCTAAGTCATGAGAGCTGTTGAAACAATCAAGAATATCTGGAAGATTGAGGATCTGAGAAATCGGATCCTCACCACTCTTTTATTGGTGGCTATATACCGTTTTGGTACGTATGTAGTGCTTCCGGGTATCGATCCCAAAGCGTTGACCGCTTTACAGGAGCAGACAAGAGGCGGATTGCTTGCACTGTTGGATATGTTCTCAGGTGGAGCCTTTTCTAACGCATCTATTTTTGCGTTGGGAATCATGCCATATATCTCCGCTTCAATTGTTATGCAGTTGTTAGCCATCGCAGTTCCTTCTTTCCAAAAATTGCAGAGAGAGGGTGAGAGTGGCCGTAGAAAAATCAATCAGTGGACTCGTTACTTGACGATAGCGATCTTGTTATTCCAAGGTCCTACTTACTTGGTGAATTTAAGCGTTCAGCTTAAGGCTGCCGGCGCTGCTTTACCGGGTGGTATTTGGTTCACGATCTCATCTACGATTATCTTGGCTGCGGGAAGTATGTTTATCTTATGGCTAGGTGAAAGAATTACAGATAAAGGTGTTGGAAATGGTATTTCATTTATCATTTTAGTTGGTATTATAGCCCGTCTGCCGCACTCTTTGTTCCAAGAATTCGTTTCTAGAACAAGTGAGAAAACCGGTGGTCTGGTTATGTTCTTATTTGAGATGTTGTTCCTTTTGCTTGTTATCGCTGGTGCGATTTTATTGGTACAAGGTACTCGTAAGGTCCCCGTGCAATACGCAAAAAGGATTATCGGTAATAAACAATATGGTGGCGCACGTCAGTATATCCCTTTGAAGGTGAATGCCGCTAACGTAATGCCTATCATCTTCGCTCAGGCGATCATGTTTATTCCTATCTCAATTGTAGGTTTCTCTAGTACGGGAGAGCAGAGCGGTTTTTGGGCTGCTTTCATGGATAATACGGGATTTTGGTACAACTTCGTGTTTGCGGTGTTGATTATCCTGTTTACGTATTTCTATACGGCTATCACGATCAATCCGACCCAGATGTCAGATGATTTGAAGAGAAACAATGGTTTTATTCCGGGTGTGAAACCGGGTAAGAATACCAAAGACTATCTGGATACCATTATGGACCGTATTACTTTGCCGGGTGCTTTTTTCCTTGCGTTGGTTGCTATCATGCCCGCTTTCGCTAGAATTGCCGGTGTAAGTATGGAGTTCTCCCAATTCTTTGGTGGTACATCTTTGTTGATTTTGGTTGGTGTGGTGTTGGATACATTGCAGCAAGTTGAAAGTCATTTGCTAATGCGTCATTATGACGGTTTGTTGAAGTCAGGAAGAATTAAAGGCCGTACAGGCTCTGTTGCCGCTTATTAATAGAATGATCTATTTAAAGACAGATGAAGAGATTGAGTTGATGCGTGAGGCTAATCAACTGGTGGGTAAGACACTTGGCGAGGTAGCTAAGCATATTGTCCCCGGAGTCTCCACACTTCAACTTGATAAGATTGCGGAAGAGTTCATTAGAGATAATGGTGCTGTTCCGGCTTTTTTGGGATATGGTGGTTTCCCTAATTCAATATGTGCCTCAGTGAATGATCAGGTGGTGCATGGTATTCCTTCTTCTAAGATGATCTTGAAAGAGGGTGACGTGATCTCTGTGGATTGTGGGACGATATTGAATGGTTTTGTCGGTGACTCCGCTTACACTTTCTGTGTAGGTGAGGTTGCGTCGGAAGTGAAGAAATTGTTGAAAGCGACGAAGGATTCACTTTATTTAGGTATCCAATGTGCTGTTGAAGGTCACCGTTTGGGTGATATCAGTAATGCGATTCAGACTTATTGCGAGTCTCAAGGTTACTCTGTCGTAAGAGAGCTGGTGGGACATGGTATAGGTCGGAAAATGCATGAGGAACCGGAAGTGCCTAATTATGGCAGACGTGGATGCGGACCGTTATTGCGTAACGGAATGTGTATCTGCATCGAGCCGATGATCAACATGGGAAGCAAGAACGTTGCATTTGAGAAAGACGGATGGACGGTTCGCACAAAGGACAGAAAGCCTTCTGCTCATTTCGAGCATTGTATCGCTATACGTCCGGATGGTCCCCAGATCTTATCTTCATTTAAGTTTTTAGAGGAAGTTCTAGGAGAAAACGCAATTTAATTGGATTTATATGGCTAAACAATCAGCAATAGAGAAAGATGGAGTAATTGTAGAAGCATTGTCAAACGCGATGTTTCGTGTAGAATTGGAGAACGGACATGAAATTACCGCTCATATCTCAGGAAAGATGCGTATGCATTACATTAAGATCCTTCCGGGGGATAAGGTAAGAGTAGAAATGTCTCCGTATGATCTATCGAAAGGTAGAATTGCTTTTAGATACAAATAAAATTAAACACGATATGAAAGTAAGAGCATCTTTAAAGAAGCGTACACCTGAGTGCAAGATAGTAAGAAGAAAGGGTCGCTTATACGTAATTAACAAGAAAAATCCTAAGTATAAACAACGTCAAGGATAATTTATTATTTTTGCAAAATAATCTAAGTAAGTAATATGGCTATAAGAATAGTTGGTGTAGACTTGCCACAAAATAAAAGAGGAGAAATCGCTTTGACTTATATCTATGGTATTGGTCGTAGCGCTGCAAAATCCGTATTAGATAAGGCTGGGGTTGATCGTGATATCAAAGTTAAGGATTGGACAGACGATCAAGCCGCAAAAGTTCGTGAAGTCATTGGCGCTGAGTACAAGGTTGAAGGTGACCTTCGTTCAGAAGTTCAGTTGAACATCAAGCGTCTGATGGATATTGGTTGCTACAGAGGTGTTCGTCACCGTGTTGGTCTGCCTTTGAGAGGCCAAAGCACAAAGAACAACGCTCGTACTCGTAAGGGTAAGAAGAAAACTGTTGCAAATAAGAAAAAAGCTACTAAATAATAAGAGTTAATATGGCAAAGAAAACAGTCGCAGCAAAGAAGAGAAACGTAAAAGTTGACGCTTACGGTCAAGCTCATATTCATTCTTCTTTTAACAACATTATTGTGTCTTTAGCGAATAGCGAAGGACAAGTAATCAGCTGGTCTTCCGCTGGTAAGATGGGATTCAGAAGCTCTAAGAAGAATACTCCTTATGCAGCTCAGATGGCAGCACAGGATTGCGCTAAAGTAGCTTATGATCTTGGTTTAAGAAAGGTGAAAGTATTCGTTAAGGGTCCGGGTAACGGTCGTGAGTCCGCTATCAGAACGATCCATGGCGCAGGTATCGAGGTAACAGAAATCGTTGATGTTACACCGCTTCCTCATAACGGGTGTCGTCCTCCGAAAAAGAGAAGAGTATAATTAATTATAGTTTCTTAAACATTGAATCCGGAATTGTGAATAGATTGCATATTGACCTTATCCTCTCTGTAATCGCGGCTGCACGGTTCCAGATTCAAACAGAACATTTAAAAAAATAAAAAAATGGCAAGATATACTGGACCAAGAACAAGAATTGCCCGTAAGTTTGGTGAGGCAATATTCGGTGCGGATAAAGTTCTTTCTAAGAAGAACTATCCTCCTGGACAACATGGTAACTCCAGAAAAAGAAAGACTTCTGAATACGGTATCCAGCTTCGTGAGAAGCAAAAAGCAAAATACACTTATGGCGTATTGGAGAAGCAATTTAGAAACTTATTCGAAAAGGCTTCACGCTCTAAAGGTATTACCGGTGAGGTGCTTCTTCAATTGTTAGAAGGCCGTCTTGACAATGTGGTTTATCGTTTGGGTATGGCCCCGACAAGAGCCGCAGCTCGTCAGTTGGTTTCTCATCGTCACATTACAGTAGACGGAAGTGTTGTAAACATTCCTTCTTACTCTGTAAAACCCGGTCAGGTTATTGGTGTTAGAGAAAAATCTAAATCCATGGAGGTTATTGCCGACGCATTGTCAGGCTTCAACCACAGCAAGTATCCTTGGATTGAGTGGGATCAGTCTTCAATGAGCGGAAAATTACTGCATCTGCCGGAAAGAACTGACATTCCTGAAAACATTAAAGAGCAGTTGATCGTAGAATTGTATTCTAAATAATAATTGATTTCCATGGCGATATTAGCATTTCAAAAACCCGATAAAGTATTAATGTTGGAAGCGGACAATTTCTTCGGAAAGTTTGAATTTCGTCCGTTGGAACCCGGCTATGGTATTACAATAGGTAATGCTTTACGTCGTATTCTCCTGTCGTCACTTGAAGGTTTTGCTATTACATCCATTAAGATCGACGGGGTTGACCATGAATTTGGTACAATCCCGGGTGTTATCGAGGATGTAACAAACATTATCTTGAATCTGAAGCAAGTTCGTTTCAAGCATATCGTAGACGACATCGAGAATGAAAAAGTGAGTATTACTGTTTCGGGTTCGGAAGTGTTCAAAGCCGGTGATATTGGTAAGCAACTGACTGGATTCGAGATCTTGAATCCTGATTTGGTTATTTGCCGCTTGGATCCGACCGCAAGTTTCCAGATTGAATTGACTATTAATAAAGGTCGCGGTTATGTACCCGCAGATGAGAACAGAGACCCGAACGCAGATATACATGTGATCGCTATTGACTCTATCTTCACTCCGATACGTAACGTAAAATATTCAATCGAGAACTTCCGTGTTGAACAGAAGACGGACTACGAGAAGTTGGTTCTTGAAATAGCCACAGATGGTTCTATTCATCCGAAGGAAGCGTTGAAGGAAGCAGCGAAGATTCTGATTCATCATTTCATGTTGTTCTCAGATGAAAAGATTGCGATCGAGACAGCGGATACTGAAGGCAATGAAGAGTTCGATGAAGAAGTACTTCATATGCGTCAGTTGCTTAAGAGCAAGCTGGCTGATATGGACCTTTCCGTTCGTGCATTGAATTGCTTAAAGGCCGCAGATGTTGAAACACTAGGTGAGTTGGTTAAGTTCAATAAGAATGATTTGTTGAAATTCCGTAACTTCGGTAAGAAGTCGCTCACTGAACTTGATGAACTGCTTGAGAGCTTGAACCTTTCATTCGGTATGGATATCACAAAATATAAATTAGATAAAGAGTAAGTAAACGATGAGACATAATAAGAAATTCAATCATTTAGGTCGTACAAATACTCACCGTGACGCAATGCTTTCGAATATGGCTTGTTCTTTGATCAAGCATAAGAGAATCTTTACTACGACAGCAAAGGCAAAAGCGCTACGTAAGTATGTAGAACCACTTATCACGAAGTCTAAGGAGGATACAACTCACTCTAGACGTGTGGTATTTAGCAATTTGCAAGACAAATTTGCTGTAACAGAGTTGTTCAAGGAAATTGCTCAGAAGATCGGTGATCGTCCGGGTGGTTATACCAGAATTATCAAGACTGGTAACCGTTTAGGTGACAACGCAGCTATGTGCTTTATTGAGTTAGTAGACTATAACGAAAATATGTTGAAGGATACAGCCGCTAAGAAAGCTCCTAAAACAAGACGTTCTCGTAAAAAAGCAACAGCAGCGGTTGCAGAAGCTCCTACAGCTGAAGCAGCTAGCGAGGAAAAAGCAGCTGAATAAGCAAGTTTTTTATAATCATATAAGAAAAGCGATCCGTATCACACGGATCGCTTTTTTTGTTTATTAGCGAATTGATAAATTTGATGAGTTATAAGGAACATTCCTTGCTTGGCTATTGTTATATTTGTGAAAAAGAAAAGTAAGACATCATCGAACAACTAATAAAACAAATATAGTAATATGGAAATTGTAAAAGTAGTAGGTAGAGAGATCCTTGATTCACGTGGTAACCCGACAGTAGAAGTAGACGTACATTTGGCTTCCGGTGCATTCGGTCGTGCGGCTGTACCTTCTGGCGCTTCTACCGGTGAGAACGAGGCTATCGAGTTACGCGATGGCGATAAGAATCGCTACGGTGGCAAAGGCGTTCTCCGTGCCGTGGATAATGTAAATAAGGTAATCGCTCCCGCCATTTTAGGAATGAGCGCCTTGAATCAAAGAGAGATAGACCATAAGTTGCTGGATTTGGATGGTACAAAGACAAAATCAAATCTAGGCGCTAACGCTATGTTAGGTGTATCGCTTGCCGTAGCGAAGGCAGCGGCTAATTATCTGGATCTGCCTTTATATCGTTATATCGGAGGAACAAATACTTATGTGTTGCCGGTTCCTATGATGAACATTATCAATGGAGGTTCTCACTCCGACGCTCCGATCGCCTTTCAAGAATTCATGATCCGTCCGGTAGGTGCGAAGAGTTTCCGTGAGGGGCTTCGTATGGGCGCAGAGGTTTTCCATGCGTTGAAGAAAGTATTGCACGATCGTGGCTTGAGCACGGCTGTAGGTGATGAGGGCGGTTTCGCTCCGGCATTGAATGGTACGGAAGATGCCTTGAATTCTATTATGGCCGCTATCAAAGCCGCTGGATATGAGCCGGGCAAGGATGTGACGATAGCCATGGATTGCGCTGCTTCCGAGTTTTATCACGATGGTGTGTATGATTATACGAAATTCGAGGGTGAGAAAGGCGCTAAGCGTAATGCCCAGCAACAAGTCGCTTATCTGAGTGAGTTGGTGAATAAATACCCGATTGATTCTATCGAGGATGGTATGGACGAGAATGACTGGGCCGGTTGGCAAATGCTAACCTCCACGCTAGGCGGAAAATGCCAGTTGGTAGGTGATGACCTGTTCGTTACAAACGTAGAGTTCTTGAAGAAAGGTATCGAGAAGGGTTGCGCGAACTCCATCTTGATCAAGGTAAATCAGATCGGTACATTGAGCGAGACATTAGACGCTATCGAGATGGCCCACCGTAATGGCTACACATCCGTGACTTCCCACCGCTCCGGTGAGACAGAGGACGCTACGATCGCAGATATCGCCGTAGCTACCAACAGCGGACAGATCAAGACCGGCTCATTGAGCCGCTCCGATCGTATGGCGAAATACAACCAGTTGCTTCGTATCGAGGAGGAATTGGGTTCCTTAGCTGTTTATGGTTATAAGACTTATAAGAAGTGAAAAAACGGGGCAAGCCTACTAATCGATAGCCGGCCTGCCCCTAACATTTAATGATTATAAATCTATTGCCCTAAATAAGAGAGTGAATGTTGTATCTCTTCTCTAGAGACCGAGAAGTTCCTGTTCCCGGCCAATTTATTTAATACGAGTGTGCCTATGTTTTCTGCGCTTTCCTTATCCGGGAACGCAATTACCGTATCAATAGAGGGAATGGTGGGTTGGTAAATCAACACCTTTCCGTTCATCCTAATCTGGTACCCCCAGCCATCCCCCGATTGAAACGTTTGCAACTCCAGTTGCCGCCCGGGAGAAGACCCCATTTCTTCACCCCGGAAAAAAGATAAATAAAACAGTAATACCGGCAGTACCACTAGGCCCGGTACGAACCAAGCCCGTCCTTTCTTAGTACTCATCATCGTCATATTCATTCGGGTGAAGTTCCCAAATATCATCAAATTGAGTGGTACCACTTTTGCCGGATACTACGAATCCTTTCTCGCCAGAGGAGAAAGATGCTGTCGCCGTACGGGCAGTTCCCTTAAATTTAGCCACGTTTTCCCATAGATCGGTGGCCGGATAATATTTCCAAGTGTCGCTACGTAGGCTTCCACTCTCACCGCAAGTCAGATAAGCGGCTCCATCAATCACGAAAGCAACCCCGTTCGTACGTGTGATCGTATAATCATCGTCATAATCCTCGTCCGAGGAATCCGATATATCCCTAAGTTGGGTCCATGATTCCGTGCTGGGATCGAATTTCCAGAAATCGTCTACATATTCGCCGTTATTTTGTCCGCAACATACATAAGCGATTCCATTTATCACGAAGCTGGTAGCGCCCTGACGCTTTGTCCCGCCGATACTGATCGTTTGCGTCCAGCTATTTGCCACTGGATTAAAGGCATAAAAGTCTTTTAGGTAATTCCCGTCGTATCCGCATCCGATATACGCTTTACCGTTTACCCCGAAGGCCACGGCTCCATATCGGCCCGAGCCGGGGAAATCCGCTTTCTGTGCCCACGTATTGGTGGTCGGGTTAAATTCCCAGAAGTCATTCAAGTAATTGGTACCGTCGTATCCGGTTCCCAGATATCCCTTTTCATCTATCGCCATAGCTACGGCCGAATTGCGGGCGGTTCCGGGAAAGTCCGCTTTTTGCGTCCAAGTATCTCGTTCCATATCATATTCCCAACAATCCGATAAACGATTTTTTCCGTCGTTTCCGCAAATCAGATATCCTTTGTTACCGATCGTGAAAGAGGAGGCGTAATTTCGCGCCAATCCGTCCATGTCAGAGACACGGTACCACTTACCGATCAAATCATCGTCATCATCATCACTGCAAGCGCTGATGATGACAGGAAGAAAAGCGATCAAGAATACAAGAATCCTTTTGTGTATCATTCTAACTACGTGTTTTGTTTTTACGGAAGCAAAAGAACGAGGGTTTTACGAGACCCACAAATTAAATCGGTAAACATACGGTTTTTATCGGTGAATAAGCCGGATTTATAGGTTAGGGCCTCGAATGGTTTTGAAATCGGTTTCATCTTCAGTATCGGGCCGTTTACAGAGGAAACCGGTGGGTTCATGGGTTTATCTTGCCGGGTTTTGCGCTAAATACGTTCTTTGCCATCGGATTGATAAAAGATTATTTGCTTATTAAATAAGAAGTATGGTTAGAACATTCTTTGCTTTGGGGTGCTTGATGCTCTGTCTGGGACTGTTTTCCTGTTATGACGAGAACGGTACGTATGGCAGCGATCTGGTGGACTCCGCTTTCCGTAACGTTCGTATAGATACCAGCACGGTCGTAGTGACCTCGGTATTGATCGACTCGTTGGAGACATCCGGTAAGAACGTCGCTTTGGTAGGCCGGTACAAACATTCATTATGGGGAGTCGTCTCGTCGCATAGCTTTATCGCTTATGAGAGACCGAGCTATGGGACTGATCCGGACGAGACAGTCGTACTGGACTCGCTAGTCCTGTCTCTCGCTTTCGACGGTCGCTTTGTAGGAGACACGACCCTCCAACAAACCCTCTCGATTTATCAGCTAACGGAGAAGATTGTCTTAAACGATAACGGGTACTTATATAATAATAGCAGTGTCTCTTACGCTCCCGAGGCTTTGGCGGTCTGCTCATTTAAACCGAAGCCGAAGGGCGGGGAGAAACTGGAAGTCCGTCTTCCCGATGCGCTAGGGCAAGACCTCTTGTCCCGTTTTCATGCGCAGGATCAAGCGGTGTCCGAGGATCGCTTTGAGGACTATTTCAAGGGGGTGGCGATCGTGCCGGACTTGGCGGGAAGCGAGTCTCTGCTGACTTTCACGGTAGCCGATTCCTCCGCCGCTTTAGTCCTGCATTATCATTTATCCGATGAGCTTTCCACGGAGAAGGAATTATGGTTCTTCCCAAATACGGATACCCAGTTCAATCATATCGACCATGACCGTAGTGGAACGGATATGGCAGGATATCCGATGAAAGGAGTGGAGATACCTTCGGCTGAGCTTAGTAACCGGGGCGTATTATTCGGAGGCTTGGGTTGGTATACCCGTCTGGAATTCCCGTATTTGAATAATCTGATGCAACAAGGCACGCAAGTGGAGATCGAGAGCGCTTTACTTAAGATTTATCCCGAGCAAGGCACTTATTCGGATTACAATACCTTGCCGGACAGCCTCTACCTTTATATCGCCGATGAGAATAATGTGGTGACGGATGCCGTGACCGATTATCTCGGTTCCGAGGTTCAACGAGGTACGCTATCGGAAGACAATACGTTTAACGAGAACACCTATTATTATTTCGACGTGACTCAATTCATGCAAGAGGAGCTAGGTGCCTTTGGCATGTATAAACATAATCTTCAGTTGGTTTTTAATAGTGATGATTACACCGGCACGTTCAAGAACTTGACGTTTAACGATCAGGGAGGACGTAACCCGGTCACCCTACAACTTATTTATAAGGTCTATGAAAGTTACTAGATACCTTCTTTACCCTTGCCTCTTGATGGCGGCAAGCGCATCCGCGCAGAATACGATGACTTCCTCGCCTTACTCGATGTTTGGACTGGGTGAGATGGCTTCTGGTTTATATGGTCAAAATACCTCGATGGCGGGTGTCACTGTCGGCATGCGGGAAGGGATGCTGATGAATATAGAGAATCCTGCCGGATTGACGGCGTTGGATAGTTGTAAGTTGTTCGCTGAGGCATCTGCCTTCGTGAAGAATGAGCGATACCGCTCAGACGGGAGCTCTAGCAACGCATTCACCGGAAATTTCTCCGCTTTCTCATTGGGAGGGCGTATCATGCGACGGTGGTATATGTCCGCCGGGGTAACTCCTTATAGTTTCGTTGGGTATTATTTTAAGTCCTCGCAAGAGTTGGAAGGATCTCCCGGAACCTTTGTAACCAGTACGTTTTCGGGGACAGGCGGGCTTTCCAAGGCTTTCCTTTCCCAGGGATTTTTATTGATCAAGCATCTGTCAGTCGGTATGAATCTTAATTTTATTTTCGGAAATATGACGCAGAATGAGATACAAAGTGCGATGACAGTGTCAAGGGAGATGTCCGGTCGCTCTTTTTACGCCGATTTCGGTTTACAATATCATCGTCCGATCGCCCGGGAAACCTTTCTAACGGTCGGCGCCATTTACGGTTATAAGCAACGGATCTCATTGAAAAACACGGTGACGGTGACGGGAAGCAGCACGGAAACCCCCTATAACCAGAAAAGGGTGACACAATATCTACCTCAATATATAGGTATCGGTAGCTCATTGGCGCATAAGAAATGGACGTATGCGTTGGACTATCTGTTCCGGCAATACGGGGTATTGAACTCGGGCGATAGCCGGGTAAAGTTCCGGGATTCGCATGAGCTACGCTTGGGCGTATGCTATTTCCCGAATGGATTTAGCTCCAGCAGTTATTGGAAACGGATGTCTTATAAAGCGGGTGTTTCCGTTTCCACGCCTTACCTGCGGTTGAAAGGGCAATCCGGCGGAGCGTATCGGGTAAGCGTCGGCTTGGGGTTACCCGTCTTGAATGGCCGTATCAATACGGCGTTTTATTACGATCGTCTCCAATTGCAAGGGAATGCGTTGCGAAGGGATATCATGGGCTTTACGGTGACCTATACATTAAGCGAGAAGTTTTATCAAGTGAAACTTTAGTTACTCTTGAAGAGACAGTTTATTCATCAAGGCTGGCAGGTACGAGTCGCTGATAGGGATCAGTTCCTCCCCGATACGTATCCGCTTACGCTCTATATAATTAATGTGGGAGAGGGATACGATGTAAGAGCGATGTACCCGGCAAAAACGATTCCTGTCCAGAAACTCCTCGAACCGCTTCAAGCTGACTTGCGTGAGCAGGGGCTTGCCATTGATACGGTGTACCTTTACATAATCGCCGTACCCCTCGAGGAAAAGGATCTCTTCCCGGCGGAGGCGAATGATCTTGCTGCCTTCCCGGACGAAGATGGGGCGTTCTGTTTGCTCCTTGCTCAGCGCTTGGTGGACATCGGCCAAAGCCTTGTCCAGTTTCTCGAAATATCCCATGAGCGTGTTCAGGGTCGAGGTGTCTCCGTCGAAAGTGATACATTTCAGCATAGTGTTTTTTACCTTTATTTGTTGTACCGCAAAATAACAGGAAAGTTCGGTGAAGAAAGGTTAAGCACCGATTAGTGGTATAATCGGGTCGGTGAATCGCCTTACGTGAGGGGGTGAAAAGACATTATTCCTCCTCCCTCAGAATCCATTTCTTGAAGATCGGGGTCTTGGTTTTGCTAATGATAATACGTTCGGGGACAGGTAAGGTGAGGTTGACGGACAGGCGGCTCCCGAACCAAAGATCTATATCCTTGATGGCGTTGCGTGAAATGATGAATTGACGGTTGGCCCGGAAGAAAAGCCTCTCGTCCAGTTGCTCTCCCAATGCGTCGAGGGTACGGTCTACGGGATGTTGTTTTCCGTCGAAGGTATAGGCGGTAACTTTTTCGTTGGCCGTATAGAAATAAAGGATCTCCTCAGCCGGTAACGGATAGAATTTATCGGCCAGCATGATCAATAAGCTCCTGACCGTGTGGCGACTCTGGATTGTACGGTTCGTTTGCCGGATATGCGCCAGCCTTTCCTCGGTATCGAACAGCCGTAATTTATTCAAGGCCCTTTCCAGCGAGGCCAGCGTGACAGGTTTCAGTAAATAATCGATACTGCTTACTTGAAAAGCCTGTAACGCATACTCATCATAAGCGGTCGTGAAGACTACCGGAGCATCTATCTCCACCTGTTCGAATATCTTGAACGCCGATCCATCCGCTAAATGGATATCCATGAAAATGATATCCGGATGAGGCGATGTCCGGAAGAACTCAACGCTCTCTTCGATACTCTCCAGCTCGGCGATCACCTCGATCGGGGTAACCGTATTTTGCGCTAGGATCGCCTTTAAGCTATTAACGGCGGTAGTCTCATCTTCTATAATAACTGCTTTCATGAGTGAATGGGTTTATTGAGTAAAGGAAGCGTGACCTTGAAATATTCCTTGCGGTTGGAGATCTGGATGTCCTTTCCGGTAAGCATCCGGTAGCGCCCCCATAGGTTCTTCAATCCGATACCGCTGCCTTTGCTATCTTCCGACTTAGGATGTATTTTATTGGATATGATTAGTTTGTCCTCATGGGTGGTATAGATATCGATCTGTAGCGGGTATTGCTTGCTGATAACGTTGTGCTTTACGGCGTTCTCGATCAAGGGGAGTACGCTCAATATCGGCAGATACCAAAGTAAGTAAGGGGTATCCGCTTGGATGGAGAAGAATAGTTTTCCCTCGTAGCGCACGCTCAGCAGATAGGTATACGCCTTTACGAATTGAAGTTCTTCCGCTAGCGTAACCAGCTCTTTCTTGTTGCTTTGCAAGATATACCGGAAGACGTTGGATAGCTCATCCAGATAAGCCAACGTCTGTTGTTTTTCTCCGCTCTGTATCAAGGCGTTCAATCCATTTAAGGAGTTGAAGAAGAAATGTGGGTTGATTTGTCCCATCAAGGCGTTATAGGAATTCTGTAACTTCTCGGTCTTCAATTGTTCATATTCCAGTTTCATTTGTTGCTTGCTGCTTAACAGGCGGATTAGTACGGAACTTAGCATAACCGTAAGGAAGACGAAAAGATGCTCCGTCATGAAAGAGTTAGGGACCGTGAAAGGCTTGGGAGGTACCGGTATGCCCCGGCGCTCGGCAGACCTGATGGTTTGCGTAGCCATCCTGCCCCGGTCGATGCGGATCATGATATCCTGGGTAGCTGGCTGGGGCCCATCTTCCCCAAGCCATTCTACGAAAATGGCCGTGTACAAAACCGGCGACAGATGAAACATGCCGTAGGCGATGCTGATACAAGTTACGCAAACCAGCAATACCCTTTTATACTCTTTCCTGCGGAAAAGCTTGTCCCCGAGCTTATACATCAAGCTGTTGACAATAAATAAGATGAAGGAGAACACGAAGAACCAGATTAGTAAATAATACATGGTGCGATCCGGAGGCTGGATACCCATGCTCGGGTTTCCGGTCTCGAACTCATATTTACGCATCAGAAGGGCGAAGTTCACGAAAATACTAAGCAAGACGGATATCGTGAAGCCGATCAATAAGTCGTTTCTTTTTAATTGTAACATAGATAAACCCTTTGTCTGCTTACAAAGATAGGGCTTCCTTATCCGAGCGGGAAAAGGAATCGACGAAACGGATAAAGATATCGGTGAATCGCCCGGGCTTCCGAAAATAATGTACCTTTGCCGGAAATTAGGATCTCTGTCGCTATGACGAAATGGTTTGTCTACATATTGCTGGCCAGTGTCTGCCTGTTGCTTTCCTGTGGCGGTAAATCCGTCCGGGAAAAATTTGCGGAGGCGGACCGGTTGGTAAACGAGAATAACTTAGATAGCGCCGCCTGGCTGCTGGAGGAACAAATAACGCTTTCCGCTCTTTCGGATAGCGATAAGGCTGAGTATGGACGGAGGCTCGCTTGGCTTCATCTCTTGCAGGGGCGCAGCTTGGTGAACGACTCGCTCATCGACTACTCCGTGGATTATTATAAGGAGCATGCCTCGGAGCCTTTACTTTCCGCTTATTTCGTAAAGGCTATTTATATGGGTGATTCCCGGAAGGGGTTGGAACAAAGACGTGCTTTGTACCGAGAGGCGATAGATTCCGCTTATTCCCGTTCGGATTCGACCTACCTTGTACGTTTTTATGACCGATTGACTTCCTTGAGCTTTGGTGAGGGGTTATATCGGGAAACGATCGCAGACTCGAAGGAATGGGAAGCCTCGCCAAAAGCTGGATTTAAGGAGATGGCCTATTATATGGCCGGGTTGAGTTATAGCCGCTTGCGAATGAGGGACTCGGCGGATTATTATCTTCGTTTGGCTGCGGACTCGGCCTTGGCTAAGAATATCGAATGGTATGCCCATCATTTTGCCCGTAATTATGCGGATTTCTTGTATGATTTTAATCCCAAGGCTTCTATCAGCTATTTACGTTTGTTGGAAGAACGATATCCGGAGCGAGAGACCCCGGGATCCTATGTTATGCCTTGGATCAATCTAGGGGAATTGGATTCTGCCCGGAAGTATATCGAGAAGAATACGTTAGGCTTGGAACTTAGTCACAGTGATGATATAGCCTCGCATGCGCTGAATTATGCCTATCAATTTATATTGGGCGTAAAGGAAAATAAACCGGTGGATATTTCCCGATTAGGGCAATATTGCGATTCTTTGTATACCGTGAAATCCCAAACGGAGAAGGCTGAGCGGGAACGATTGGTCGATCAAAATCGTTTACGCCGAGAAAATCTTCGCTTGGAGATGAGCCGGCAGCGTACGTTCTCTATCTTGGTGATCGTTTCTTTGCTTTCCATATTGGTAGCTGGTGGAGTTTTCTTATATATCCGTAACCGAAGGAACCGTTTGATTGATATGGAGGAGCGTTTGGAAGCCTTGCGTCAGCTCTTGAATGAGTCCAAGCAATCCGTAGCGGAGGAGGAGAAACCCGATAGTGCCTTTTTCCGTAAGGTCTTGTTGCAGCAATTGGGTGTTATCCGCTTGATGGCGACTACTCCCACGCAACAAAATAAGGAATTGCTCCAGCAAATGACTCGTATCACGAATGAGGATGTCCCGGTAGATACGCTTTTGGTATGGGATGACCTGTATCCGATTATCGATGCGGTCTATGATAATTTCCATACGCATCTGGTCCGATTGTCAGATGGGCGTTTGCTGGAAAAAGAAATCCAGCTTTGCTGCTTGCTATGCGCCGGCTTCTCTACCAAAGAAATCAGTGTGGTTACCCAACAAAGCGTCCGTACGATCTATCAGCGCAAGACGGACATCCGCCATAAGCTGGGTATGGACGAGAAAGAGGATATCATCGGCAATATAAGTTCTCGAACGGCAAATATAAACTTTTCTCTCTAAGTCGTTCGTTAATACTTTGAAAATCAGTATGTGAGCGTAATGCCTTGCACTTTAGTTTCTTGCCTGTATAAATCGATTTTAGCTGTTTCCCTCCTTACATTTGTCTCGAATCAAATTTGAATTTTATGAGAAGACAAGTATTATTTGTGGGATTGATTTGCGTTGCCTTTTTGGTAAACGCGCAAGAGGAGAAAACGATCGATTTGGATGAGGTTACCATTCAAGCCTCTTCGATTATAAGGAAGAAAGACCGTCAACTTATATTCCCCTCCAAAGACCAAGTGCGGCGCTCGATGGATGGCTTGGATTTGACAAGGCGGATGTCTTTACCTCGCCTATGGGTAGATCCGAATACGAAAAGTATCTCTATGGCGAATGGAAACGTTCAGTTGCGTATAAATGGCGTGTTGGCTTCTTCCTTAGAAGTCGCCGCCCTCTCGCCGGAGGATATCAAACGGGTGGAATATCACGATAACCCCGGCTTGCGATATGGGGAAGGAATCGATATCGTCTTGGATTATATAACGATCAAGCGGACTTCCGGAGGAAATCTCGGCGTGGATTTAAGCCATCAATTAAACACGTTTTGGATGGCGGATTATATATACGGTAAGTATAACCGGGGACGTTCGGAATTCTCTTTATCCAGCTTTGCGAACGGACACCGGTATAAAGAGGCATGGCAAGACCGGACGGAAATCTTTCATACCCCAGATGGTACCTTCCAGCGAACACAGGAAGGAATCCCCGGGAGGGATTATGAGATGTATTGGACTACGACGGCGAATTATAACTACACGAAGGATGATGATTATTTCTTGAACGCTAAGCTGAATTTTTATTATTATGACTATCCGCATAACTATAGCAATGCCCTTTTAAGGAATAGCGAGAGCAAGATGACGACCGATCTTATCGATAATAATAAATCCTTGAATACCCGTCCCTCGCTCGACTTGTATTATTTCCGGAAATTACCACGTAAACAATCATTGGCTGTCAATGTCGTGGGAACTTATTCGAATACCGATAGCCGTCATACCTACCGGGAAGAACTGGAAAGTATTCCTTTGACAGATATTTATACGAAAGTAGATGGAAAGCGCTATTCGGTAATCGGGGAGGGTATCTACGAGAAAGAGCTAGAGACCGGTCGTATTTCCGCCGGTTTGAAACATACGCAGGCTTATACGGACAACGTATATTCCGGTTCCGGTGATTATACGACCCATATGACGGAATCTGAATCGTATATGTATGCGCAATACGTAGGAACTTGGAAGAAGTTGGTTTATAACGTAGGTTTGGGCGCCTCCCGTAATTATCTATCGCAAGAAAACTCGGGCTCTTATAATCGGTGGTATTTCCGCCCGCAGGTAACACTTACTTATACTATCAATGAGGTATTATCCGCTCGTTATCGGTATACCCTGCGCAATGTAAACCCATCCTTGTCTGAGTTGAGTAATGTGGAGCAATGGATTGATTCCTTACAGGTTCGTAGAGGTAATCCGGGTCTATCCCCTTTCTTATATCATAACAACGCCGTGGAATTTCATGTGAATACGGCAAAGGTCAAGGCCGGCTTTACTTTCTCTTACCAATACCAGCCCCGCATGGTCATGGAAGAGACCCTGTATGACGCTAGCCGGGGACTTTTTATCCGTACCTACGATAACCAACGGAGTTTCCATCGTTTTACGCCGGAACTGTATTTGAATTATTCACCCTTCGGCGATTATCTGCGCATGAATATCTCCGGAGGCTTGAACCATTTCCAATTGAATGGAAATAGCTATTCGCATACATACACGGATCCCTTCTATGTGATCTCTTTGAATAGCGATGTGAAGAACTTTAATTTTAACCTGTTGATTTATAAGAGAAGCTATAGTTTTTCGGGTGAGACCAGTCGTGAGGCCGATCGTTTTAATAGGTTGGGTATCGGTTATAGGATCGGGAAGGTTCAGTTAAGTGCTTCTTTCTCTACCCAATTTACCTCATCCGCCCGTTACCGGAGTAAGAACCATTCAGCGATCGCTCCCTATGTGACCGATCAGCGTTTTGGTGATATTTATCCGGGCTTCGAGATTGGATTCTCTTACCACTTAGATTTCGGTCGCAAATACAAATCCGTGGATCGTAAGTTGTATAATTCAGATAATGAATCGGGTATATTGAATAGTCGGAAGTAAGTTACTGTACATTCATACGTGAGGTATTGAAGTATATCTCCTATAGGGAAGGGAGTGTTATATTACGAAAATGACTTTTGATGTCTTTGTATAACTGAAAGTATTTGCTAACTTTGTTATCTATAACCAGAAAAAGGATAGGGTTATGACTATAGAGGAGAAGCAACTGGAATTTATGATTTATTGCATAGAGAGTACTGCAGAACGATTAGGGCGTTATGGTTCGGATGTATATAATAAACTGAAGGAACTAGGAGCGATCAATGGCTATATCCGCTCTTATTACGATACCTTGCATACGCAAGGGAAATCATATATCGTAGACTCCATCCTAGAATATATTTACTATCGTGATCCTCAATGGCTCCCGGACGGATATAAACCCTTCCGTAGTATTGAAGAGAAAGGGAAAACACTATGTTGACGGTTTATCATGGTTCCACTTGCCGCATAGAGGAGCCTTTGGCTGGGGTTTGCCGGCCTAATCTGGATTTTGGAATCGGGTTCTATGTTACGGACTTGAAAGAACAGGCAGTTCGTTGGGCGCTTCGTACAGCAGAGGTACGTCATAAGGATGAGGCTTGGCTGAATGTTTATTCTTTGGATATGGATGTCTGTCGTGTCTTGCCATATCGCTATTTATGTTTCGAAACTTATGATGCTGATTGGTTAGACTTTGTAGTGGCCTGTCGTCAAGGTCGAAATTTGTGGTCAGCTTATGACATGATAGAAGGAGGTATAGCGGATGACCGTGTGATTCGTACGATTGACCTTTATATGCGTGGGGATTATACACGCGAGGAGGCCTTGGCTCGTCTTATCCATCAAGAGCCTAATAACCAGATTTGCATAATTAACCAAGAGATCATAGATCGTTGCCTCTGCTTTACGGAAGCGTTTCTTTTACCTAAAACACCTGCTCCACTTGTTGTCCCTGGTGCGGCTGATACGGTTATGCAGGGTAAATATAGGGGAGTTATCGAACTGCTTGCGTCTCGTTTGCGTATTTCTGCCGATAAAGCATTAGACCTTTTTTATAATAGTGATACTTATAAATGCCTGACATTACGGAATGGAGATTTGCTTTTAAAAAGCGATCTCTACATTCTTGACGAAATCATACGAGAGCTGCAGGATAAACAGGGCTAGTGTCTTAACTTGCGTGCGGTTCCTTCTATACAAAAGGACACTTATCGAGGAATGTACAGGGGAGCTGTCGCTCTGCTTAGAGAGTTATTGTCGATAGTTTTAAGGTATTGTTTGTATTCTTGCTTTATAGCCTTCTTATTCTCTAAAAAATAAGCTTGTATTCTTCATTCGGCGGCGGCGAACGATCATTCGCTGTCGCTGAATGAAGTATATATTAGGTAGTGCGGAAATTTACATAGGGTTCAAGAAACATTTGTTTCGGTTTGTTTCGGCTTTTGTCCTTATGGATTGGATGAGGAATCTTAAATATTCGCATGGATGTTTGCGGGATTCATGGGAAATTCCGTACTTTGTACCGAGCCGTTAGAGTGGAAGCTCGGCGGGTTCGTTTTCGTGGAAAAGGCGTTAAAAGATATTATTCCCTTCTTTGAAATCCCCAATTTCGTGCCCGGGAATAATAACAACAGACGCCCATGCTTGTTATAGTTACTTCGAGAGGAGCATCCTATAATGAAGCGTGGGGCTGCTGTTTGTTATCCGGGCAGGGTATGGGGATACCTAAAGGAGGGTGACAATGGCTAAGCCTCGCGCTTTTTCTTTGTGTGGATGATAAGGAGTGGTTGATGATTGTAGGGTAAATCAATTATTAATTCAAATAGAATGAGTATGAAAAAACTTTTCTTTCTTTTTGCTTTTCTCGTAGGACTTGGGATAAGTAGTAGTGTATATGCGCAATTGGTGAAGGAGGTAACACTGACCTCGTCCAATACGCTGGCATCCGAGCTAGGTACGGATGTGGGGAAGGTTACGACCTTGAAAGTAAATGGCCCGCTGGGAGCGGAGGACTTTCAGACGATGAAGGAGCAGATGAATATGCTCCAAGAGTTGGATATGAGTGGGGTGACGGAGTTACCGAAAGTTGGACGTTGGAATGAGAGTGTATGGGAAGAACTCCAAAGTATTCCGGGAGAGGCATTCCAAAATAAGTTGACACTTCAGACAGTGATATTCCCGAAAGCCCTTGAAATGATAGACCAAGAGGCTTTCTCGGGTTGCAATACCCTTACGGAAATAGATTTCTCGAAAGCCACTCAATTGCGATCAATAGGACATAGAGCGTTTTATGAATGTTCCGGCTTGCGAGATCTTGATTTATCGGCCTGTACGAGTTTAGTTGGAATAGGGAGCAATGCTTTTTATCGTTGTAGTAATTTACAAGCGGTTAATTTCTCGGGTTGCGGAAAGTTGACGAGTATAGGATCCTATGCGTTTCAATATTGTTCCTCTTTGCGGACAGTAGACTTGTCTAATTGTTCGGCATTGGTAACTTTGGAGTCTTATGTATTTTCCGACTGTTCGAATTTAACGAGCGTTGGTTTGGCGGGATGTACAGCATTGACTACGATTGGAGAAGGAGCGTTTAATAATAATTATTCTAGCTCCCAACTATCCGACTTTGATTTCTCTCAATTGACAGCCTTAAAAGATATAGGCGAAAGTGCTTTTAGTAATTCAGCCTTGGCTGGTGATATCGCTTTTGCATCCGGAATCACCCAATTGGGTAGAAACGCCTTTTCTGGTTGTCGTAATATCACTAGCGTCGATTTCAGTAAAAGCACACAGCTCTCAGTTATATCTTCGGGAACGTTTAGTTCTTGTCAAAGCCTGAAAAAAGTAGATCTGAGTAATTGTGTATCCTTGAATACGTTGAATCTAGCAGCTTTTGAAGGGTGTTCTTCTTTGGAGGAAGTCGTAATCAATAACGGTTTCTATACCTCTATCGATGGAGTCGTTTTTGTGGTGGACAAGGCTACTTTATTACTCTATCCGGCGGGAAAGAAGAATGAGGCTTATACGATTCCTTCTACGGTGAAGACGCTTGGTGAGCGTTCGTTTCCTTATAACGAATCATTGATGGAACTGACGATCCCGGAATCTGTGTTGACTATAAAAGGAGAGGCTTTTTATAACGGATCTTTCTCGGGAAGAGGAGCGAAAGTAATCATGAAGGCTGAGAAGCCGATCGGCTTGTCGCAATCGATCGGTTTGGAGAATACGTTGGTATATGTACCGAAAGGTTTTGCTAATGCCTATCGTGAGGCTGCTTTTTGGAAAGAAAGCAAGATTGTAGAGATTGATGCGGATCCTGTAGTAGTGACCTTGGAGGCGGCTGGTTCGCTGGGTGCGAAATTGACGGAACTGAATATTCCATTGGCTACTATCTTAGAATTGCGTATCACCGGTCCGATGAACGCTAGTGACTTCGAGGTCATTAAGCAAATAGAGCTGTTGCAAAAGGCTGATTTGAGCAAGGCTACGATGGAAGAGGATCGATTACCGAATTATGCGTTTGGAGGGTTGCGTTATTTGGAAGATGTTATTCTTCCGAATACGATAAAGGAGATAGGTAATTCTGCGTTCTCTGGTTTATCCGCATTGCGGAAAGTGAATATGCCCGAGTTTGTAGAAAGGATCGGGGAGTCTGCGTTCTCGGACTGTTCCAGCTTACAAAAAATTGATTTATCGTTATTGTCTCACTTGAAGGCGGTCGGTTACTCTACTTTCTCTTCCAGCTCATGCGTGCCCGTTTCATTGAAACTTCCGGATGGATTGGAGCGGATTGACGGTTACGCTTTTAATAATACTGGTGTTACTTCCGTGGACTTCTTGAATACGTCCTTGTCTTATATAGGCAACAATGCATTCTATGCATGTCCGATCACCGGCACATTATCTTTCCCCGGTACCTTACGATCCATAGGCAATTCTGCTTTCGCTTCCGCAAAGGTCTCATCTATCAAGTTGAAGTCTACAGAGATGGTACGTTTGGATGGAGCTGATGTTTTTAAATCCGTAGATAAGACCACCTGTAAAGTTTACGTCCCGAAAGGCATGAAGGATACTTATAAAGCAAACACCTATTGGTCTCCATTCGGAAATAACATTGTGGAGTTTGGGCAGTTGATTACGGCAACTTCTAATAATGAAAATTATGGATGGGTAGAAGGTAGCGGTGCCTATGAAGAGGGGGAAATAGTGACTTTGAAGGCGGTTTGTCAGGATGGAAATTGGGAAGATTATTATTGGGCTAAATATGTTAATTTGTTCTTTGGCTGGTATGATGGTGAGACAAAAGTCTCCGATGATACTATATATACTTATAAGGCAGGTAAGGAGGACAAAGCATTTGTCGGTAAATTCGTGCGTATAAGTTTCCCTAATACATCAGACCTTCTTCAAATGGTAAGAAATGATAGTAAATCCATTACGGTGAGGGTGGAGATGCCTGCCGATGATCCTCGATTGTTTGCTGGTTGGTATGAGAATGATCAATGTGTTTCCAAGGAAGAAGAGTTGACGGTGCAAGTTGGTATGGTAGACCGATCCTTGGAGGCTCGTTTCTTCGACGATGGACTTATGGTTGTTAACGGTGGTAATGTCATCGTAAATGATCAGAATAAGGTGGATGGACCTGCTGTAATTTTGCATCACGGTAGCCTCACCGTTGAGGGTAATGAGATTTGGAAACCGAAGAGCTTTGCTTACTATCGGGATGCCTCCTTGCTGGTGGATGCTGAGATACAGACCGAGGCGATCTCCTTCAATTGGAACGCTAGGAGTAACTATTGGCATTTCGTATCCTTCCCCTACGACTTGAAGATGTCCGAGATCAAGCTGACAAGCAGCGACGCTCGCTTTGTCGTACGGGAATACGATGGCAAGTCTCGTGCCGATAAGGGAGTGGGTGAGTCTTGGCGACAGCTTTGCGACTCGGAGACCTTGAAGGCAAATAAGGGATATATTATCCAATTCAATAGCGACGATACGATGGCCGATGGATTTACTACCCAGACCGGTGATATGAAAGCCCTCCTTAATCGGGCGAGCGTGGCGATTCCGTTGAATACCTACGCCTCGGATAATGCCATGAATGCCAATTGGAACTTCGTGGGGAATCCGTATCCCGCCTATTATAGCGTGGAGCGATTGTTCGCTGATGGATTGGACGCTACGGTGACGGTTTGGTCTCCCGATTTGAATAACTACGAGTATTATACGGGGGATGATAAGGAAGCCTACTTGGCACCGCTTACGGCCTTCTTCGTACAAAAGAAGACTTCCAACTTAGTATTCAATCCGGAGGGCCGTGTGGCTGCCCTGCCGAGGGAAACGCAAGCAGCTTCAGCGTTACGTAGTGTGGATAACCGTCAAGTTGTCAACCTGCTGTTGGCAGGCGAGAAGGCAAGCGACCGTACCCGTGTGGTATTCAACGAGGCTGCCTCGCTGGAGTATGAGATCGGTCTTGATGCTGCCAAGTTCGGCAGTCCGAATGCGGAGGCCGCCTCTTTCTATAGCTTGGATACGCAAGGGAATCGATTGGCTATCAACGAGCGTCCGGTAGCGGATGGCGTGGTACGCCTTGGATGTGTCCTGCCTGCTAAGGGAAGCTATACGATCTCATTGAAAGAGAAGATTGGCAAAGGTATTCAGTTAGTGGATAAGCAGACGGGTGCCGTATGCGACCTGAACCAAGAGGCTTATACCTTCGAGGCCGAGGCTGGAACCCTCTCTGACCGCTTTGAGCTGAGAAGCGATGTGGTGACTTCTGTTGAGGCAATCGATGCGTCGATTCGCTGGAACGTGCGAGAAGGCTTGTTGATCGTGTCCGGCTTGCGTGATGTGGAAACTTTGAACGTATGCGATGCGGTGGGTCGTACCCACTTCGCTGGTAAGGTGACGGATGGCGAGGTGCATATCGCCCTACCTCAGTCTGGTATTTATTATATGACATGGACAACCAAGGCGGGCGAGCGTCAGACTCGTTCCATTAAATGGTAATCGCTATGAGAAAACGATTGTTTCGATATATTACGATGGCTTTGTCTCTTTGGATCTTCCTCGGAGGATCCATCGGGCAAGTCTATGCGCAGGATGAGTTCAATCCGACTCCTCCACCGGAGCCGGGGAAACTAACGCTCTTACTCTCCACGGATCCCCACGGATCCGCTTATTTGGAGCAAACGAATCCTTCCGGCATTTATGATACGGGTACGGAAGTAACGGTACGGGCCTATCCGCATACGGATTATGAGTTTGTGGCTTGGCAGTCCGCTGATGGAGAAGAATTGTCCGGCCTCTCGGAATATACCTTCACCCTTACGGAGAAAAACGCTCGCTTGATTGCCAAGCTACGTTTTAACCCGAAGGAGAATCCATCGGAGCCGGGAGATGGTTATTATAATCTGATTACGACCGTCGCTCCTTCCATGGCCGGATGGGTAGAACAGAGTGGCCAAGGTATTTATGAGAATGGCAAAGAGGTGACACTTATCGCCCATGCTTATCCCGATTATGTGTTCGACCATTGGGAGAGCGATGGGAAGAATGTATCGGAAGAGACAACCTATCGCTTCACCATGCCGGGCAAGCATGTGTACCTGCGGGCCGTGTACGACTGGAAGCCGCAAAGTCCTATCGAGCCGGAGATCGGGTATTGCCTTTACGTAAACACTTCCGATCCGGAGGCCGGCTATGTATCGCAAAGCGGAAACGGTATCTATGAGTTAGGGGATGAGGTGACCGTGATCGCCTCGCCTACGAAAGACTATGACTTTATCGGCTGGTATGATGAGGCGGGTATGTGCCTGTCTACCGACATCTCTTATACGTTGACTATTAGTAAGCGAACCACTACGATCGAGGCTCGTTTCAAGAAGAGAGAGGCACCGGTGGATGAGGTGGAGATCGTACCCGGGCCGAATCCGGATGATCCTTCATCTACGGAGAAAGGCGGCGAGGTGGAAGTGATAGGCGAAGCCATTCCCGGCCAAACGGTCGAGATCATCGCGATGCCGAAACCGGGTTATGCTTTTGAAGGTTGGTATTTGGATGGCGTGTTTATCCCGGAGGCGGAGATGAGCCATGAGATCTTGATCGGTAAAGATATGGGTAAGCTAGAGGCTAAATTCCGGGAATTACCCGTTGACTTGGAAGTAGAGGGTGGAGAGAACGGTTGGGCGGAAGTGACTCGCTATCGAGGTGATGTCATTAACTTGAAGGCTGAACCGATCGTAGACCATACCTTTATGGGATGGTACTTGCTAGATCAGTTATTGTCGAAAGCGTTGAATTATGATTTTGATGTCAATATCCTACGTGCGGCCTTGCCCGCTATTCGTGCGGTGTATACCAAAGGTACGGTAGCCAATGAGACGATCGCTAGAGAGGAACTAGTCACGATCGCTTTCTCCGGGAACCAACTCTGCGTGACTGCTCGCCAAGCGATTCGTAGATTGATGGTTTATTCGTTCGAGGGGGACTTATTAGGTACTAACGGCCAAATGGAACAAGGTGATATCTATCGCTTATCCATACGTAGCCCCTTACTTCTCGTTATCGAGGCAACGGATGGTACTCGTATCGTCTGTAAATTATCCTCCGGACGGTAGTCCGTGGCGCAATTTGGATATATGATTCTTTCAATGCCCATTCTAAGGTTCTTATAATGCCCATCGTAAGCCCCTTTGAATGGGCATTGTTAGATGCTTACGATGGGCATTGTAAGAAACGATAAACAAAAAGCCATCCGGCATTCCGCTGGATGGCTTTTCGTATGGCAATAGAATCGGAGAGATTACACTCTCTTTTCTTTGATTCTTGCTTTCTTACCGGTAAGGGCACGCAAGTAGTACAATTTAGCACGACGTACTTTACCGACTTTGTTAACCGTGATGCTTTCGATAAACGGAGATTCGATCGGGAAAATTCTCTCTACACCTACGTTCTCAGACATCTTACGAACTGTGAAACGTTTTTTGTCGCCGTGACCGGAGATACGGATAACAACACCGCGATACTGCTGGATACGCTCTTTGTTACCCTCTTTGATACGGTAAGCTACCGTGATCGTGTCACCACTCTTGAATGAAGGATGCTCCTTCTTCGTAGCGAACGCTTCTTCTGCAATCTTAATTAAATCCATTTGTTTATAGCTTTTTAATTGTAATTTATAATGAAACGCAATTTAACGGGCTACCTTTCCCGACAGAGATTACGTAAAGCGGGTGCAAAGTAACGAAATAAATATTTGATTCGCAATAGATAGATGCTTTTTTGCTCGCTATTTGATTAAATCTTTTATGTCTACCAAGGATTCAAACCATTGACATCCACCAGCGATTCCCGTTCCTCCTTCCACATTGCTGTAGATCCGGACAGGCTCGGCCAGACCTACATTCGTAAGTCCGCCCATGATACCTTCATTCTCGATGTTTTGTAAAGATAGCAGATATTGGTAATAGGGTTCGGACAGGGAATATAAACGAATATGGCGTTTGGTATAATATTTAGTATCGGACCTGAGTTGTTCTTTTACTTGCAACGTGTATTCCTTTCCGTCGAACAGCTCGTCGGAAAATACCCGTCCCCGCCAATTTACCATCGAGGAGCCGAAAACCTCATCCAAGATACCTTGTTGCTGCGTGAATACGGGATCTACGGAGAAGTCCAACAGGACACCAAGATGGTCGTCATCTCCCCATATCTGTAGAGAATAGTAATTTGATTTACCCGGGGTATCTTGGAAAGTGATTTGATAGATAAGCACATCGTTTTCTTCTATGTAGGAGATATTCCCATCTCCATCAACAAGGGTACCGCCGTTGCCGGTAGCTTCTTTACGGGGAATTATGCGCAGGCCTTTGATTTCTGTCTTGGAAGGAATCTTATCTTCCGCCGAGGCTGTTCCATATTCCGGGGTGGAAGCTACAATCTTTACGGTTTGTCCGGGCTGTGGAACCGTATTCGATATATAAAGCGTATCTGTTACCCATCCACCTCGATCCTCTCCGAGCCAACGAGAAGATTTCCAATAGGAATATTCTTTCCAAGGCATCTCCTCCTTGAAGATCCCGTCTATATATAATTCCACCTTGGCGTTTCGAATCGTCACGTCCGGCTTGCTCTCTGAGTGAAACCATGTGCGGGATATGCTGGCCATTACGACTGTATCCGGCGAGAAGGCCGAGTTGATCACCATTTTCGGTGTAGTACGATATTCCTCTAGGTCAAACTTCCTGTAGCAGGAGGTTAGGAGCAGGCTGGATAATAAGATTGATAAATAGAATATAGGTTTCATGTTCTTTAGAATTTATAAGTATATGATATAGACGGAATGATCGGTAAGAGCGATAACGTCTCGAAATAATGGCTGTAGTTTATCCAAGACCGCTTATGGATAGTTATCGGGTTCATCTGGCAATAAGCGTTATATACGCTGATATTCCAGATACCGAGATGGCCGTTCTTTTTAGGTCGATAAATATTAATCCCCAGATCTAAGCGGTGGTAAGCGGGGAGACGTACGTTATTACGCTCCGTGAAATAGTCCAAGCCTCCTTCCGGTAAGAGCGGAGGGACAGGAGTGAGGCCCAAATCCTCGTAATTCTCGAATGCCACCGTAACCCGGTTTCCGGTCATGAAAGTCCAGCTTCCGGTCAGTTCCAATTTCTCGTTGATCTTCCAGTTTGCGACGATATTCAGCTTATGGCGGTTATCGTATTTCGCGGGGAAACGTTTGCCATTATTAATCTCGTCGAACTGCCGGTCGCTCCACATGAGTCCGTATCCGATCCATCCTGTTATACGCCCCGTCTCTTTCCGGGCGATAAACTCCGCTCCGTAGGCCCACCCCTTACCGGCGGCCAGTTTCTCCTCCCAACCGACGAACGAGGGTAAGAAGTTGTAACCATCTTTATAATCCAGTAGGTGATTCATCCATTTATGATAACCTTCCACCGAGAAGGAATAGTCTTTGTGTAAATTGTAATAAGCGCCGACGGATACTTGATCACTCTCCAATGGCTTCAGCTTCTTGCTGACCGGCATCCACATATCGGTAGGGAGACTCATATAACTTTCGCTGATCTGATGTACGTATTGATTCATCCGGGCGTATGAGGTCTTAAGGCTTAGATTCCTCGTGAGCAGGAAGCGTACGGATAAACGAGAGTCTAAGGAGACATATGTCTTCTTTTGTATATTATACATGTTCAAGCGTAATCCGGCGTTAACCCGGACAATGGGAGATATCGCCCAGTCATCTTCAGCGAAAACAGCCAACTCATTCGCTGAAAGGCGCTCGTCTCCGGTAGTTCGTTTGGTCGGAGACAAATTCTCGGAGGTCTTTTCCTCGATATATTCCGGGCTGAAACGATGGTAAAGATAGTCGGTGCCATAACGGATATGATGTGCCGGGGTAGGAATATAGTCGAAGTTCGCATGGACTCCGAAATCATTGATACCGTTTCGGGTTGAGGTCTCGATAAAACGTGAAGAATAATCTTTGTCACCCTCGGTTCCGTAGTATTGTGAAGTCTCTTGTTTTAGTTTGGATTGATAATGGGAATAAGCCAAGGTGACGGTACCGAACATCTTGTTGTTAAACACATACGACCAGCCGGAAGATAATGCGATGTTACCCCAGCGCATCTTTCCAAAGTCCTTGTTCTCGAAAGGGGTTATATCATCACCTACGGAGAACTCAGAACTTCCTCCTTTTAGGAAATCCTGTCCGAAATAGAAATTAACGTAAGCTTGGCTCCGGTCATTGATATGGTGGTTCACTTTTAGGTTCAGATCGGTAAAAGCATAGCGTGCGCTGAATTTCTCCCCCTTCTTTTTCTGAATTTTATTGTAGATCGCCAAACCCGGTGCGGACAAGGCATCCAGCCAAGAGCGACGGAAGGAGGCGTTGAACGAAGTCCGGTCTTTAATGATCGGCCCTTCGAAATTTAAGTTACCGGAGGTCAATCCCAGCATGGCGCTACCATGGTACACTTTCATATTGCCATCTTTAGTATGCACATCCACTACGCTGGAAAGCCTTCCCCCATAGCGGGCGGGGAAAGCGGATTTATAAAAATCCACATCTTTCAAAGCCTCGGCGTTGAAAGCGGAGAAAAGTCCTCCGAGATGATTGACCTGATACAGTTGGATTCCGTCTATCATATACAGGTTCTCGTCTCCATTCCCCCCACGGACATACATCCCGGCTAATCCTTCCGTTCCGGCTGATACGCCGGGTTGGGTTTGCAGGGCTTTGATCACATCGGCCTCACCGAATAAGGTCGGGATGGTCTTGATCATCTTCCGGGTTATTTTAATCGTTCCCATCTGAGGGGCTTGTATCGGGTTTTGTGTGTCATTACTACCGGTAACGACAACTTCGGCCAATGCTTCACCGCTTTCCAGCAGAATTTCCATCACGGTATCCCGTTCGAGCGGTTGGAATGTATGTGAGAAACGTCCGTATCCGATGTAGGAAGTCTCCAGACGGACTACCCCGACCGGTAAGGTTAGACTGAAGAAACCGTGGTTATTGGTAGCCGTACCCCTTTGTGTGCGAGAGTCATAAACGGAGGCCCCGATTAGATACTCCGTAGTCGCTTTATCCCGTACGAATCCGCTGATGGTTACTGAGCGGGGGCGTTTCTTCAAGATGATGTGGGTACCGTTTATCTGATAAGCCAGAGGGAGCTTTAGGAATAGCCGGGTAAGGCATTCCGATATGGATTGGTTATTAGATTTGAATGTAATCCGGGAAATGCCTTTGAGAATAGAAGGATCGTAGGAGAATGTCATGCCTGTTTGATGCTCTATTTTTTTCATGATTTCTTGGATCGGCTCTTGTTTAGCCTCGATACTGAGAGTCGGCGCTTGTCCCCAAGCGCTTGATTGAAAGCCGAAGATAATCAAGATTATGAGTAGTATTAGCTTCATGAAGTACTTCATTTTTTATTACGAGACAGGAAAGATAGTAAAAAACCCTATCACAATTCACGTTACTATTGCGATATTTTCTTATTTTTGGAGAGTAATAATGATAATGTTGTGATGAGACAGATTGGTATCTTGCTTTTGTGTTGTATTTCCCTTTTATCGAGTGGGGCGCAAACAGTCCCGAACCTTTATCGTGAGGTGGATCAGGAAAAGATGAATCATTGGGTTGATTCCGTGTTTGACGCTATGAGTTATGATGAACGGATCGGGCAGTTATTTATGGTTATAGCGAATCCTAAATCCGATAACCGGAATATGCAACGGCTCATGCGTTACGTGAACGAGATCAAGATCGGGGGTATCTTGTTCCATAAAGGGGATCCGGTGACGCAGGCAGAGGTGACCAATCGTTTGCAAAAGGCTTCCCGGATTCCGATGTTGGTCTCTTTGGATGGGGAGTGGGGACTTTCCATGCGATTAAGCGGAACCACCCGTTTCCCGAAAAACATGATGCTAGGCGCTATCGAGGACAATGCCTTGATCGAGGAATATGGAAAAGAGGTGGGACGGCAGTGCCGGGAAATGGGAATTCATATAAATTTCGCTCCGGATATGGACGTGAATAGCAATGTGGATAATCCCGTGATCGGCCTGCGTTCGTTTGGCGAGAATCCGGAGGCTGTGGCGGAGAAAGGTATTGCTTACGCAAGAGGATTGGAAAGTACGGGCATCTTGTCTGTCTCCAAACATTTCCCCGGACATGGAGATACTTCCGAGGACTCGCACGAGACATTACCCGTCGTGCGCCATAACCGGGCCCGCTTGGATAGCGTGGAACTTCTTCCTTTTAAACGTTATATATATGATGGGTTCGCTGGGATAATGACGGGACATCTTTATGTTCCGGCATTGGACAAAAGTCATGAGCCGGCTTCTTTCTCTAAGGCGGTAGTGACGGATCTATTACAGAAAGAACTCGGTTTTCAAGGTCTGTGCTTTACGGATGCTTTAGCGATGAAAGGGGCTTCCACAAAGAAAACGGATAATCCTTCGGTGAAGGCTTTGCTTGCGGGGAATGATATCTTGCTCGCTCCGGCCGCTCCAATCAATGATTTTACGGCCGTGAAAGAGGCTATTGAGGAAGGGGTATTGGATCTGGAAGCGATCGAGGCCAAGTGCTTGAAAATATTAAGGTACAAATATATCGCTGGATTGAATGCCTATAAGCCGGTCGAAACAAAAGGCTTATCGAAACGTTTGAACTCTCCGCATGCGGCATGGATGGCGGCGAAGTTGAATTCGGAGGCTATTACCGTTTTGAAGAATGAGGATACGATCTTACCTCTTAAACAGTTGAATAAGAAAAAGATCGCGGCACTCTCGATTGGAGACGGGGTTGGTAATGAATTCCAGAAAATGCTGGGCGAATATGATTCGATCGCTTGCTTTAGCATCGGACGGCGTTCTACGGCTGCCCAAGTCCAGCAGGTTTATAATAAATTGCAAAAATACGACGTGATCATTTGTGGCGTACATACGATTCGCATTCCCGAGAGTTTAGCGTTGAGGCAGTTGGCTGCGAAGAAAGAGTTGGTCTATGCTTTCTTTACCTTACCATATGCTTGTAAGGAATATAAGAAGTCGATCGAGAAGGCGAAGGCGGTCGTGTTGGCTTACGAGGGCACTCCCTTAGCGCAGGAATATGCGGCCCAAGTGATATTCGGTGGTATTGCGGCGAAAGGGAAACTTCCGGTTTCGATTCCGGGATTGTATTATGCGGGTACTGGTATTTTTACGGAAAAGACTCGTTTGGGGTATCACCAGCCGGAAGAGGTGGGAGCGAATCCGGACCGTCTGGATGTAATTGAGTCGATCGTTAAAGAGGGATTGGATGAGAAGGCTTATCCTGGATGCCAAGTGTTGGTGGCGAAGGACGGCGTGATTATCTATAATAAATCGTTTGGTTATTTTGATTACGAAAGTAGGCAGCCGGTCACGGAGTCATCGGTCTATGACTTGGCCTCGGCGTCGAAGGCGGCGGGAACTTTATTGGCGGTCATGAAAGCGTATGATGAGAAGAAATTCACCTTGAACAATAAGATCTCCGATTTTATACCGGAGTTGAAGGAGTCTAATAAAAAGGATTTATCGATAAAAGAGTTACTGTACCATCAATCGGGAGTGACTCCAACTATTAATTTCTATCTGGATGCTATTGATAAGGATAGTTATAAAGGCAGTTTATATAGTTCGGCGAAGAACGCCACGCACCCGGTTCGTTTTGACGCTAAAACGTATGTCCGGAATGATTTTAAATATCTTCCGGATATAGTATCAGATACACGGAAACCCGGATTTACGACTGAGGTAGCCCGTAATTTCTATGTGAGTGATTCCTTTAAAGATACGATCCTTCAAGATATCAAGAAATCCCGTTTGGGTACGAGAGGTAGGTACGTATATAGTTGCGTGAATTTCATTATGCTGAAAATGATGGTGGAAAATCTGATGAAATCTCCGATGGACCAGCTTCTTCGGGATGATTTCTACAGCGGGTTAGGGGCTTGGCATACCACTTATAATCCGTTGAAGCGAATGGATACCTTGCAAATTGTACCTACGGAGCAAGATGGATTTGTCCGCCATCAATTGCTTCGCGGATATGTGCATGATGAGGCGGCCGCTTTTCAAGGGGGTGTTTCTGGAAACGCCGGATTATTTTCGAACGCGAGTGATTTGGCGAAGGTGCTCCAATTGATGCTAAACCAAGGGACTTATGGCGGCGAGCGCTATCTTTCTTTGGAAACCAGCCGTTTGTTTACACAAAGCAAGAGCCCGACTTGCCGTAGAGGGCTAGGATTTGATAAGCCGGTGATTGGTAATCCGAAAGCCTCGCCTTGTGGGGCTTTGGCTCCCGCCTCGGTCTATGGACATACAGGATTTACGGGTACTTGTTTTTGGATAGATCCGGATAACCAGCTTATTTATATATTTTTGAGTAACCGGGTGAATCCTAGCCGGGCAAATAATAAACTGGGATCGCTTGATATACGTACTCGCATACAGGATGCGATCTATAAGGCGATTGATAGGAAAAGCCAAAAAGATTCGTAATTTTGTGACAGTTTTAACAGATAAGGTATTAATTAAAAAGCAGGTATATGTTATACGGACACGGTGATGATTTTTATAACGCAAAGAACGAGGTAAAGATAAACTTTAGCTCGAATGTGTGGCACGGAGCTAATTTAGATAAACTGAAGGAACATTTGATCGAGCATTTTGATAAGCTGACTCGTTATCCGGAGCCGGATGCCGCTACCTTGAAAAGATTGTTGGCCCGCCGGTATGAGATCAAGGAGGAGAATATCGTAGTGACGAATGGTTCGATCACCGCTTTTTATTTGTTAGCGCAAGCTTGGCGAGGCGCGAAATCCATGATCGCTATTCCTTCTTTCTCTGAATATGAGGACGCTTGCCGTTTGCATGAGCATGAGATCTCTTTCTTCCCGACATCGGACGATTTATCAGAGTTATCCTTGGAGGGACAGGATTTCTGTTGGATTTGTAATCCGAATAATCCGGATGGAAAGCTGATCCACCGTACGGAGCTTCTCCGTTTGATCTCAGCGAATCCGCAGACTACCTTCATTATTGATCAGGCATACGTGGCTTTTACGACGGAAGACATGCTAAAGCCGAGTGACGTGAAAACGCATAAGAACTTAATCCTTGTCCAGTCTATCTCGAAGGCTTATAATATCCCCGGCTTGCGTATCGGTTATCTGGTCGCTTCTCCGGAGATCGCGGAGAAAGTGAACAAGTATATCATACCTTGGTCGGTAAATGCTATCGCTATCGAGGCAAGTAAATATATCTTGATCCATCCGGCGCAATTTACGTTGCCGATCCGTAAATGGCAGCGTGAGACCGCGGATTTTATTTACCAATTAAGTAAATTGGATGGCTTGGAGGTAATCCCGACCTCTACGACTTTCTTCCTTGTCCGTTTGAAGAAGGGTACAGCCGCTGATTTAAAGCAATTCCTTTTAGATAATTACGGAATCTTGATCCGTGACGCTTCGAATTTCCGGGGCTTGGATGAGACTTATCTACGGCTCTCTACCCAGAAGGCTGATGAGAACCAGATCTTACTTGAAGGGGTGAAGGTTTGGTTGGAGCAACAATAAACGACTATGAAGGGGAGGGGGGAACCCCTTCCTGTTAAAAAAGCCAGCCGATAAATAGAGGTAGGTAATCTTTTAGCTCTGTCTTTAGAAGTTCTGTTGCCTTGTTCTTGTATCTTTCCACGGTTCGTATGGATATTTGCATTTCCTCTGCGATTTCTCCATAGCTCTTATTCTCGAAACGATTCTTCTCGAATGCGAGCCGATAGTTCTCCGGTAGCTTGTCAAGGGCTTGTCTTAATAACGTTTGCAGTTCTTCCCATGTGTAGAGTTCCTCACTACTTTCCGCATAGATCGGGATTTGTTCTTGGATGAGCGATTCGTAATATCTTTCATGGTTGCGTTGCAGATAATTTAAGCAGTGATTTCTGGCGCAAGTGACGAGATAGCTACGTGCGGAGGTCTTTACTGAGATACGGCTGCGATTTTCCCAAATAGCGAAAAACACGTCCTGCACGATATCTTCTCTTGTTTCCTTATCTGTGATAAAGCGTTTGGCGTACATACAAAGTGCCGGATAATATAACTCGAATAAGCGGTGGAAGGCGAGCCTATTATCTTCAGTCGTAATTTGTTCTAAAAGTAAATCGACATTAATAGCCTTGGTATGATTTCTTTCCATGATGGGGCAAAGGTATATATTTTTGAAGAGAACAAAATTAAAAAAACTCATTTTCGCTGTCGTGTTTTTCTTTAGAGTGTGTCTCTATAAGTAAAGGAAGAAAATATATGGAAAGAAAGGTAGAACATAAAAGTGTGTCACGTCAGGTACAGGAAATTAAAGCCTTGTCTGAGGACATATTAGAGTATCGGTCGATTGACGTGCAAAAGGCATGGCTACGAATGGAACGTCGGGTAGGGCGGCAAGCTGTCAGACGAACTTTGTCGCTGCTTTTTACTCGTGCGGCAGTTATATTGGTGCTTCCGTTGTTATTTTCTTCGTTACTTTTCTCCTATTTGTATTATGCCACAAGATATGACGAGAAGTCTCAGCCTGTCGTTTATGCTGAGGTTAACTCCCTGCCCGGAACGATTACTCGGTTTGTGTTGCCAGACCAGTCTGTCGTATGGTTGAACTCGGGTAGTAAATTGACCTATCCGTCGGTGTTCGAGGAGAAAGAGCGCAAGGTGTTACTTTCCGGCGAAGGATATTTCGAGGTGGAGGCCGATCCGGAACATCCCTTTTGTGTATCAACTTCCGAAGGTTTACGGGTGGTGGCCTATGGAACAAAATTTAATGTCAATGCCTATGCTGACGAACCTTTTATAGAGGCCGTGTTGGAAAAAGGAAAGATTGACGTGATCCGGAATGATGAACGTATCCGATTGGAGCCGAACAAACAGGCGGTATTGGATAAGGAGAGCGGTACTTTCAGTGTTTCTGCGGCCAACCTGGAGGAGAAAATGGATTGGAAAGGAGGACGGATAGTTTTCCGGAATACTTCTTTGGATAAGGTGTTGAAACGATTGGAGAAACGATATAACGTGGAGATCGTATTGCATAAGAGCGGGAATGCGGAGTATAAATATCGGGCGACCTTCACTACGGAGACTTTGGAACAGATCTTGGATTATTTGAAACAGACTGCTCCTATCGAATGGACATCACGAGAGCCTTCGCAACGTCTGGATTCCTCGTTTGTTCGCCGGAGGATCGATGTTTATCAAAGATAATAGGAAATCTATACTAATATATTGTGTAATCATTAAATCTGTATGCTCATGAGCACATTTCATTTACGTAAGAGAAATCTTGCGCGGTGTTTACCTAATTCGGGCCGTATACTGAAACTTAGTACGGCATTTACATTTTTGACAGCTTTCCAGCTATATGCGGGAACATCTTCTTCGCAAGGAATGACACTTTCCTTGTCGCTGAAGAACGCAACGGTAGAACAAGCGATTGATCGGATCGAACAGGAGACTGGTTATTCTTTCTTGTATTCCAATCATGTCCTAGACACGAACCGTCTTATCAGTTTGAATGCTAGCAATAAGGATATAAATGTGGTCTTGTCACAGGTTTTCGACAATATGGGGGTCGAATACAAGATTGTGGATAGGCAAATCATTTTGTCGCGTAAGGTGGAGTCCGCTCCTGTCGTACAGCAACAAGGCCGTAAGGTACAGGGTGTCGTATTGGATCCGAGTCAAGAACCGATCATTGGTGCGAATGTCTTGGTGAAAGGAACCTCTATTGGTACAATCACGGATATTGATGGTCGTTTCACGTTGGAAGTACCTGATAATGCGGTACTGGTCGTTTCTTATATCGGTTATTTGTCTATGGAGCTGACTCCGGGCTCGAAGACGGATCTGACGATATCTTTGAAAGAGGATTCGCAAAACTTGGACGAGGTTGTAGTGGTAGGTTATGGCGTTTCTCGTAAAAAGGACTTGACGGGTGCGGTTTCGGTCTTGAAGATCGATGACTTGAAAGATACACCGGTATCCAGCGTAGACCAAATGATGCAAGGTAAATTATCTGGCGTGAACGTGATGCCGGATAATATGCCGGGTGGTGGTGTCGCTGTCCGTATCCGTGGTTATAGTACGATTCGTAACAATGACCCTCTTTATATCATTGACGGTATTCCCGTGGATGGGGGAATCAATTTCTTGAATCCGAATGATATAGAGTCCATGCAAGTATTGAAAGATGCTTCCTCTGCTTCTATTTATGGAGCGCGTGCCGCCAATGGTGTTGTTATCATTAATACGAAAAAGGGAAAAGAAGGACAATTCAATGTGAATTTAGATGCGTACTTCGGTGTACAAAAAGCGGCTAAACAATTGAAGATGTTGAATGCGCAGCAATTTGGCGATATGTTGTGGCAAGCGATGAAAAACGACGGAAAGACACCTTCACACGATGTTTATGGAAACGGTGATCAAGCGGTTGTGCCCGAATATCTGGATAAAGATCATAAGATTCCTTCTGATGACGTGGATTGGGTAGATGAGATTTTGCGTGCCGCTATCGTTCAATCTTATAACCTTTCCTTCACGAAAGCCGATAAGAAATCCAATCAATTGTTTTCTTTGGGGTATTATGATCAGCAGGGATTGGTGAAGTTAAGCGATTTCAAGCGTGTGAGCGGTCGCTTTAATTCCGAGTATAAATTGTTCGATGACCATCTTCGTATCGGGGAGAATATTTCTCTTTCTCATTCTTGGGGTACTAGTGTCTCCAATAATGCGGCGTTGGGAGGAACTTTGTATGAGGCCTATAAGTTCCAGTCGATCACACCGGTGAAGAACTTGGAGGATGAATATGCGGGAAATGTCTTTTCGGATATTCCTAACCCGATGGGAAAGTTGCATAGAAATAAGGATAACAAGGATAAGAAGAGCCGCTTGGTGGGTAATTTGTACGCAGAGCTGCACTTGTTTGACGGATTTATGTTCAAGACTTCTTTTGGTGCAGACTATAATAATCTATACAGACGTTCTTTTAGCCCTAAATATGATGAGATCAACGCTTCTGAGAAATTAAGTGGTTTGTCTAACCGGAATGCATGGAACTTCAACTGGGTGTTCACGAATACCTTGAACTATACCAAGACATTTGGCGATCATACGATCAATGCATTGTTGGGTCTGGAGTCGTTGAGAAACCGGTATGAATATTTTACGGCTTCGAGAGATGGTTTCCCTTCGGATGATCCTAACTTCCATTTCTTGGATGCGGGCGATGTAGGAACCCAAAAGAACTCAGGGTCTGCCACGGAGTATAGCATGGTCTCTTATTTCGGCAAGATCGATTACAATTATCACGATCGTTATTTGGTCGCTTTCACTTTGCGTCGGGATGGATCTTCCCGTTTGGGGAATAATAAGTGGGGTAACTTCCCGGCCGCTTCGGTGGGATGGCGTATCAGTAATGAGCCATTCTTTGATGTGGAGGCTATCAATAACTTGAAGCTTCGTGTCGGTTGGGGACAAAATGGTAACTCAGATGTTCCTTCTTACGCAACGATCGATTCCTATAAGAGTAGTTCATCTACCTCGAATTATCCGATTGATGGAAGTCAAAGCTCTGTGGATTTAGGATTTGTGCAGACTCGTAATGGTAACGCTAATTTGAAGTGGGAGACGACCACTCAAACCAATGTTGGCTTGGACTTAGGTTTTTTAAGCGGTGACTTGAATTTGACATTGGACTTCTTTAATAAGGACACCAAGGATTTGTTGTGGCGTAGAGCCTTACCAGCTTCGATCGGAGGAACGAACATGACGGTTTGGGATAACGTCGGAAAGATGAATAACAAGGGTTTTGAGATGGAGGTGAATTATCAGAAACAGATCAATCAAGATTTTGGCTTCTCTGTAGCATATAATTTCTCTATCATCAAGAATAAGATGACAGAGCTGAATGGCGTGGATTATATTGGTCTTTCCAGCAGCGAACTTCATGGACGAAACTTTGACCAAGAGACCTCTCGTTCGGCGGTAGGACAACCGATCGGCTCTTTCTTCGTGTATGAGGCAGATGGCTTGTTTCAAAACGACGCAGAGATCCAAAACTATAAGAATGATAAGGGCGAGCTGTTGCAACCGAACGCTAAACCTGGCGATATCCGCTTTAAGGACTTGAACGGTGATGGAGTAATCAATAGCGAGGATCGTGATTTTGTAGGTAGCCCGCTGCCTGATTGCAGTATGGGTCTAACGCTTGGGTTCAATTATAAGAACTTTGATATAAGTGCGTTCTTCCAAGGGGTATTTGGTAACGAGGTTTATAATTTGACAAATTATTTGGGTGAGTTCTATAATCAAGCTCAGTATAATAAAAACTCTACGATTCTGGATGCTTGGAGACCGGATCATACGAATACGGATATACCACGTGTAACATTGGATGACCCGAATAATAATATCCGGCCTTCTACTTATTATATTCATAACGCTTCCTTCGTTCGTTTGAAGAATTTGAAGATTGGTTATACCTTGCCGGATCGGATCGCATCTAAATTGAAATTGAAACGTACCTATATTTATTTACAAGGACAGAACCTGTTTACGATAACGGGCTATAATGGTATTGATCCGGAGGTGGGTTTACAGAGCTATTCTTCCGAGAACCGAAATTTGGATATGGGTGTTGATCGTGGCGTATACCCGTTGCCAAGGACATTCACCTTAGGAGTTAATGTTAATTTTTAATTGAAAATCTGATGTACGATGAAAAAGATAGTTAGTTTAGTTGTTGCGGCTTTAGTGATGTGCTCTTGTGCCGATTCTTTTCTTTCTGAGGAGCCTGTAGGAGAATTTATGCCCGAGCAGGTAGAAAGTGAGGAAAACATAGAGGGAATCGTGATAGGTGCTTATGCGGTATTGGATGGATATTATGCTTCGGATGCGATCAACTCCGGTTGTTCGAATTGGCAGTTTGGGGATGTCGTATCTGACGATGCCTATAAAGGGGGTGGAGGTACCGGTGACCAAAACCAGATTCACTTGATGGAAATCTTTAATGCCAATCCGACGGGTATCGATTTTGAGGCTCGTTGGGCTGCTCTTTATGAGGGTGTAAAGCGTTGTAATCAAGCGATTCGTTTGTTGAGCAATAGTACGGTAAAGAACAAAGAGCAACGTTTGGCGGAAATGCGTTTCTTGAGAGGACACTATTATTTCAACTTGAAAGTCATCTATAATTTGATCCCTTGGATTGATGAGACGGTGGTTGATCCGAATGAGTATCATACGAAATCGAATATGGAGTTTACGTCCGACCAGCTATGGGAAAAGATTTTGGGGGAATTCTCTGCTGCTTATCAAGTCTTGCCGGAAAGCCAATCAGATTATGGACGTCCTACCAAAATGGCGGCAAAAGCTTATATGGCTAAGGTGTATTTATATCAGTCGAAATGGAAAGAGTGCCTAAGTGCTTGTGACGAGGTGATCCAGTCCGGGAAATATACGCTGTATCCTGATTTCAGGGAAGTGTTCTTGCCGGAGAATGATAACAACTCAGAAATTATTTTTGCGGTTCAGTTATCTATTAACGATGGAGCGTCCAGTAATCAAAACGGAAGTTATGGCGATCGTTTGTTACCGCCGGGAGGTCCTTATCCAACTTATGGATTCTTGCGGCCGACCCAGAATTTGGTAAATGCTTATAAGACGAATGAAAACGGCTTGCCTTATAATGATGGTAAGGATGTGGCGGAAAGCGACTATGTGGATGTTCGTTTGGATCATACCTTGGCTCGGCCAAATATTCCGTTTATGGATGTACAGGTGTATGATTGGACTCCAAGAGAGGCTAGCGTATATGGCCCGTATAGCCCGAAGAAACGTTTGGTATCGTTGAACTCTACCCATTACTCTCCGATATGGCCATATGTGAATGCGTTGAATTTTTACGTGATTCGTTATGCGGATTTGCTGTTGTGGAGAGCTGAGGCCGCTATCGAGACCGGTGATTTGGAGACTGGACGTAAGTATATTAATAAAATTAGAGAGCGTGCAAAGAATACACAGCATGTCAAGCTGTGGGATGATCAGTCGCAAGATGCCGCTAATTATAAGGTGGAGATTTATACCGAGCCATTTAAGTCGAAAAATGAGGCTGTGCAAGCATTGCGTATGGAAAGACGTTTAGAGATGGCTCATGAGGGTATCCGCTTCTTTGATTTAGTGCGTTGGGGTATTGCGGATGAGGTTCTCAATGTGTATTTTGAGAAAGAAAAAACATTCCGTTCCCACTTGCAGAATGCTCGCTTTGTAAAAGGAAAGCATGAGTATTTTCCTATACCTCAATCTGTTATAGATGTTTGTGGTGCTGAGGTAATGAAACAGAATCCGGGTTATTAAAGTTTTATGAATGGTTGAAAGAAAAGGCAGCGTCCCACAGGGCTGCCTTTTTTATTATTTTTGTATGGAGATGAAACAATTGAGATTTCTTTTATATCTGTTGAGTTGGGTTGTTTGCTGTGAGCTATCTGCGACTCCCCATAATATCGCTTCTTTGGCGAAAGTCTCTTGCTCTTCTGCGTTAACGCAGGAACAAGGTTGTGAGAATGTAGTGGATCAGGTGATTCGTATTGCAGGAAAAGGAGAGTGGGTCGCTAAAACAAAGTTGGACTTCCGGGGGCGGGTGTATCCCTATCCTTGGATTCAATTGGATTGGGAAGAGCCCATTTATACGAATCAAGTCATATTATATGATCGGGTAGATAAGGACAGCCATACGGCGGCCGGTACGTTGTTCTTTAGCGATGGAAGCTCAATCACGGTCAACCAGATTCCTAATGATGGAGCACCGAAAGTGGTGACGTTTGAGACTAAAAAAATAGAATGGCTTCGTTTTCAGGCGACAGATGGGGAAGGACGAGATTTAGGTTTGTCTGAGATAGAGGTTTATCCCGCACCGGAATCTTATACAGATTATGTCTCATGGGTTAATCCGTATATCGAGACGGCTAAGGGGCGGTATTTTTTCTTTGTAACAGGAAGCTTGCCTTTTGGAATGATCAGTTCCGCTCCGTTAACCCGTAATATCAATCAGGGAGGAGGAGGTTATAATTATAACTCTACAACGGTATTAGGTTTTCCGCAAATTCATAATTGGATGATTTCTGGCTTGTCTCTGATGCCAGTAAAAGACGAGGTAGATGTCTGTGGGGGGGATAAGGCTTGGCGTTCTTCTTTCTCCCATGAGGGTGAGATCGTTCAACCCGGCTATCATCGTTTATTTTTGGATTCCTACAAGATATGGGTGGAACAGACCGTTACGGATCGAGTGGGGCTTTATCGTCTTACGTATGCGGAAGATGGTTTGGCGAAGGTTTTGGTGAACTTGGGAGGTCATATCGCTACTTCTACTTTGTTGAATGCTCATGTGACTAAAGTGAGTGATACGGAGATCTCCGGATATTTTGATACAGCCGGTCGTGTATGGGGCGGTGTGGATGTTGCGAAAGTGTATTTTGTCGTTCAATTCAATAAGCCAATCGAGGCATTGAATGGTTGGGTGGGCGATAAGAAGGAAATGGGAGTTGGACATTTTACGGGTTCTTCCGAATTAATTACCGTGCCTAAGTCCTCTTTTAAACAATCTCCTTCTTCTGGCGTAGAAGCTTGTTTTGGATCTTTTAAGGCTGGTGATGAGCTGTTGTTGAAGACCGCTATCTCTTATGTGAGTGAGGAAAACGCCCGTGAGAATATAGAGCGGGAATGTAAACATTGGGATTTTGATCAAGTTAAGAGTGCGTCCGAGCGTATTTGGAATGAGTGGTTGGGAAAAATTGATGTGCAAGGTGGTTCTTTTCAGCAAAAGACCAAGTTTTATACCGATTTGTGGCACATATTGTTGGGGCGCCATAAGATAGATGATAGCAATGGCGAGTATCCGGATTATTTGTCCGGAGGAGAACGTATTGGAAAACAAACAAGGATACATACGATTGCTCCTAAATTCCAAGTACGGACTTTGCCTAAAGATAAAACAGGAAAATCAAGGTTTCATATGTATAATTCAGATGCTCTATGGTTGACACAGTGGAATTTAAACACGTTGTGGGGACTGGCGTATCCTTCTGTTCTAGACGAGTTTTCCGCTTCTTTTATCGAATATGACAAGAATGGAGGTCTATTACCTCGTGGGCCGTCCATAGGGTCTTATACTTATATTATGACGGGCTGTCCGGCTACCTCCTTGATTACTTCCGCTTATCAGCGGGGGATATTTCATAAATGGTCGCCCAAGGAGGGATATGCGGCTATGAAAAGGAATCATGAGAAAGGTGGTATGCTTGCCTTTGATATGGATAAAGAGTTGGAGTTCTATATTAAACATGGATATTGCCCAGAAGAGGCTGGCTTGACTATTCAATGGGCCTTTGAGGATTGGGCTTTGGGAGAAATGGCGAAAGCTATGGGAAAACTCAAGGATTATAATTATTATAGAAATCGTTCCTTGGGCTGGCCTGCGTCTTGGCATCCGGATTTGAGGTTGATGATGCCTAGAAAAGAAACAGGAGAGTGGGTCCATTTGGATCCTTTGTCCGAGCGTGGGTTTGTACAAGCCAATGCTTGGCAGGCTACTTTTGGATTATCTCATGACATTGAAAGATTGGCTCGTTTGATGGGAGGTAATGACAGCTTAGCTACTCAATTGAATTATGTGTTTGAGATGTCGAAAAATGCAAGATTCCTGTCTAGTTATGTTAGTTATGCCAATCAACCCGGTTGCTCGAATGCGCACGTTTTCTCACATGTAGGAAAGCCTTGGCTGACTCAATATTGGGTGCGTCAGGTCGCTAAACAGACCTATGGTGATATTACGCCAGAGCGAGGCTACGGCGAAAATGATGAAGATCAAGGACAGATGGCTGGAATAAGTGCACTGATGGCTATGGGATTATTCAGTTTGGATGGAGGCTCTGCCTATAATCCGATGTATGATATTACAAGCCCTGTTTTCAATGAGATTACGATTCGATTGGATTCTCGGTATTATAAAGGGAACGAGTTTAAGATTAAAGTACATGATAACTCCCCTAAGAATTGTTATATCCAGAAAGCTTCTTTGAACGGAGAGATGTATCATAAATATCAATTGCCGCATACCGTATTTGAGCAAGGTGGCCTTTTGGAATTATGGCTTAGCGATAAACCAAACAAGGAATGGGGAACTCAATAACGATTTGGGCATATCTCTCAATTTGCATGATGATTCAAAAAAGGATGTGCGAAACAATGAGGCACATCCTTTTTCATTTCCTTTTAAATCTAAGTAGCGTGTATTATTCTACTCGTTTGTTGATTACGATATGACCAAAATAGCCAAGGAGAACCAATCCCAGACCTGTAAGTAGAATACTATTTGTCATACCACCGGTAAAAAACGGTACAGCCAAAACTGCCGCACCAATAATGAGTACGATCACTCCTAGATTTTTAATTAACTCATTCATGGTTATAGATATTTTATAATTATTTTCTTTTCTACCGCAAATAAAGCAATAATAACCCGATCGTGAAAATATTTTCGGAGAAAAATAATGAAACGATTGAAATTAGCTTCTATATTTGTGTTATAATATAGTTACGTATGGGAAGAATACTTTACATAGTTTATTTGTGGCTGTTTTTTGTACCTGTATTTCTGGTACTGACTATACTTACGGCTGTGACGGTTATCATCGGTTGTCTATTGGGGGGAGAGAAAATCTTCGCTTATTATCCGGGTATGATCTGGTCTCGATTGACTTGCTATCTGGCGCTTTGTCCGGTGACGGTAAAAGGGCGTGAGCATATAGACCGGAAACAATCGTATGTTTTCGTAGCAAATCATCAAGGTGCGTTTGATATTTTCTTGATATATGGTTTCTTAGGCGTTCCCATTAAGTGGGTGATGAAGGCGGGTATCGCTAAAATTCCATTTGTCGGGACCGCCTGCCGTGCGGCCGGTTTTATCTTTGTCGATAATTCTACGCCGAAGGCTGCCGCTCGTAGTGTTTTGGAGGCGGAGCGTTGTCTTCGGAACGGGGCTTCCGTGGTTGTTTTCCCGGAAGGTTCGCGTACGTATACCGGAAAAATGATTCGTTTCAAGAAAGGGGCTTACCAAATGGCTCTGGATCAGCATTTGCCTATTATTCCGATCACCTTAAACGGGCCGTTTGATGTTTTGCCGATCGGGTCGTTGAATGTCTATCGTCATCGGATGGAGATGGTGATCCATCCGGCGGTTTCTACCGAGAATATAGACACTTCCCACAAAGGAATGCAAGCGTTCGCTGATCAGACTCAAGAAATCATAGCATCTGCCTTGTGGGAAGAATATAAATAATTTAGGTTATTATTTCCAGCTTTTCAAGATGCCACGTTTCGCTACTTTCAGGCTGAATCCGAAGTTATCGCCGAACATGGAACCGGCATCAGCAGCCAAAGATCCTGTAAATTCCCATCCCGATAAACGGGGATGTTGATAAGAGATATCTAAAAGTCCAGAAGCTCCTCTTTTCTTGCTAAGGAAAGGGGTGACATGTCTACCCCAACTATTCATCACGGTTACTAATACCCGATAGGATACTTGTGAGGAGATAGCGCCTTCCGCACCGAAATGCCAGTCACGAACACGGTTGTTCTTGAATCCTAATGAACCGGCCTCGTTATACTCTGGGCTTGTGATCAGAGGAGAACCTATCGCCCGGTTAAAATAAGAGGCTCCGGTAGTGTATTCTCCGTTGTTATAATAATCATCACCACCGCCACCTACGCCGGGATGTAGGTCGTGATCAAAATCGATGAAGTGGAACTGTCCGCTTTGGTCTCTTGTAACCAGATACTCCACGACCACCTTACGCAACCACGGAAATTTTGGTAAATCCAATTGTCCTCCCCATAATCCGTCGATATTGTTTACGAATATCATACCGGATTTATCCTCGAACAAATGTTGGTAATAGGCGGATACTTGCCAGTTTGGTTGTGTAAAAGCCAATTTGAAATCGTAAGAACCGTAATGATTACCCAATACATTGATCTGATCGGATACTGTTGCATTGTCACCACCTTCACTACCGCAAATAACCCGGATCAGGTCCTTGATGGATTGAGGTTGCTTTCCGATCTTAGGATTGGTTGAGGTTCCTCCCCATTGTGCCCAATGCTGTACTCCGATTACACCGGATAACGGGAAGTCATTGCGTGTATCCTTAATCTGTACGAATAATGATTTATGATGCCATAAAACGTTATCTACATAAGTCTGCTTATTGTTTGTGAAGTTAGCCAGATAATCCTTGTCGAAAGAACGACCGACGGCAAAGTCTCCTTTGACTTGCATCCAGCCTTTCGTTAAAGGAACGACGGTAAATTCAGGAATACTGATGTTCACTTCCGGAATCGGGCGGGCATTGGCGGATTGCACGATATCGCCCGAGCTAAGCCAACGATCCCAAAGAGAATTATAGCGTTCCTTGCTTCCTACACTCAATAGCAAGCATTTGTAACCTAACTCGGCATATATTTGTTGGATAAAGAAATTGCGATGACGAGGAACTGCGGCCACTACGTCTAATCCGGCTCCCCAGCGAAAACCTTTGCCAAAAGTTTGATTATGGAATACTCCCGCATTCAAATATCCGTTATTCGCTTCCAAAGGAACAATTCCGTATCGATTGCTAACCATCCAGAAAGGGGTATTGTCGCCACTGGCTACCGATCCGAATATCTCGGCCTTGTAGGTAGTCGCTTCCGGAGTTGTCTCTTCTTCTTGAGCGAAACTAGCCGTTGCCATCCCCAGACAAGTCAGACCTATAAAAATTGATCGCACTGATTTCATGTATATATAAATGTTTTGTCTGGGCGCAAAGGTAAGGATTTATATGTTTGGTGCAACCATTATTGTTTCTTTAACCACTCGAATATAGTTTGATAGGCATCGTTCCGATAGGGCTTTTGAGATAGGATCAGATCGTGGATGCCGTTTGGAATGGTATCTCTCGTGACTTTGTCTCCTAGTTTCTCCCCGTATTTTTGAATGTCTTGAACATCCAAGACGATGTCGGAGGTCATGTATTCCTCGTGCCATGTCTCTGTTTCCGGAAAAGATTTGTTGGAAGACATCACTAGTATCGGACAATCCAGTTTTAACCCTTTTTGTACCGTCTGTTGTGCTTCTTGTATAGCTTTGATCCATCCGGCTTTTTTCGGATGCCCGAATATCATTTTCCAGTTCGTGTCAAACTCCCATTCTCCTTTATATTGCTTAAGCAAGCTATAAGCGTAATTCGGGTCACCCAGTCCTTGTACGGTAAGATTCGGGAATAGCCTCCCGACAAACGCAACGGTTGGCAGTACGACTTTCTCCATGAACCATCCGAAATTCCAATCCAGAAAAGGGCTGTTCAAGATAAGCCCGTCTACCGGTAACTCCCCTTTTTTACTATTCAAATAATAAGGTGTGATCAATCCGCCTGTAGAATGCGCCATTAATAATATCCGCTCGTTGCCTTCAGACCGGATGGTGGCTAAAGCGGTATCGATATCAGCGAAATACTCTTTTAGGCTCTTGCAAAAGAACGGGTTTTGATTGGGTAATATCGAACGTCCGTATTTCCGCAAGTCCATCGCATAGAAATTATATCCGTGAGCGTTTACGCTATCCCCTAATTGTTTCTGGAAAAAATAATCGTTATAACCATGGATATATAAAATAGCTTGTTTTACACTATCCAACTGAGGCTTCTTAACCAGTGTGCAAACTACCTTCCCCTCATAGTCATCCGGCATCTGGAAGGTACGGCGTAAATAACCATTCCCCAATATATCGGGTACGTATTGAGCGTATACCGCAAATACGAAGAGGCAGAGGAATATGATGATACTTGTTTTTCGTTGTGACATAATATATAATGTAACGGTGTTGTTCCCTATATAACTAAGGAGGCAAAGATAAGGTTTACGAATTGAAATTTCTCGTAATTCAATAAAATAACCGGGTAACTGTGTCAAATATCACTTTACCCAATATGGATCGGGGCTAAGTAGTAATACACTGTATTCCAAGATGAATTACAGACAATAAGCCTGCGAATTGTATGGATTTGTAAGTCGCTGAACATTAGTGCCCTAAAAGTATGATTATGTTTTGGGTAAAACACGTACGTGTTTTTGCGAAAAGTCGTACATGTTTTTAGGGAAACACGTACGTGTTTTCTATAAGTCATCCAACAAAGAACAAGGAGGGATGTAGAAATATACAATAAGTCTCCCCTTGTTGGTGGAGATTTGATACTGATAGGTATGAAAGGCAAGATTATTGCAATTTAATAAGAATGTTTCTTTGCAAAAAGTAAACGGATGAACACGAAAAACAATACTTTATCCGTGGAAATCGGACGCTTATCTGTTAGATGGACTTGGAGGGTTGTGCTGAAAGATAAAAATGTTTTTCTTTATAAAGTAATGTAGACAAACGTGAAGTGAATTGAGTAATAGGAGAGATTGAAGGTTCGTTTGTGCGCATAGAATGGAAATAACCTTAAATAAATAAAAATAGAAACTTATGAAACAAATCTACTTATGCCTTCTGTGGTTGGGAGGAGTACTAATGTTGTTACTGCCAATAAATATTTTTGCGCAGACATCCATAGAGATTGATGATGGCAGGAATTCTTATTCGTCTAGCTATCCAATGGATTGGAGTTTTGCTACTCATCGAAGCCAATCCTATTATGCGGCAGATTTACTGAATTTGCCGAAAGGCTCAAAGATCACGTCTATTTCATATATGTATGAAACGGACATGAAAGATCTAGGTACAGGGGGTGATCTGAAAATATCCTTGGGAGAACTACCCGCGATACCATCTAAATCTGAATTTTCGGAGAAGATTACCTTGGTGTATCAAGGAAAACATAATTTAGAGACTGCGGTTGATGGTTATAGGGTGGAGAAGAAAGTAACCTATACTTTCCAAACTCCTTATACATATCAAGGGGGATGTTTGGTCGTTGATGTGTCCAATCAGGATAGTCCTCGTTCACTTACGGGTAATATTTATTTTAAGAGTATTTCAACTGCAGAGCCTGCTTGTTTGTGCTTGCGGGAAGAGAGGTATGCTTTTTACGCTTCTATGCCCTCTATTGCTTTCACAGTTGAACCTCCAAGTTCTGATCCGATCCTTTATGTACGATATAACCAACGAACATATAATTATGGATATATAGCCGGATCTGCTAGTTATGATTTGCCGATTACTAATTTGGGAAAGAATGATTTGCATATAACAAAATCAGAAAGCTCTATTTTTACAGTAGATGCGGTAACAGTTAAGGCAGGAGAGAAAAAGCTTGTCCCTATTAAGGTAAAACCGAAACCTGAAACTTCATTTTTAGAAAAGCTGACAATTCAAAGTGATGGAGGCTCTGCGGTATTGTCATTGTCGGGCACGACTTGGAAGGTTACCCCGTCTTCCGCACAAGTTGAGTTGTCGGAAAGCAAACGGCTGTCTTCTTACGGACTGGATTTTTCCATACAAGAGCTATCGATCTTAGGAGAGATGCAACGTGATGATTGGCGGTATCTTTATGATAATTTTAATAATTTGCGTCATCTGGATTTATCGAGTGCCTCCTATTGGACTGATAATTTTCCTAGTTATTCTTTCAGTCAGAAAATGGCGAGTGCCAATACGTTGGAATACCTAAGTTTGCCTCAAAATATAAAATTTATATATTCTGATGGGGTATCAAGTTTGCAATTATCAAAGCTAAAACATTTAGTATTGCCTGTCTCTTTGGAGTCTTTTAGTGAGAGTTTATCAAATTACTTATATTTAAGTTCAGTTGTATTCTTATCTCCAAAAGCACCAAGTATGAACGCTGTATCAGATCAAACTCTTAAGGTTTATGTCCCTAAAGATGCGATAGATATTTATAAAAATCAATCTGCTTTTCGAAAAATAAGTATTTCTCCTATTACTCAAGCCGTAATGGATGGAGCGAAAGAAGTGATAGAAACAGGTTCCGGAGTTTTGAAAATAGAAGATGATAACGAGTCGAGTACATCATTTTTGATTGACTATCGGGAAAGTAAAACGCATACACAATTATTCTATCCGAAAAAAATCCTAGGTTTATCCGCAGGAACAAAGATTAAGTCGATTAGTTTCTTTGGAAGAGTGAACAATAATGAAGGGAAACCGGAAAATGGCACAATGCGTATCGCATGTAAGGAATATAATGGAGAGAAACCTACTTCTGGATTTGTAGATATGGGAACGGGAACCGTCTATTATGAAGGCTCAGATAATTTAGACTTTACCAATACGGATGGGGAACAGATGATTACCTATGTGTTTAATACTCCTTATGAATATAAAGGAGGCTGTTTGGTATTGGATCTTTTGAGTACAACCCAAAATGTAACGAGTGAGTCTGTATATGTATATTTTAAATATAATCAGATAGAGGATATTTATCAACTAGTTTCAGAAAATGAAGATCCTCCTCATATTGAGGAATGGGCAAAGCCTAATGTGCAATTTGAATATACCAATAACACGGCACCTCTTATTTCTATATCAAGGGATAGCCGTAAAGCTGTTTTGGGATATACACCTGTAGGCTCTGTCGCTCCTATTAAATACGTGAAAGTTCGCAACCAGGGTGCTTCCGATTTGACTATCTCCAAACTATCGGGTGTGACGGCTTTTTCATTAATGAAGTCGGTGACTATTCCGGCAGGCTCACTGGACATTATCGGACTGCGGTATGAGCCGAACGAGCGTGGTTCTCATTCGGAGAAGGGCTTGTTAGAAAGTAATGGAGGTAATGTTCGTTTGCTACTGCAAGGAACTACTTATCGTCAAGCTCCTTATTGGACTCAATTAGAAGTTACGCAAGAATATCCTTTGGATCGACTCCTGTCTGATTTGGGAGCGAAAAGAGATACGATAACCGCATTATCCATTTCCGGAAATTTAACAAGTAATGATTGGTCAACTTTGCGAAATGAGCGTTATAGTCTGCCTAGCTTGCGTTGTTTGGATTTATCAACGTCAACGTTACCGGACAATTATTTGGATCAATACGGTCTCTTTGATTATTCATTTTTCCAACGATTAGAACAATTCGCTTTGCCGTCGAATATACAAAGCGTAAATAACTTATTTAATTGTACTTCCTTAACAAAACTAATTTTACCGGTTGGGATAGAAGATGCGTACAATACGAAATTTCCAGAGCAATTGACGAATTTGATTATATTTGCGCCAACTCCACCATCAGTGAACTCTAATGATTTACAATATATTCAAAAGGTTTACGTTCCGGAAAACAGGGTAGATGCTTATAACAACTCTTGGGAGTGGAGAAATAAGGAAATACTTCCAATTACAGATGAAATTCTAGGTGGCGCATGGACACCGGGGCGTCGTACTGTCACGATTCGGCAAGACGTGGTCTATGATGCGAACAATTATCCGAAAGATTCCTTGAATATTAAGATCTCGCCGGACCCAAACAAAGGATACCCTACGGTGAGCTTGGAAAGTGATGTCCCGTTATTGATAGATACATTGATTCTAAGAAATGAATTAGGATATCGAAACGCATATAGCGAAGATGGGTTGTATGATGAGAGTGAATCTTATTATTCCTCATTCATTAATCACTCCGTAGATGCTAAGTTGAATGTGGCAGGTTATGAAATGCAGTTGTATCCGTGGAGATGGAATTATCTCTCTTTCCCATTTGATGTTCCATTGGCTGATTTGAAAATTGAGCCTATCTCTGAGTATGATACAAATCCTTCCTTTATAATCCGTTATTATGACGGGAATGTACGGGCAACCAATGGCATCGGTGATAGCTGGAAAGATGTTGTGAGTGGTGATGTATTGAAAGCGGGTAAGGGGTATATAGTACAGACTGATCATAGAGCTATTTGTTCGATTATGTCAGATACGAAACAGGCCTTGCATTCTTTCATGGGAGAGCAATCTATCAAAGTCTCTTTAGATACTTATGCTTCCAATCGTATAGAGGATCAGAGTTGGAATTTGGTGGGTAATCCTTTTCCTTCTTTCTTTAATATACATTATATAGAATACAATGCGCCTATCGTGGTTTGGAACGGCGATGGGTATATTGCGTTATCCGTGAAAGATGATGATTATGCCTTGCGGCCGCTGGAGGCTTTCTTTACCCAAAAACCGGATGAGAAAAGCGATTTGCTCTTCCAGCCCGCTGGACGGCAGATCAATTCGTATATAGCAGACCAAGGGAACTTACGTTCTTCCTCGTTCTCTTCCCGCAGGATTATCAATCTAGTCTTAAAAGGGGACACTTACACGGATAAGAGTCGCGTGGTGATCAACCCTGAGGCCCGGATTGAATATGAGTTGACTTGTGATGCTGTTAAATGGATGAGTCCGAAAGTGGAGATTCCACAGCTCTATTCTCTGGACGGCTCGGATCGTCGCTATGCCATCAATGAACGTCCCGAAGGTTCCGGAAGGATTGCGTTGGGAGTTTATATCGGAAAGGTAGGAACCTACGAGTTGGCACTGCCGGAAGGTATAAACGGGCAATCAATCATACTAAAGGACAAATATTTGAATAAGGAAGTAGACCTATCCTTGAAAAACTATTCTTTCCAAGCGGAAGAAGGTACGTTTAATGATCGCTTCGAGTTGCTTTTATCTTCGGGCGTGGTGACAGGAACAGAGGCCCCGGAGGATCAACAGGGTATGGCTTATGCGCAAGACGGTAATTTGGTAGTGGAGGCTCTCGCTGGAACATCCGTGACAGTTTATTCCTATACGGGAGTCCCGTTGATCAATCATACAATGAACCAATCCCGTTGGATCACATCGTTATCTACAGGCTTCTATTTGGTTAGAATAGGAGATCATACATATAAAGTAATCATGCATTAATTCAGTCGATCTATGAAAAATCTAATAATAATATTGATGGTTGCGCTGTTCCCCACATGGGTGTGGGGACAGAGCTTCGACCCCGTAAATCCTGACGAGCCTTCCACCGTGCTGCCTAAGGCTGATTTTTACACGAACCAATATAAAAGTAGGGTGAGATTCGGTAATCAATCAAAGGACGCATCCCGCTATGAGTGGGATTTCGGCGATGGCTCCGCTATCAGTAAGGAAAAGTCACCCTTGCATATTTATGAGAAAGCCGGTACCTATAAGGTCTTATTGACAGCTATGAATGGTTTAGGCAAGGATACGCTGTCGCATCAAGTAACCATTGAGCCTGTGGAAAACTGGTATATGGGTAATAATGTATCCTTAGACAGGAACAGTAAGGATGTTTATAATTATACGAGCCTAGATGATTTGTTTAAGGATTTGGAGTCATTGCCTTATTACCATTGGAATGATATAACAGTGAATGTCGCACGGCAGCAATCGTTCGCTTTCTCATCTTCGGTCAATCTGACAGAATTGAAGGATGTGATAATCAGGAAAATCAAGGAGATAAGTAATTCGAGTATAAAAATCAAGATAGTGGCGGATTCTTATTCATCCGGTTCGATTCCTATATTGACGCTATGGCCGGCTTTGACCAAAGCCAATTTCGACGCATACAAGGATTTATCCGAATATATGGAATTTTCAAATGTAGTGATCAAATTTGGGGATATCCCATATTCCATTTATAGGGAGGATGAGTTGGAGGAAGAAACGATCTGCTCCGGATCTTCGGTATCACGCTATTTCACTAACCTATGTTCGGCTTTTACCTATGACTGGAAATTAGTGAATGTTCCCAAATATATCACGGGGTATAAAGAAACCGGAATAGGTAATATTCAAAATATGACCTTGCTGAATGCTTCTTCTGAAATGGATACGTTGGTGTACGAGGTCCGGTTTAGGAAGGATAATGAAATTTATTATACGATGAATTGTAAGATAGCGGTTTGCCCTAAGACAGAGGCTGTGACTTTGGTTGCTCCAGCGAAGGATGATATTGTATCTTCTAGGGAAGATTTGCTTTTTTCTTGGAAACCGGTAGTGGGGGCGAGTGGTTATACTCTTTATTATAGAGAGGTTGGAACAGAGGCTTTTTATTCGGAATATGCAAAAGAAGCATCTCTTAAGCCTTATTATACAAGTCATTTTGAATATGATAAGTCGTATGAATGGAAAGTGGAGGTTTATACGCCATGTGGTACTATATCCAGTGAGACCTATACATTCAAGATGAGCCATGCTCCTGACTTGGAAATAGTATCATTTTCCGTAGAGCCCCAAGCTGTCAAACCCGGTCAAGAGTTTACTTTCACAGCTACTGTCAGGAATAGTGGGACAGAGGCTATTTCTGCGGCCTCTTGGAGAGATGGTTTGTATGAATATAATGATACTGGATATTCTTCTCTTTTACAATCGAAGGAACAAGAATCGAAGAGTTTGGAGGTCGATGGAGAATATGAGGTGAAATTCACTATAAAAGCGCCTTTTGAAGAGGGGGAGGAACTACGTTATTATATATATGTGAATGATAATGGTGGATTGCGTGAGATGACGCGATTGAATAATCGTGATAGCCTTATGGTAACAGTCGCTTTGGTGACAATTCCGACTTCTGAGTATAAAGCGTTATGTGCGCTTTATCAATCCGCTAAAGGAGAAGAATGGTATTTGAATAAGCGTTGGAATATAGAATCTTGTGCGGTAAGCCGGAGTAATTGGGAAGGAGTGACGTTCGATGATGAGGGGCATGTGTTGAAACTGGCTTTATCCGGGAAAAATCTTATAGGAACGATTCCTGCGGAGATATTTACTTTACCCTATTTGCGAGAGTTGGATCTTTCCGGAAATAGATTATCGGGCAAATTAGAAAAGGTGATTACGGATAAGGTTTCTGCGGATAGTTTGCGGAGTATAAATTTAGGGAATAACCAAATAACAGGCTATATCCCGAAAGAAGTGAATCTGCTGAAAAAATTGAATAATTTACAATTGTCTAAGAATCAAATAGACTCTATAGAGGCCGTTTTACCTAAAGTCTTGAGTCTGGACATAACTTCCTAGACGATCCATATTGATTCGATTCAATTATCGGTTAATCCTCAACTTCAGATTCCGGCTATCTGTCGGTATGATCATGAGTCACAGTCACTGGGTGTTTATCCAGACTTCACGACATCTTACTCTTCGACCTTGAAATTTGAATATAATCAAGGGAGATATGCAATAAAAGACTGGTATGGAGCTAATGAGGTTAAGATTCCGTCGGGACAGGCATTAACGATAACACAAGCGTCTGGTAGTGCTAAAGGTAGTCATTCTCCGTTTAAGGTTTTTTACGATCAAGGAGATGCTAATATGGACTTAGTTGTGGATGTGTTGGATATCCCTCATACCTTGAATTATATCATGGAAGATTTGGAACATACCGGCTATGTGATTTTTAATTACAATGCGGCGAATACTTTTACCGATAAGTTGATAAATGTACAAGATATGGTAGCTACTGTAAATATCATACTGGGAGCTCCTTTAGCGATGAGATCTTCGTTAAGATCTGCGAATGGGGAGGAAATCGCCCATTTAACGGTTGAAGATGGTTATTTGGTACTGGATAATCCTTTGGAACCGGTAGTCGCCATGGATGTTTCTTTGAAAGGAGTTAAGAGCGATCGGTTGAAACTATTATTCCAAGGCGATAATCTTATGTTCACTACGCGCGATACGGATGAGGGTACTCGATTTATCTTGTTATTCATGGATCGAGCCGGTATATCGACTGGTAAAACGAAGATAATGGAGGTGGCTGGAACGGATGTGGCTGTGACTGGAGCGATGCTGTCTGATAAGGCAGCTAAAGAAATTCCGGTAACGTTCCCCGGTAAAAAAGATCCGGAAGAAGGAACTCCTACGGACATCGATACGATTGATGAAGCAGTCTTGACAAATCTGTTTCAGATACAAATTCCTGAAAATGTCCATCTAATAAAGATCAGTCTGTATGGATTGAACGGACGTTTAGTGGTGAATAAGGAGCTAATGGGAGTTAATGCTGGGGGATATTCACTTCGTGAGGTATTATCGGGATTATCTGTTGGTACATATGTTTTACATGTAGGCATGTGGACGGATAAGGATGTGATAGAGAAAAAGATTAAACTTTATATTTCAAAATAGGTAAACCATGAAAACACGTTATTTGATGTTGCTGTTAGGATGTTTATTCCTCCAGTTACAATCTATTTTCTCTCAAACAGAGAATAATAGCCTTTATATCCCACCGACAGATTGTGCGGTGGGGTCTTTAGCGACTGTTCCAATTATGCTATCTAATGATGCGGAAATAGTTGCCTTGCAGTTTGATATGCATGTCCCGGATGTTGTCCGGTTGGCAGATCCGGGTATTACTTTGACAGATCGAAAAAATGGCCATACGATAACTGTAAAAAATCTTGGTGGAAACAATTATAGGGTCCTGGTCTTCTCTGCTACGAATACTTCTTTGCGAGGAAACTCTGGGGCTTTATTCCAATTGCCATTAACTATTCCAAAGGATTTGGAGATTGGGGCAGTTTATGCGATCGAGTTCAAAGATGTCGTGCTAAGTAAAAGGAATGGCGAGAATGTACAGTCGGGCGTGAATGATGGTTCCATTAAGATCGTGCATGGGAACAGACCCGATATAGCGGTTCAAGAGATAAAGTTCATTTCATCGGAAATAAAACCCGGCGGCAAGGTGTCTGTCGCTTGGTCTGTCAAGAATGTAGGAAACCAACCGACTAAAGCTGGTTGGAGTGAGCAGGTTTATTTGGTAAGTGAGTCCGGAGATGAGGCTTACATTGGACAATTGAACTCTGAGGAATTACTATCTGCCAGTGGAGTGGCATCGCGACAAGCGGAGTTTACGCTTCCAGTTTATCCGGGTATTGACGGAAAGGTTTATGCGAAGGTGAAACTTACTCCTTATCCGGAACTGGGGGAGTTGCCTGTAGATGTGGCTAATAATGAGGCTTCCTCTAGTGGCTATTTGACTTTGGCGAAAGAGTTGTTTTTGAAGTTAAATCGAAATCCTATAGCGGAAACATATACTTCCGATGTGTACGGGTTCTTGAATAGGAGCGGGTCTCGTAAAACGGAGGAGACGTTTACATTTACGAACTCAAATCCGAAACGAATGACGATCCCTTCTTCCGTCACTATCCCGGTAGGAGAATCTGGAATCTCTTTTAAGGTTCGTGTGATTGATGATCAGATAGCGAATCCAGACTCTTTCATTGTTGCTAAAGTTTCTGGTAATGGATATAAGGAAGTGTCTCAAGACATATGGATAGAAGATAACGAGATGCCGAAATTAACGATGACGGCTCCCGAAGACGATCGCAAGGAAGGGGATAGCTTTAAACTTACTATTCAAAGGGAGTGGGCGACTAAATGGCCTTTAGCGGTACGTTTAGTGACAGACCATCCTAAGCGTTTCCAGTTTGATCCTAATGTAGTGATTCCTGCGAATGAAAAATCAGTGACGGTGGATATATTGGCTATCGATGATGATCTTCCGGATGTTACAATCGACGCTGTGTTCACGGCTTCCGCCTACGGCTTCGAGAACGGTACGGGATTTGTGAAATTATTGGATAATGACCTTCCTGACATACAAATGGAAATAACCCCGTTATCTTTCTCCGAATCAGCTGGGCCGCAAGCCGCTATAGCTAGTTTGCGCCGTACGAAAGTAACGGATAATAAGATCACGGTAAAACTGACCGATGACTCGAAGGGGACTCTTTATTATCCTTCTACTTCTATTGTCTTAGAGAAAGGCGTGACAGAGTATCAATTCGCGATCGGTGTAGTGGATAATGATTTGAAAGATGGCGATCGTAAAGTTAAACTGACAGCGGCGGTATATATTTCTTCTTGCAGTTGCTCTGCTGCTGGAACTTCCGCAGGATCAGTCACCAAGGAACTGACAATATTGGATAATGATGGTCCATCCCTGAAGATCACAAGCTCACAGACTTCTTTGATCGAAGGAAAGAAGGATGCGACAACTTTAACGATCATACGAAATACAGATACTTCACAGGCTTTGACTGTAAAACTGACATGTGATAAGCCAGAAGATGTTATTTTTGAGAATACAGTGATAATCCCTGCCGGAAAAACCTCTGTGGATATTCCTGTTTCTGTAAAAGAAAACTCAACAACGGAAGGTAACCGAACCGTAACATTCACCGTTTCTGCCGAAGGTTTTTCTAGTGGTGTTTGCTGGGCGATGATTACGGATCAGACGCTGCCGGATGCGGTAGTATCAGGCTTATCTCTATCTGTTATGGAATCTCAACCTGAAGGAGATATTACTTATAATATTGAGATAAGCAATGAAGGATTTGCGTTGTTATCGAAGGAAACGGAAGTCTCTATTTATTTATCGCAAAATGTAAATTTGTCAGCAGGTTCGTATAAAGAGTTGTTGAGTACTTTAAAATTGCAGGCAGACTTAGCTCCAGGGCAAATGACCCAATTGAAAGAAACTGTTACATTACCGGCTAAGACTGGAGATTATTATATAATTGCGGTAGTTAATGAGAATCAATATCAACCGGAGCTGGTTTATATTAATAATGAATCTGCGGAAGTTCCGTTAAAATTAGTTTCTCCTTATAATATATCTGTATTAGCGGATAAAAAGTCTTATAAGTCAGGAGAACAGGTAATTGTAACCGGAAAAGTGATTGGGGCAAAGGCCGCAAATGTATTGTTGGATTTATATCTAATAAATAGAGGATATCATCAGGTCTTTAATGTGAAAACAGATGCTCAAGGCCAATTTAAATATATTTTTAAACCGGAAAAATGGCAAATGGGTGATTTTACGCTTGGGGCGTGTTATCCGGGTGAAGGTTTGAAAGAAAGAATGGCTGACTTTAATATTTATGGTATAGGTATCGCTCCAAAGGTACAATGTGAGGTGATCCAAAATAAAATGTATAAAGGGGTAATCCAATTAAATAATCTTGGTACGTTAAAGTTGACAAACGTGAAGGCGGAGGTTGTATCCATACCTTCAGATTGTGCTATCAAATTTGAATCAATTTCTGTAATAGAACCTAATGCTACTGGGCAATTGAATTTTACGATAGAAAGTAGAATTACATCAACAAGCCTTTTGGGAGATAATATAGACGTTTGTGTGAGTTCAGCGGAAGGTGCTAGCGAAAATTTCTCCATTAATTATTATTGTAGCTCAGAAAAAGGCGAATTAATTACCGAATACCCATCGGTTAATACGACTATGACAAAAGGAACTTCCCGAATATATCAATTGAATATTGCTAATAAAGGAGCTGGAGAGACTGGAAAAATAACAGTCGATATACCTAAATTGGCATGGATGAGTTTGGAGAGCCCAAAAGAAATGGCTTCGTTGAAGAATGGGGAGGCTGCTACTATAATTCTGCGTATGTCTCCTACTGCGGACATGGATTTAAATGTAGTTTGTAAAGGTACTATCGGTGTTAATTGTACAAATGGAAAGGGTTTTTCTTTACCTTATAATATAACACCGGTTTCGGAGGCTACAGGTACTTTGCAAATAGATGTCTGTGATGAATATACTTATAATACAAAAGATGCTCCTCATGTTGAAGGTGCTAAAATACGTATAACCACTCCATCTAATAAATTAGTGGCAGAAGGAGTTTCTGGTAAGGATGGGTTATTTACTTTACCGAAGATAGTGGAAGGTTATTATAAGATAGAGGTTAGTGAAGACAATCATAGTGATGTTTTTAAGGGAACGGTATTGGTAGATCCTGGCAAATTAACTTTAAAAACCGTAAATTTAAGTTTTCAAGCTATACAGGTGTCTTGGAAGTTGGAAGAGACAGAGATAGAGGATAAATATGAAATTGTGACTGATGTGAAGTTTGAAACAAATGTTCCTGCTCCTGTTGTAGTTATGAATATGCCAAACAGTATTCCTGCGGAAGATTTGCAGCTAGGCGAATCTCTGATGTTCAATGTGACTTTGGTAAATAAAGGGCTTATAACAGCAGAAGATGTTCAATTACAAATGCCATCAGGTTTTAAGACTTTTACATTTGAACCGATGATACAAGGACCATTTGAGCTACTGCCTCAAGTGGCAATTACAATACCTGTAAAAGTGACGAAAATAGCATCTTTATTAAGAAATCTGGATAATGATCCTTGCGTGGGATACCCGGGAACACTCTATTTTTGGGATTGTGGAACAGATCGTAAATGGCATCGCTACGAGGCTGTATTACAGTTAGGTTCATGCAAGGATGGAATCCCTGATAGAGGTGATGGTGAAGGATCTTCTTATCCGGGTGGTTGGGGATTTGGTTTTGGTTCCGGTTGGTTTAGCTCTGCTGGTAGCTATTCTTCTTCGACTTCATCTTCTCCCTTTGATAAATGGACTGCTGAGGATAAAGGTTGTGAGCCTTGCCAAAATAAGTTTTTATTGGATCTGGTTCAGTGTATTAAACCTGTTAAGGTTGCGGTTGAGGCTGTAAAGTTTGTTTCAAAAAGTGTAGATTGTGTGGGTAGTTTTACTAGTGATGAAAAGGATTTTGTAAATAAACTTAAAGATTGTCCTTTTACACAGGATGTTGGAGCTGGACTTGAGGCTTTGAATAGAATATATGCCTTGTACAATTATCTAATTAATAAAATAGCTAACGGTGAAGATTTGACTTCTACTGAGAAAGATATTATAGCAGATGACTTTAAAAATGTTGCGTTAAGTGCTATAAATGATTTAGTAGATCATTATGCGGGCAAAAATAAGGATGAGGTGGAATCTAGTAAAGACAGTGTTGTTAATTCTTTATTGGAAGCCGTAGATGCTATGAAGAATCTGCGAGATGTGAAAAACCCTGCGGATTTCTTGACAAAAGCTCAAGACTTTTTTAGCAAAATGACGGATCTGCTGGATAAGTTTGAGACAACAAAAGAGGTTGCTCAGAAGTATAAGAAATTTTTGACAGTATGGAAGAAATTTGATTGTATAACTCCTTTATTGGAACCTTGTGATCGGAAAGAACCAACCTCGTTAAGATCTGTATCTAAGGAATATCCTTCTTATATACAGGAATTTCAAGAATCCTTACGTATTGTTCAAGATGGAGCGATTGCTGAAGATGGATTGAGGGAAGAGATTTTAGGGGACCCTATATGGATGGGAGTCTCTGTGGAGCAAATGCTACCTTTATTGTCGTATTTGAATGAATTTACCGATCAATTGGCTGAAGATAAAGGTATTTATCTATTAAGACCACAAGGGGTCAGTGTAGAGCAGTTGGAACGACTGAAGGAGAGATGGTATAACTCTTTTTCTAAATACCAAATGGGGGGAGAGAATAATGTTAATTTGGAAAAAGTGAGGACTTTATTGGCTACATCGAAGTTAGCTTCTGATTATTTGCATAAATCTGATTTTTCTAATTTTACAGAGTTGCTGGAGGCTCAATTGACAAATGTTCAGTCGAAATTGGATAAATCCAAGGAATCGGTTTGCTCAACAATTTCCCTTCAATTCAAGCAAACCATGACCATGACCCGGCAAGCTTTCCGTGGTACATTAACTGTATTTAATGGTCATGAATCTATCGCCATGAAAGATGTACGATTGAATTTGGAGGTGAAAGACGAGGAAGGCAATACTGCGGGAACTCATGAATTCCAGATTAATACTGAAAGCCTAGATACATTTGGTGGCGAATTGGACGGAGCTTGGACATTGGATGCGCAAAAGACTGGAAAGGCCACGATCTTGTTTATCCCAACTAAGTATGCCGCCCCGACAGAAAAGAAGAACTATTCATTCGGAGGAACTTTATCGTATGTGGATCCATTTACGAACTTGGTTGTGACACGAGATTTGTTCCCGGTAACGATGACCGTGAAACCTTCTCCCAACTTAGATATGACTTATTTTATACAGCGGGATATTTTAGGCGATGATCCCTTGACGACGAATAAGGTGGAGCCGATGGTGCCTGCTGAGTTCTCACTATTGATTCATAATACCGGTGCCGGTGACGCTACGAATGTGAATATGGTGACCAATCAGCCAGAAATTATTGATAATGAGAAAGGATTGAATATTAAATTTGAGTTGTTAAGTTCTCAATTGAATGGCGAAGAACATTCATTGGCTTTGGGTGGTAGTGTGGCTACCGCATTTGGTACGATTGAAGCAGGCAAGACCGCATATGCGCAATGGTGGTTTACTAGTACCTTATTGGGGCATTTCACGGATTATGACGTGAAAGCTACACACGTTTCTAGCTATGATAATCCGGATTTGAGCTTGTTGGACCAAGTGACGATTCATGAGCTGATTCGTAGCATTAAGGTGCCGAAGACAGATTTGGCTGGCTTCTTGGTGAATGATAACGTGGATTCGGAAGATTTGCCGGATATGCTTTATCTGTCGGACGGTACGATAGAGGAAGTAGCTGTCGCTAAGAGATCTACTATTCAATCGAGCGGTACCTATCAATATACCTTGACCGTTATTCCTTCGGAGAGCGGTTGGAATTATGGTTCTATCAGCGATCCGACAAATGGAAGACAGACTTTGGTTAGCATTGTTCGAAAGAGTGACGGAGCGTCAATTGATACACGAAATATTTGGCAGACAAGTTGTACGTTGAGAGATGGAAAGGAACCATTCTATGAGAATATTATTCATTTCGTGGACAAAATGGGAACTGCGCAAGAAGAATATCAGTTGACATTTGAACCTGGTCCAAGCGTAGTGCTGGAGGTTTCTTCTTTCGAGGGTATCCCCGCAGAAAATGAGACAGTGGATAAGCCTGTGACGGAAGTGACTGTACATTTTAATAAGGAGGTAAATGCTTCTACCTTTACGACCGAGGATCTTACGCTAGTTCTCCAAGGTGAGACGCAAGACGTGAGTTTGATAAAGATCCAAAAAGTGGATGACCAAACTTTTGTGTTAGACTTGACTGCGCTGACAAAACGGGATGGTTATTACATTCTGACGGTGCAGACAACGGATATCACGGATGCGGAAGGTTTCGAGGGTGATACAGGGGAAAGTGTTAATTGGGTGCAGTATTTAGCGGCGGGAAGCCAGACATTGACATTCTCTTTGTCTACCGGTTGGAATTGGATATCTACAAATATGGAAAAGATAGGAGATCCGATAACGTTCTTGAGTCCTGTAAAGGATCAAGTTAAGCGTCTGCAAAATCAGTTCGAGGAATTAACGAATGACCCAAAATATGGTTTGACGGGTAATCTGAAGACATTGACCCCTAAATCGTCCTATAAACTGGAAATGAGTGGCGATGGGAAAATAGATGTGGTAGGAACAACCTTGACTCCGGATCAAGTAACAATTGACCTGAATAAGGGATGGAACTGGATTGGTTATATACCTCGTGCGGCTGCCAGTCCGACAATGGCTTTATCCTTATTGTCGGCTAATGCGAACGATGAGATCAAAGGACAGCGTGGTTTCGCTAAATTCAATGGTACTAGTTGGGTCGGAACCTTGAAGCAGATGGTTCCGGGTGAAGGATATATGTATTATGCGAATACGAAGCAATCCTTCCGCTATGCGATGATCTATAATACGCTCCTGTCCGCGAGCTTGAAATCCGCGGTTTCGAAACCCGTAGATGTCTGGTCTGTCGATATCCATAAGTATCCAAATAACATGAGTATCGTGGCTGACTTGTGGGATGGCCAAGTAAAACAGGAGCCGGAGGTTTATAAGGTAGGTGCTTTTGTTGGTGAAGAATGTAGAGGTATTGGTCAATATGTGGATGGCTTATTGTTTATTACGGTCTATGGGGAGAAGAGTGGAGAGAAAATTTCATTCCGGGCAATTTCTTCGGGAGCCTCTACAGAATGGGGTATTCGAGAGACCGTATCTTTTGGAGAGTCGTCGTTAGGAACCTTGGATGAGCCTTATGCGTTACATCTCACAGGCTTTATTACAGGAACTGAGACGTTGGATGGTACTTTTGGTTTCTATCCGAATCCGGTAAGCCGAATTTTATATTTCAAGGGTGATTACTCTAATATAAAGAGTGTTTCTGTATTGAATATAAATGGTGTACCAGTCTTGACTAAAGACTTGAATGGCGACAATCGCTTGGATGTCTCATCCCTTTCTGACGGAGTTTATATCTTGATGATTAAAAAGGAGAAAGAGATTCTTTACCATAAAATCATCAAGGTCTCCAAGTGATTATGCGATTGAGTAATAATATATGCAAAATGTTTATATGAGAACAATAAGTTTATTTTTGATAAATGTGGTCATGCTACTCTTCTCTCTTTCGGGAAGAGCGGCAACCGATCCGGGTTGGAGTTGTGATATCCATGCCTACCAATACGATATGAGTGTTTATCTTGCGTTGCGGCAAGATAATAAACCTGTGGTGGCTGATCTTGTTGTGGCAGCTTTTGTAGGAGATGAATGCCGAGGGATTGCGGAGGCGCAATCCGTAAAAGACGCTTCTTATTATTATCTAAGGGTACGAAGTAATGAGGTAGCCGGGGATTCAGTTTATTTTAGGATATATGACCGGGAGAAAAATAAGGAATTGGCGACCTTAGGTAGTTTCTCGTTCGAGAATTTGCGGCAGGTGGGATATCCCAGTCAACCGTGGGTGCTGACTCTGCCTGTCGTAATTACTCCTGATGCGCTGGAAGGTGTGGATGAGACGACCGAGAATATCCAATTGACCGGTACATGGACGGAGGCGAATTTAGCTGATTTAAAGGAGAAACTACAGCCGGAAGAAGGAAAGAATGATAAACTGTCTTCGGTAGATATGAGTGATGTTGTATTAAGTGAAGATGTTACTTTGGAAGATGTGTTTACGAATAGTACGGTTTTGACTTCCGTGAAATTACCGGACTTGTCTGGTGTGAACAATCTTTCAACTGATGCTTTCAAAGGAACAAACCCAAATTGTGTGGTTTTTGTTAATGAGGAAACTAAGGTGCCAGAACGATGGGGTGAGGATGTGAACATTGTTGTTGGCAAGGAGGCCGATCGATTAGTCTTGGTAGAGCATCAACCGTTTCATACGCCAGAAGCATTTACGGTAGGCTCTGCCTATTATAAACGAGAATTTGAAAACAATGAATTATTAAGATCAGCGGCTCTTCCTGGCTGGGAAACTATTTGTTTACCTTTTGACGTGGACGTCATTAAGGCAGGGGAGAGGATTTTGAAACCAGTGTCCTCTTCTGATGGTCTGGAGTCCGGCGATTTCTTTATAGCGACTTTGACGGATAAGGGCTTTGAATACACAGACGGGAATGTGGCGAAACCTTATTTGAAGGCGAATACCCCTTATCTGATTAATATGGTTTCGGCTGGGGGTGACCGGGTAGCGGGTGAGGTAACTTTCTTTGCGGGTGAAAATATATCTATAGCCGCTTCGGAATTATCTTATCGGCAAGAGTGTTCTCAATATGATATGATTGGTGTTTTTACGCGAGTGCTTGTTGCTGATGGTATTTATGCAGTAACAGAGGCTGGAAATGCTTTTGAGAATGGTAGTCGAGATATACTCCCTTTTGAGGCTTATCTCCAATCAAAAACAGAATCTGTTCCAACCATTCCAATCGCAATGTATACAGCCGTAACCGGTGTCCAGCTATCCTCTACAACCCTTTCTGTCGAGGAGGAAAAGACTGTTACATTATCCGCTACCATATTACCTGCTGATGCGACAAATAAAAAAGTGCAATGGAGTAGTGTTGATGAAAGCGTGGCTACTGTATCCTCCTCAGGAATAATTACAGGCGTAAAAGAAGGAACTACGACTATCAAGGTGGAAACAGAGGATGGTGGCTTTACCGCAAATTGCTCAGTTACGGTTACGAAAGGCAATACCCCTCCTACACCTCCTGCGACGACGGTAAAAGTTACAGGTGTGACAGTAACCCCAGATCGCTATAATTTAAACGTTGGTGAGACTATCCAATTATCAGCCATGGTGAAGCCATCGGATGCGACAAATAAAAAAGTATCATGGAGCAGTAGTGATGTTTCTGTGGCTTCAGTGAATGAAGTAGGCTTGGTCTCTGGTAATAAAGTGGGTAATGCTGTCATTTCAGTAAAAACGGAAGAAGGGAATTTTAAAGCGGATAGTTATATCACGGTCAATTTAGTAACAAGCGTGGAAGAGATTGGTCCGGAATCTGTATATATTTATCCAACAGTCGTATCTTCTTCCTTTATTATTTCAGGCTTACGGGTAGATGGACAAGTTGAATTGATTTCTTCTTTAGGGCAAGTCGTTAAAATGATAAAAGGGATTCCATCTTCTGTAAATGTTTCGGATTTACGAGCCGGACATTACATCGTGAAAATAATTCAAGAAGATAAAATCTATATTTTTAAAATGATTAAAAGATAGAAATGGCATCTACATTTATTGGATAAATGCGAAAGGCTCCCTTTTCTCATCATAAGAATAGGGGGCCTTATCTTTTTGTTGTTAAAATAAAAAATGACAGATAAGCATGAAAAACGATAGGATAAACGTGAATATTGCAACTTATACGTAAAAAGCCCTATTTGTGGGTACTCTATGATTTTTTATCTTAACAATAAATATTTTACTTTGTTGGAAAATGGAAGCGTGTATGGAACCGGAAATAACAGTAATAATCATAGATGATGACCTTGGATCGATCCAGAAATTGCAAAACGATCTATTGGCCTTCTCGGAGGTAAGGATATTGGATACAGCGACAACGGCGGAATTGGGCAAGAGGCATATCCTTAAGTATCAACCGGATTTGGTGTTTTTGGATGTGGAACTTCCGGACATGTCTGGCTTTGATTTGCTGGATGATATACGAGATGATATTCTTCCGAACTTGAGAGTCGTTTTCTATACGGTATACGATAAATATATATTGGATGCCTTACGTGCCTCTGCGTTTGATTATTTGTTAAAACCTTATTTAATTGATGAGTTAGCGGCACTCATCGAACGTTTTCATACGACAGAACCTGCGGATGTTGCCTGCATGGAGAGATCTTTGCGGAAAATATTGAATCGGGATAGTCGATTTGCGATCCAAACCGTTTCGGGTCTTTTGCTAGTCCGTTGTGAGGAGATATTCCTGTTTCAGTTCTTGGGAGACCAGCGTTGTTGGCAGATTGTCTTGACTTCCCGTACAACTCATAAACTAAAAATGAGCACGACAGCGAAAGATTTGTTGTCTATCAATAATACGTTTGTTCAAATAAGCCAAGATTGCATTGTGAACTTGACTTATTTGATGTTCATCGAGAATAAGACCTTACGATGCGAGTTCTATCCCCCCTTCCAAGAGGAGGAGAGGATCGCCTCGCATCGCTATTTTAAACAACTGAGAGAACGGTTGGATATTATTTGATGATTACTTAACCTTATAAGAAAGTATGATATAATATCTTTTCTCGTTTGCGTCAAATGCTCCTATACTCAATTTACCTTCAGTCTTAGGAGTATAATTTATGCTCCGTAATTTACCTCTCGTTTCCCAATTAGTGATAGTCGCTGTTCCATGGAATAAAGCGATCTTTATATTGGGAGGGAGAGTGACCATGAACCGGTAGTTCTTTCCTTTTTGCAGATCACGATTAATGGGTACGTCAATTACTTTGAGTGGAAATTTATCATAAGAGAATGTTTGAGGCAGCGCCTCTATTTGGTTCGATTGGATAGCCTTGATTAATTCTCGTCCATCAAACCCAAGTAAAGGAATATTGGATGAATAGCCATCTATATCTTGTATAAGCGGACTATAGTAAGGATTTTTTTTGATCAGTTGTTCATACTCTTCTTTTGACGGTTCGGGTACCGAATATGAAAGTACGGTGGAATACGTTTTCCGGTTAGGTGGAGCGATACTGATCGATACTTCTCCGGGTAGGAATGGCGTAAATACGAGTTTCTGAGTTCCTTGGACTACTTTATTAAAGGGAAATTCGTTGTTTTGTGTCAACGCCAGTTTCGTAGGCTCGGGCAACTGTATCGTAAATTCATACGTTTCTCCTAATTTCAACGTACGTGTCATCGGTATTTGTACCACCCGGAAAGGAAGTTTTTGCCGGGGATATATTTTAGGGAGGGAAAGGATGGTACCGTTACGTAATCCTTCTAACAATTTTTCTCCATCAAAGCCCATATACTCCATGTCGGGTACGAGACCGGGAAGTTTTTGGAATTCTTCGAAAGATAGTGGTTTTTTTAGCATTTGATATTTTTCTTCATAGGGAAAATGTGAGAATGCCATCCATACGGGTGAGGTATGGAACCATGACATATCATCATCGCTACGGGCGAATGTTCCATTGTTGACAGTACCGGAACCCCATGTGGCATCCACAAAAAAGTAACGATTGGGTTTGTCTCCTTCAACTAGTACATAGGCATGGCGTTCAAAAGGCGTACCTGGTATATGATCATATGTTTTGGCGAATCCGGTTACCAAGATGCATTTGATATTTAGAGGCTCGCATAACTTGATAAATAGATCGGCGAACGCTTGGCATACCCCTTTTTTCTGTTTCCAACATTCATCAGCGTCACGGATTTTATAATCTGTGTCATAAGCTATATTTTGTATCAGATAACGATAGATAGCCCTCGCTTGATCATTTTTTTTAGAACATCCTTTTGTGATTTCTGCTGCGATACTTTTATAGTCTACTGTTGGAAGTTTCTCAGCTGATAGCAAAGTGAGATCGCAGAATAATAAAAAGATGATAAGTTTTATCGTATTTTTCATATGCATTTATGTTGGTTGATGTGTTAAAGTTATTGATAATCATTAATACTTTTCATTATTCGTTTCTTTATATAAACATGATTTTTGGCCGCTTAAACGTGGAAACGCTATGAATATCCGTTTATAGGGGAACCCCATCTTTGATATCCGAAGATTTACTTCTAGTTTTGAATTTGTGAATATCTGTTTTAGAGGCTTTCTTATAATAAAAATATGATGCTGATGAAGAGAGGAAAGAGGAAATATGTTTCTCTCGGGATCATTCTGATATGTATGTTTACCTGTCTGCCAGATATATGGGGCGACAATGGAAAATGTGAGAATAGAAAGATCGAAGAGATAATAGAACTAATGGGAAAGAACCATTTAGATGTCGAGGCTGCGGGTGAATATTCGTTAGGCTCGGTATGTCCGGGAAAGAATTTGATTTTGGCCGCAGATGCTAAGGGTACTATAAATCATGTGGGAATTAAATTGTTCGATCGCCGGATCATCGCCGATTATCCTTCTCCTGTTTATTTGTTTGTGGAGAGATACTTGCTATGGGTCTTATTAATGAAAGATGAACCTGCGATCAAGGAACGTTTGAAAGAAGACCGAGTACTATTTCGATTTGGAATGAAACTGAATGATAAGATATATTTGAATTTAAAACAAAGCCTTCGGGAAATCAAACAAGATCAATCCTTTATTATAACGACGGATAATAGTAAATACGCTGTGACTTGGTTGGAAGATCAGCAGCCTATCTTATCGATAAGTTTTCCTATACAGTATGAACTGATTTGGGGTATGAATAAGAAGGAGGCGGAGGGCCAGTTTCAAGATGGCTTAAAGGCGTTTTTGTCAAAAGAAAGGAATTTGCCTGTAGAGGCACCTCCTACTGAAATGAGTTTGATTCGTGATAATTGTTATCGTTCAGAAGGTGATTTTTATGGTTTGGAAGATATTACGTCCTATCGATATTATACAAAAAGAGCGGATCATACCTATTCATTAATATATGATCGTGTTAATCCTGTAGAATCGGTGGCAAACTTATTTACGGCTTATCCCGACTCAATGATCAAAATTGAAATCACTCAACGAATGTATGGAGGTAAACGGGAGCTTTTCACGGTCCCTCTTACTGATTTCATATCTTTTTGTAGGGAAAATGGTTGTGAGATATTCGTTGGTATTGAGAGACAGGACGAAAATTCTATGGCAGGAACGGCCATAATGATGAACCGGTCATTGGGGTATAATCATATTTTGTATTTCAATGTAGATATGCGTATTTGGGATAATCTGGGATCTTATCCTGTGACGGCTCAATTGTATGCCTTTGTTCCTATGCATAATGTGAGTAGTTTATATGGTGATTCTAATAAGAAATAGGGTAAAATAACAAATAAAATGATAAGCGTATGAAAAAACTGAGTTACTTATTCATCTTACTCCTTTTCCCGATCGTCGCTTTCGCTCAGGAAGCAACGGAACAAGATAAGGAAAATAAGGAGAAAATCAAGGAGATCAAGCTGAGCGAGGATTATGTGTATGCGGATGCCGTGACGGAAGATAATCTATCGGAAGCGCAACAAAACTCAATGGATCTGCTTCGTGCGAACGTGAACGCTATTTTTGCTGAACGTTTCCACATGCCCAAGGAGGATGTGGAAGAGATTTGGGATGTTATCGAGGATAAATGCCAGAATGTGACTATCAAGAAAGGAGATCTGTTCCGGGTATTTACCTACATCATGAAGGATTATCTATTCCCCGGAAAGAAGAAAAAGAAGGTGAAAAACGAGGAGTTGGCAGAAGTGAAACCCTCAAAAGATGAGATCTTACCAGATGAGATAGAAGAGGTATCGGAGGCTTTGGTAAATGATTCATTGTCGACGGCCTCACAAAATGAGATATTGGCTTTCGTTCCGGATGCGAAGCCGGATGTTACTTCACAACCGGAGCCACAGCAAACACAAGAAGCTGGGGAATCTGAGGCTACATTACAAGATAAGGCTCAAGAGGTAGTTTCAGAAGTAACGGGTGATCCAACAGAGGTTGTTACAGAGGTTCCCGTTGCTGTTGCAACTTCAGTTGCGACAGAGGAACCGGTGACTACTACGGTGATTGCCACTCCTGTTACTCAAGTTGAAGAGCCGGTCGCTGCCGAGCCGGAAGATATTACGGTTTCTAGTCCATCGGCTCCGGCTTTAGACCCTATTGTCAAAGAATTATTAGAAATCCAAACCTATAAAGAACTGATCTCCTTATTAGACCAGAAAAAAGAGGAAGGCACCCTTATCTATGGACGTATCAAGACTATGCGCTCTCCGGATAGATGTTATCTGGCGATTTTTAAGAAAAGCGAGGTTATCACGATTCTAGGGAAAGGAGATAAGGAACGTTTGAACCTTAAAACAAATACGGAAGATTCTTTGAATAATTATAAGGGACATGGTGTGATCTGGTTCCAGATTTTTTAATGAACAATAAAGAACAATCTATATGAAAAAGTTAATAGCTAAAGCGATTCTATTTATCGTATGTTTTCAATTTGCGTGGGTAGCCCGTGCGCAGTACGCTACGGAATTTTATTTGACAGATCTGGATAATGCTCCGCTAAAAGAAAAAGTGCAGCAGTCTATCGGTAAGTTACTGACGGAGATAAATACGGCACAGGCGAATGATTCACAGCCTTATTTCTCGGGTTTAAACATATCCAAGGACGCTCAAAATACGATTATGATGTTGTGGGACAATACCCCGTTTCGATGTGGCGAGACGGAAGTCATAGAGCGTTGCCTAAAGAATGGCAAGGAATTTCAGGTTCGTAATATCCCGTTGTTCTTGACGATCAAGGATGACAACTCTACTCAAGATAAATATCAAGAGGCCGTAATCGGTTTTGACCGCAACGGAATGATTACTGATTTCCATTTAGCGTTAGCGACAAACTTGTACACGAAAATCTTGAAAAGTAATCAGGCGGTATCAGATTTCCGTTATCGTCAAATGATCTTGGATTATGTAGAACAATTCCGTACGGCTTATAATACGAAAGATATCAATTTCTTGAACCAGATTTTTAGTGATGACGCATTGATCATAACGGGAAAAGTGGTTAAGGCAGTTCCCACGGATATGAATAAATTTATGCCTGATCCTAAGGTTATTTATACGAAACAGACAAAGAAAGAATACTTGACTAACCTTACAAATATATTTAAGACAAACAAACGAATCAATGTCATCTTTGATGATATCAATGTGATCCGCCATCCGGCTAAACCCAACTTCTATGGAGTGACCTTGAAGCAAGGCTATACATCGGATCGCTACAGCGACGTGGGTTACTTATTCTTATTATGGGATTTCACGAACGAGGATGCCCCAAAGATTCATGTTCGTACTTGGCAGCCGGAGATGCTGGATCAGTATACGAAGTTGCCGGAGGAGGAGATATTCCAAGTGGAGGATTTTGATATTTAAAAGTGCGTTGATTAATTTAAGATGATTAGTTATGAGAAAGATAAATCAAATATTTTTTCTTTTTGTGTCATTGTCTTGTCTGTGTTTAGTTTCATGTAAAGATGAGGAAAGTCCGCAATGGACGTCAATAGAAGGGACTTTTAGTGATCCTATACCTTCTAGAAAAGGGGCTGTGGTAGAAGGTATGATTAATGGTAGTATTGGTGGTAATGTTAGTGTTTTTGGTTTTTTATGTTCACTTTCTAAAGAGTTAATTCCCGATGATCCTGCGACTATGCCTTTTCCTATAAAAGATGAAAGTTTTTCTGTGGGAAAATCTTTTAAAAAGACATTAACGGATTTAGAGCCGGGCAAACAATACTATTATTGCATGTATGTCAGTAATGGAACAAATATGATGAAAACCCAAACTTCTTCTTTCACCACATTGACCACATCTAAGCCATTATTGGGTGAGATGAAAATACTTTCGGTAGGAGAATATAGTTTATCGGCTTCTTGCGGTATATTGGATAATGGAGGGTCTAATATTACTCAGTGTGGTTTCTTTTATAAAAAGCAAGAGGATGAGAAGTTTGAACCTAAATTAGTCTCTGTTGAATCTTTTCAAGTTACAATCGATAAATTATCTCCATGTACTATGTATTATATTTATCCATTTGCGACAAATAAAGATGGAACTATAAATGGAGATACTCTTGAGTTTACAACTGAAGGATTTGAGGCTCCGGTGGTGCTCACGAATAAAGTAGGGACAGAGGCTTTAGGTTCTGATTGGGCTATATTGAGTGGCTCGTTGGAGAATAGTGGTTCTTCTGAAATTAAAGAGATGGGATTCTGTTATACGACTGTGGATAAGGATCCTGTAAAAGATGTGGATAAATTTGTACCTGTAAAAGATAAAAAAGATTTTACGTATAAATTGACAGGCTTAGTTGATAAAACTAAATATTATGTACGAGCTTATGCGAAAAATGGTTCAAAAGCAGCTTATGGTGAGAGAATTGAGTTTGTGACTAAAGAGTATATTAAGCCAATATGTGAAACTGTAGAGATTAGTAATGTGACAGACATTTCAGCGGATGTTCAATCAAAGGTTAAACAAGGAAGTGACAATATATTGAGAAAAGGTTTTTGTTATAGTAACTCAGGAGCTCCGGAACTTAAAAACGCAACAATCTTAGAAGTTACGGATATAGAGGGAGACTATTTGAAAGCAACAATAACAGGTCTATCTCCAAATAAGAAATATTTTGTACGGGCTTTTGTTGAGACAGGAAAGGAGGTGTCTTATGGTCCAATAGAAACATTAGAGACAAGTGCGGATCCTACTCCTGTTATAGGTGCGATAACATTTACGAACGTAGAGAAAACAAGTTTTGCCGCTCATGTTACGATTTCTAGTAGTGGATCTATCAAGAAACGTATGTTCTTATATAGTTCGACAAACCAATCTCCGAAATTAGATGGAGAGAATGTTAGTGTGCTTGAATTTAGTTCTGAAAGTGCAACAATCTCAGATTTGAAGCCAAATACACAATATTATGTTTGTGTTTATGTCCTCGGAGAAAAGGATAAAGAGGTGTATAGCGCCATAGCAACAGTAAAGACAGTAACGATGGGATTGCCAGTTGTATCAGATGTGAATATAACGAGAGAAGGAAATGTCGCTACGGTGAGGGCTACTGTAACAAGTGAATCAGAAATAACGGAATGTGGGGTTTGTTATAGTACGGTTAATACTATTCCTAGCGTTATTGATTCGAAAATAAATACGGGTTTATCTGGTAATAGGTTAAATGGGCAGATCACAAATTTGAAGCAATCTACGATTTATTATATACGTGTTTATGCGACAAGTGTAGCTGGTACGGTATATAGTGATGTTGTAAAAATGGATGTTGGTGATGGTTCTCCTAATATAAATGATAATGATAATCCTGATAAAAATTAAATTATATAAAGATGAAAGCAAATTATAAATGTAGTAATTGGCTGCTATTAAGTAGTTTGGTTCTAATGTTAATACAGTATTCTTGTCAACAAGAGGATCTATTGATATATGAGGCTAAAAAGTCGGATGTTGTAATGTCTTTAAAGGAAGGGAGTGCTAGTATTCAAAACGTAACATTGGAGAATGCTGGAACTTTATCGGAAAGAGTAACCGATGTCACCTCTATAAAGGAACTGACTATTGTTGGACCAATAAATGGAACAGATATAAATTGTATTCGATCGATGAACAATTTGAAAGTGCTAAATTTAGAAAATGCGGATATTGTTGCGGGAGGAGAAAAATATGGTATTTACTCTTGGTCTTCAAGTGATCCTCAAAGTACTGAGAATAATAAAATTACAAGAAATCTGTTTGAATCTTCCCCTTGTGAGAAAATAGTTATACCTAAGAGCGTAACATCAATTGATCAAGGAGGATTTATAGCTAGCAAGATTACTTCTATGGAAATACCAGAGAATGTCACGAGTATGGGAGGGCATGTATTTACATATTGTCCAAATCTGAGGTCTATAACTTTTTTAGCTGATCTTAAGTCCATTCCTTCTGATACATTTCAAGGATGTGAAAGCTTGATATCTGTGACGTTGCCTAAGTCTTTAGTTGAAATAGAGAGTAGCGCTTTCCGGGGATGTTCTAAATTAGAATCAATCTCACTACCCGAAGGTTTGGAAAGCATAGGCTCTGACGCTTTTTTTGCCTGTCCAATCTCATCAGTCATAATTCCAAGTACGGTTAAAAATATTGGTGGAGGTGCCTTCAATGATACAAAGCTAGAATATATCAAAGTTCCTGCTTCTGTAGTAAGCGTAGGTACATATGCCTTTGAATCGACTACTATGCGATATGTATTTTGGGATAGTTCAATGGATATTATATCAGATATGTTTGATGATAGAATGTCGCCAAATTGTATTGTTTATTTAAGTAAAGATGTTAAGGTGCCTGCTAAATGGAATAATATAGTTTACAATGGTGTTGCGGAAAAAATAGTTCTTACGGCAGATGAGGCTAAGCCATTTTATTGCCCTAAAAAGTTTAAAGCTAAAAAGATAATGTATACACATGATTTTAAACAAATAACAGGACAAGGAGAGTCAGCCGGTTGGGAAACTATAGTATTACCGTTTAATGTACAAAAAGTAATACATGAAGATGGTAGGATTTTAGCTCCATTCAATAGTGAAATAAAGAACGCCAAACCTTTTTGGTTACGTGCTTTGACTAAAAAAGGATTTGAAAATGTGACTTCTTTAAATGCGAATACTCCATATATTATTGCTATGCCAAATAATGGTGCCTATGAAGAGCAATATTGTGTAAATGGTAAGGTTGTTTTTGAAGCGGAAGATAATATTAATGGAGTTGATATTTTAGAGACTCCTAATGAAATAAAAAGTGAAGGACCTTCTTTTTTGCTAACAGGTACTTATAATGCTATTTTATCAAATAGTACGATTTATCTAATCAATAAAAATGATAACTCCAATGGATTTAAAGCAGGAAGTGTTTTTATTAGAGGGCTTCGAGATGTCGATCCTTTCGAGTGTTTTGTTAGTCCAAATGGACTATCTACAAAAAGTATTATATCAATAAATGAGGTTGTAAGAACTAAAACGTTTAATAGTTTGCTAAGAAATGGAAAAAAGCTTAAACCTTCTATTTTAGATCTATAAAAAAGCTGTTATATGAGAAGCATTGTAATATACATATTTTTTCTTGTAGGAATACACGTTAGCGTTTTAGCCCAAGAGATCCAAGTTAAATCTTTCCAGAAACTGGGGCGTGATTTAGAGGCACGTACGCAACCTCGTTTGGATTTGAACGATAATCCTTGTTCGATCATAAAGGTGGTCACTACTGGCGAGGATTTCCAGTTTGAGGGAAACACCATTGGAGATCCGGTTTATAGGAAAGGAGAAGTGGTTGTATATATGACCGAAAAAAGCCGTCGTCTTACCATCAAACATGAGAAATATGGGGTCATACGTTATGAGTTTCCACAATCAATCGGGAAGCAAGAAGTATATGAGCTTGTGGTGAAGCTTGTGGAAGATAAAAATAATAAACTGAGAACCTTGGTCATGCCAAATCTAAGTTATGGCTCTTCTCGTTTGTCTTACGGGATAATGATTGGTATTGTTAAAAAGACAGGAGGTTACATTAAGGTGAAATCGGATTTCGGTTCTATCTCGTCTGAAAAAGAGGTCGATAAAAATACTGTGGATACTTATTGGTATAATGGCAATAAACAATATAGTCGTTTGGCGATAACAGGAGGTCTGCTGCAGCGTGTATTGACCCCTCTTTATTTGTATGTAGGTGCGGGGTATGGGTATAAGAATGTGGCTTGGCAAACAGTCGAAGATATTTGGGTGAAGAACAAGAAAATCTCGTATTCCGGACTAGAGGCCGAGGTAGGAGGAATTTATCGGATTAATAACTTAGCTATATCTTTAGGTATGCAAACAAACAGTTTTAAGATGTTTGAAGGGTGCTTGGGTATCGGTATCATGTTTTGAGCTTTTTGTTTAACAATCTAATTATCTAATAACACTTATCATTGGAATGTTGTCATAAGTGTTGTCAATAAAAGGGGAGGATGTTTGTGATAGATATCCTCCCTAATTTTATCTGTTTTGCAGGGTGTAATAGGCTTCTGAAGTGAATAACTAACGGCTTGTCGAGTGAATAACTAGCGGCTATACCTAGCCGCTAGCTTACGGCTTGGGAAGTGAATAACTAACCACTTGAGAAGCCTTTTGCGAGCGATTAAGTATGTTGTCTAAATAATTCATTTTCAGTCATAAGGTAAGTTTACTTACTTTTTCTGTCCGATTTTTCACCGCATAAGGAATTTACATTTCAAGTCGTAAATTATTTACTTCAGTAACGGATAGTGCCTACTAAGATTTGCTTATTTTCTGACATTTACATACAAGAGAGTCAATATATTTTAGCCATCCAATCCGCAAAAAAGTAGTCATATACCCTATAAAAGCCATCTTCCTGTGTTATCAAATCATTTTTCAACAGAGGTTTGACCGCAGATTGTACAGAACTGGCTGAGGGTAGCTTGTATTTTTTGATAAATGCTGATGACGTGAGACCTTCTGCTCTGCCCTCTTTGGCGATAGCTTGTAAAACAAGTTTTTGTTTGGGAGCAAGATTGGCAAGTAGATCCTTGTAACTACTTTCTTGTGTTAGAATCACATTCTTGCGGGCTATTTCTATCTTATCCATACTACAACGCTCACCCTCTTCGGTCAATGCGAAAAGTTCGTTCATTATCATTTGCACAAACCAAGTATAGCCATCGAACATCCGATAAACTTCTTCTATTACGGATTTGTCAATAAGCTTTCCCCTTTGCTCAAAAAGCCGGTTGGCGAACTCCACATAGATATGAATGGGTATTGGCTCAAGTCCTATACTAATAGCGCTTTGATAAAAAGGCTTGGAAGAGGAATTAAACATATTACTCATCAAATGGCGTTTACTGCCGGAGAAGATAAACATAGTCTGCTTGCTTTGTTGAATCTTAGTTCGCAACAACGCTTCTACATTTTTCTCCTCATAGCTGCCAATTTGCTGGAACTCATCGATCGCTACGATACATGGTTTATCTGCGGTCTCTAGATAAGTGAAGATCTCATCAAGCGTTGTTTGTGGCGCTTGGATGTCTCCTAGCCCAATATCAAAACTTGGTTCACCGGTTACCATATCCAGTTTGAAACCCGCACGCAATGAGGTTATGATTTGAAAGAACCGTTCCGCCCAAATTGTTTTCTTTGGCTTCAATTCGTCGTAGATGGCTTTTCCTAATAAATATACGAATTCTGCCAATGAAGTGGTGGCATAAATATCCACAAAGAACGCATGATAATCTTTTTCTATCGATTCTTGATGAAAAAGATGCTGGATCAATCCGGTCTTACCCAAACGGCGTGGAGAAATCAACGCGACATTACGTCCGTTCTCAATTTGTTTACTCAAGAGCTTTGTCTCTTCCTTGCGGTCACAAAAATATTTGTCTGATACATATCTACCCACGACAAAAGGGTTTATCATTGCGATTGTCTCCATACTATAAATACATTTTATTGCAAATATAATAATTGTATCCATAATAAAGAAAGGAAGTCGTATGATTCACTCGATTTAACCCTGTCTAAGTGAGTTAACTTCATTGCTTTGGGTGTGGTTGCCTTTGTTATAAAGGCGGTTTCTTTGAATATTTGAATAAATAACTACTTTTGTGGCGAGCCTTATTTAATTAATTGTTAATATTGCCATGCGCAAAGATTAATCTTAAGTACCGAAAAAAATGGAAAAACAGTTATTTGTCTCTATTGTAGAACGTTATTATCCTTGGATCAGCTGTTTGGAGAAAGCTGCGTTCCAGATACACGATGACGTAAACCAGAAATACGACCACGTATTACCCTATGGTTTCCATTTGAAAATGGCTGCCTCGTTCGTATCACGGTATGGATATTTGGTTGCGGAAAGTGAGGCGGACATCTTGATCTTGTATGCGGGTGCCTATCTGCATGACACGATAGAAGACGCACGGATGACTTACAATGATATCGTGAAATTTATCGATGATTTTCGAGTAGGGAGTTTGGTACTGCCGGAAGAGATCAAACGGAAGCTGGAAGAGCAAGTTCCGGAAATCGTATATGCCTTGACTAATGAGAAAGGGCGCAACAGGAAAGAACGTGCCAATGAGACCTATTATAAGGGGATACGGGATACGAGATTCGCGTCGTTCATAAAGATGTGCGACCGGTTGGCGAATATACAATATACGATGATGTTCGTCTTCGCGAACCGTATGCTTGAGGTCTATCGCAGAGAGTATCCGGAATTTATACGGTCGATCAGCGAAGGTTCTGTCACGCCAATACCGGATGTCATGAAAAAAGAGGCAGAATGGTTATTGAATAGCGAGTCGTATGTAATATAGGGTGATGTCTTTTTTCCAGAAATCCATACGAAGTGATGAAGATCTGCTTTCCGCATTGAGAGAGGGAAGTGAGGATGCGTTCACGGTTATTTATGAGCGGTATCATAAATTACTGTACGTACTAGCGTATAAATACCTGAAAAATTCATTCGCCGCGGAAGATGCCGTGCAACAAGTATTCTTGAGGCTGTGGGAGTCGCATTCCTTGTTGATGATAAACGTAAACTTGCGGAACTATCTCTATACGATGCTGAAAAACCATGTGTTGAATGAGATCCGGAATAATAATAGCGCATTAGAGAAAAACTATGAGATCGTGCAATCTTCGCCGGAATATGAGGATGAGTTGTTGGCCAAGATTGAAGAGAAGGATATGATGGAACATTTCTACCAAGCGATCGAACACTTACCCGAGCAAAAACGGCAAGTCTGCTTATATAAGTTGAAAGGAAATCTATCGAATCAGGAAATCGCCGATAAGATGAGTATCTCGGTGCCAACCGTTAAAACTCATTATGCCCAAGCGATAAAAATACTTCGGACACATTTTGAACGGTTATTTTTATTTCTTTTATATTTGTGGAACTCATCCTATTGATCGTTTGGCGTGTCAATTAAAAAAGGAAGATATATATGAGAATACCGGATCTGTCAATTATAGAAAAAACACTGGATAATGAGGCGACTCCCGAGGAAGCCCGTGAGGTGGTTCGCTGGTTCAAGACACCAGAGGGGCAAGCTTGGCTTGCTAAGCGTATGGATATGGATGAGAAAGCCATTCACATGGGGCAGGAGGAGGAGTGGATCGACCATCCGGTGCCATCGGCCGTGATGTATCAGCGGATCGTGCGCCAGCTTCATCGCCAGCGTATACGCCGTCTTATTGCGTATGCGGCAGCCATTTTGATACCGGTGGCCTTGTTTATCGGTCTTTTCATGCGTGTTAACTCACAAGTGGATTTATTGGCGGATGATGGATACGATGAGGTTTATGTCCCTAATGGTGAGCGCATGCAAGTGCTTTTTCAAGATGGGAGCAAGGTGCATCTAAATTCAGGGAGCCGGATACGGTATCCGAAAAAGTTTGGTCTTTACGAACGGAAGGTCTATCTGGAAGGGGAAGCTTGGTTTGAGGTCGCGAAAAATAAGAACAGGCCGTTTGTTGTAAATCTTTCCTATATGGATATTAAGGTTTTGGGGACCACTTTTGACGTAAAGGCCTATCCGGAGGAAGACGCTATATTTATTGCCTTAGAGACCGGATCGATCGAGCTAAAATCCAAATCATTCAAGTCGTATCAATTGCGTCCCGGTGAGAAAGCGGTTTACGATAAGCTATCGGGCCGTTGCGAGGTTGTCCGTTCACATGATGTCAAGTTATATTCCGCATGGAGGCGGAATGTATTGGTATTTAAAAGTGCGCCTTTGCCTGAAGTGATGAAAACAATAGCTAGGACTTATGGTGTGTCTTTTGAGATAAAAGACTCCATGGCGTTGAAATATACATATACGATTACGACGGATAGTACGAATTTAACCACGGTACTAAAAGAGTTAGAGAAAATCACGCCTGTACTATTCGAGGAAAAAGGGGGCAAGATAGAAGTCCGGATGAAAAAATAAAAAAATTAGCTATAACGACTCATCCTTTTAGATTTGTCGTGTGTCTATTTGATAGGAGAGCAGGAAACAGAGTGTTAACCTTAAAATAGATATGCGTATGGATTCCTCATAAATAGATAACATAAGAACAGCCGAAAAGCTCCTACCCTTTTCGGCTGCCGGTCGTATTAAAAATAAATTTCTAATACCAACTATTAAAATCAATACAAATATATGAAAGAAAAGCAAGAAAGCCCTCGGCGTAGGTGCCTTTTAATATTAATTGAGAAAATACCGAATGCCATGAAGTTAACCTTTCTATTTTTAGTCATATCCTTGCTGAGTTTCACGGCTACCGCCTCGGCTCAGCGGGTTTCTATTGTGCTGGACAATGCGAAAGTGGAGAAAGTTTTAGCTACCATCACCCACCAAACCGGGTTGAGTGTTGCGTATAGCAAACAAATCGTAGATTTGAATCGGAGAGTGAGCGTTAATTTTACGAATGCAGAATTGACAAATGTATTGGATAAAATAACGGAGGGCACGTCATTAAGTTATGAAGTTAAAAATGGAAAGATCTACTTATTTGAAAAACCTATAGCGAATGCGGTCACCCAGCAAGCCAAAAAAATAACGGGTGTTGTTGTCGATTCAAAAGGGGAACCTATCATTGGAGCGAATGTTGTGGAGAAAGGTACTACAAATGGTACGATAACAGACTTTGATGGTAAATTTATTTTGGAGGTATCGGATAACGCGACACTTCAATTTTCTTATATCGGCTTTATGCCAACAACTGTCGCTATTGCGGGACAGACTTCATTGAATGTACGTTTAAGGGAGGATACACAGGCTTTGGAAGAGGTTGTGGTTGTTGGTTATGGAACCCAGAAGAAGGTGAATTTGACAGGTTCTGTTTCTTCAGTCAAATTTGATGAGGAATTGGCGAATCGTCCGATCACTGATGCTTCTCAAGCACTTTCCGGAAAGGTTTCCGGCGTGTGGATCAGCCAGAATTCGGGTAAGCCGGGAGATGATGGAGCGCAATTGAGAATTCGTGGCTGGGGTACATTGAATAATTCGGACCCGTTGGTGATTATTGACGGAGTAGAAGGGGTATTCAGCCAAGTAAATCCGAGTGACATCGAAAGTATCACAGTCTTGAAGGATGCGGCTAGTGCGGCTATTTACGGATCAAAGGCCGCTAACGGTGTCGTTTTGGTTACGACGAAGATGGGAAAGAACAATGAGAAAACCCAAGTAGAGTTGAACTCTTACGTCGGAATGCAGCAGATCGGACGTCATTTTGATTTAGTGACGAATAGCGCCGAGCATATGACTATGGCGAATCAAGCTTTGGTGAATGGGGGAGAGAACCCTCTTTTCTCGGAAACATTGATCTCTAATTTCGCAAACGGAACAGATCCTTATAAATACCCGAATACGGATTGGTATGACTCTCTTTATCGGAATGCTTTAATAACAGGGCATAATTTGTCGATTCGCGGTGGATCGGAGAAACTATCTTCCTTCTTGTCTTTGAACTATTTGAGTCAGGAAGGTATTTTGATGAACTCTAAGGCGGAGCGGTTCGGTATCCGGGCAAATGTGGAGTATAAAGTGAATTCATGGTTGAGAGTTGGCGCTCGTTTGAATTATACTCGTAGGAATTCCCAAGAGCCTTTTGATTTGTTCCGTGTATTCGAACAGCAACAAGGTGCGGCTCCTTTCATCGCTCCATATACCCGGGATGGCCGTTTCGGTTCAGTAGAGGCGATTAAGGATGATGGTACTTTATTGTATACGACTTATCAGCCGGTTATAGACGCTTCGAACGGGGCGACTAAAACATCCAAGGATTATATGGCTGTAAATGCTTTCACTACCGTGGATTTTACGAAAGACTTGAACTTACAAGTAACATGGGCCTCTAATGGCAATTGGAAAATGGTTGATAAATATAATGAGACCCTTTATGGATATACGGATTCTGGCATAGAGACGATACCGAAAAATTACAATCGTGATGGTATTGTGTTGAGTAGAGAGCAAGTATCGACCATGCGTAATAATTTCCAAGCGACATTAAACTATAGCAAGCGATTTGCGGATAAGCATTATGTTGCCGCTATCCTTGGTACCCAATTGGAGAATTACAGTATAAAGAACGTATTTGCCCGAAGAACCAACCCACCCAAAGAAGGATTAACCCAAGTGGACGCGGGAACGGAAGGTATCAAGGGAGAGGGAAATTTTGAAGGTCTACGCATGGCATCTTATTTTGGTCGATTGAATTATGCCTTTGCGGATAAATATTTATTTGAGATGAATCTCCGTGCCGATGCCTCCTCTCGTTTTAAACGGGGAAATCGCTGGGGTGTTTTTCCGGGTTTCTCTGCAGGATGGCGTTTGAGTGAAGAGGCGTTTATTAAGAACCTGAATCTGTTTTCTAATTTGAAACTACGTGCGTCGTGGGGACAATTAGGCAATCAAACCATTGAAGGATATTGGCCTTATTTAACAGTGATCTCCCAAAATTATGACTTGAGTTATAATTATGGAGGCTCATTGGCTCCGGGTGCTGCCGTAACCGCTTTGGTGGATGAGGATATTACTTGGGAAACTACCTCTTCCTTGGATATTGGCGTGGATTTGGGCTTCTTAGGTAATAAGTTGAATATTGAAGCTGATTACTTCAATAAAAAGACAACCGATATTATCGTTCAATTGCCAATACCAAACGTATTAGGGGATAAGACCGCGCCGTTTGAGAATGTGGGCGAGATGAAAAATAATGGTTTTGAGTTAGTCGTGAATTATGATAATCTTGAGACGAGCAGAGATCGCCTTGGATTTAACGTAGGACTAAACTTTACGTATATCGATAATAAAGTAACGAAATTTCAAGGAGGAAACTCTCCGGACCAGCTTTATTTGATTCGTGAGGGATATCCGTATAAGGCTTTGTATGGCTATAAAGCGGTTGGCATCTATCAATCGGACGAAGAAGCCGCTCAACATATGCATAGCAATGGGCTTAAGCCGGAAATGGGAAATCTGAAATACGAGGATGTTAATAACGATGGAAAATTAGACTATCAAGATAAACAAGTACTTGGTAATACGATTCCTAAAATTACGTATGGACTTACTGCCGGCTTACGCTATAAAGGGTTTGACTTAAATATCTTATTCCAAGGTTTGGGACAGGCGAATGCGTTTACGAAGAGCGGCATGACCCGTATGCAATACGAATGGCTGACTATTTCTGATAAATGGCGGGATGCGTGGAGCCCAGAGAATCCGGACTCAAATATACCGATGCTTCGGTTTGACTCTTCATGGGACACGTATGACTCCTCATTTTGGGTACATCGTATCGATTTCTTGAAATTGAAGAACTTACAATTAGGTTATGCGTTCCCTGAATGGATTACCTCAAAGCTAAAAATGCAACGGTTGTATGTATATGCGAATGCCCAGAACCTGTTTACGATTATGTGGAAAAAAGGGTATGAAGGATATGATCCGGAAAGAAATACGTTTGATTCGGGTACCAATTATTACCCGACTCCGAGAATATTTACATTTGGTATAAATCTTAATTTCTAAAAGTATGAAACAGTTATTAGCATATTGCTTATCAATTATACTATGTGTCTCTTTCACGGGATGTATGGAGAATTATTTGGATTTGTATCCTGAGGATAAGATTACTTCGGCGAGTTTCCCGGAAAATGAATCGGATATCAAACTCCTTTTAAATGGTGTCTATGCTCAATTGAGGGAAAAAGAGGTTTATAATCAAGGCTTGTTTGGCTTTGGCATAACGGATGGAGCTACCCCTAACGCATTTAACTGGGGAACGGATGAGGTTTTTAATAAGCTGGGTGCCGGGCGATTGAGCTCTAGTGACGGAGGAGTCGTAACGTATCGTTGGAAAAGATGTTACGAGATAATCTCCCGGGCAAACTATTTGTTGGCCTGTATGGATTTAGTGGATTTATCGGAAGAAGCGAAAGCCAAATATTCAGGTGAGACTCATTTTCTACGGGGACTGGCTTATTCCGTGCTAGCGGAAACCTATGGTGGGGTACCTATTATATTGACGAACATTTCCACGGAAGAAGCTCGTAGCTTGAAGCGGGCGAGTTTGGAGGAGACTTGGCAACAGGCGTTGGATGATTATGAGGTTGCGATCACCAATTTGGGAGTGGATGCTCCCGAGCCGGGGCGTGCTACCAAGGGGGCGGCTTTAGGTATGAAAATGCGAGCCTACTTATACCAAGGTAAATACAAGGAGGTTCTGGCTTGTGTCGAGCAAATTGATGCGTTGAAGAAATATGGTCTATTCCATAGTTATGAGGGCTTGTTTGATCCGGCTAATGAGAACAATAAGGAAGTATTGTTTGATATCCAATATATTGAAGGCGAAAATTCGCAAGGTTCCTATATTGACCAGTATTGCGGAACGGGTACCGGAAGTTGGACCCGTGGAAGCCGTTATGTCCCTACGGATGATTTGGTAGCGGCTTATGAGACGATCGACGGCTCTCCTGTAGATCCCGAGAATCCTTATGAGAACCGGGATCCTCGTTTAGGTTTCACGGCTGTACTTCCGGGTTCTTATTTCTTGGGCTATCGTTTCCCTAATTACCTGTATCCGGGAGGTGCGTTTAATCATGCCGGTAATCGGTTGAAACATTTAAGTACCCGTAAATATCGGATTCAGGATGAGTCAAAGCTTCCTCCTTCCGGACAATCTTATATCAATGATATCATACTGAGATATGCGGATGTCTTATTGTCAAAAGCGGAGGCGATTATTGAGACGAATGGAAATGTGGCGGATGCGATCGCTATCCTTAACCGGATCCGTACGGAAAGGGATGATGTTAAGATCTCTTTGTTGCCGACATCTATGAGCCGTGAGGAGGCCCGTGAGAAAGTGAGACATGAGAGACGGATTGAGTTAGCATTAGAAGGACGTTATTGGTCAGATGTAAAACGTTGGAAAATCGGTAAGGAACTTTACCCTATGATTATTAAGGATCATGAGGGTAGCGTGATCGAGACGAAGTTCCCAAATGGCTATTTGGAATATTACGATTTATTACCGATTCCTGATAGCGAGCGCTCTTTGAATCCGAATTTGGATCAGAACCCGGGTTGGTAATGTTCAACTAAAAGAAGGATGAAATGAAATTTATATCTAAACTAATATCTGTATTAGCTTTTTCTGGAGCGGCCGTGGCTACTCAAGCGGCGGAAAGGCCAAATGTGATAATCGTATTTATCGATGATTTCGGATATGGGGATTTAGGTTGTTACGGGAGTACGAAGCATCGTACTCCCCATATCGACCAGATGGCTAAAGAGGGAATACGACTGACCGATTTTTATGTGGGTTCGAGCGTGAGCACACCTTCCAGATCGGCTTTATTGACAGGGTGTTATCCAAGGCGAGTCTCCATGCATGTAAATGCGGACCCTACACCTTTGATGTCCAAAGGGAGGCAAGTGCTATTTCCAGCTTCGCATAAAGGCTTGAATCCCGGTGAGATAACGATCGCCGAGTTGATGAAGGAGCAGGGATATGCGACGGCTTGTATCGGGAAATGGCATCTAGGGGATCAATTGCCATTTCTTCCTACCCGGCAGGGTTTCGACTACTATTATGGTATTCCTTATAGTAACGATATGGATCGTCCGTATTGTCCGTTACCCTTGATGGAACAGGAGGAGGTAATAGTGGCTCCTGTCGGTCATGATTCCTTGACGATTCGTTATACCAATAAGACTGTGGAGTTTATAAAGTCTCATAAGGAATCTCCGTTCTTTATTTACTTGTGCCATAATATGACTCATAATCCGTTAGCGGCTTCTCCCGCTTTCAAGGGAAAGTCTCAGAACGGACTCTATGGAGATGCGACCGAGGAATTGGATTGGTCGATGGGAGTCTTGCTTGAGACTTTAAAGGAGGAAGGATTGGATCAAAATACCTTGGTTATCTTTACTTCCGATAATGGTGCGGATGAACACTTCGGCGGTACGAACCGTCCGTTGAGAGGCCAAAAGGGTACGACGTATGAAGGTGGGTTCAGGGTGCCTTGTATAATGAGATGGCCCGCTAAAATACCGGCGGGACAGGAGACTGATAATCTGGTGACTTCGATGGATTTCTTACCGACATTGGCGCATTATTGCGGTTATGCGGTTCCTTCCGACCGGGTGATAGATGGGCATAATGTGTCTGGAATCTTGGAGGGAGAATCGATGGCATCGCCCACGGAGACTTTCTATTATTACCAGAAACAACAATTACAAGCGGTACGTTGGGGAAACTGGAAGTATCATTTACCTTTGAAGGAACGTATCAAAGGCCCTCACTTCCCGGATACGGAAGTCGGTGAAGCTCGTTTATATAATTTGGCGAATGATTTGTCGGAAACAACCAATGTCATCGATAAACATCCCGAAGTAGTGACGAAGATGAATCAATGGATCGAACAGGTTCGTAGTGATATGGGAGATTGGGGATATGAAGGCCGGAACCAGCGTCCTGCCGGTATTATAGATGAACCTTTTCCCCGTTTACTTAAATAAAAAGATACGTATATGAAAACACTGAAATCATTGTCTGTTTTAACAGCGGCGGTATTATCGAACAGCTTGAGTTTGAACGCTGCCTCGGATGCTGCCAATAAGCCTAATTTTGTAATCATATTCTGTGACGATATGGGATATGGGGATTTGAGTTGCTATGGGAATCCCACGATCCGCACACCGAATATAGACCGTATGGCTTGTGAAGGAATGAAGCTGACCCAGTTTTATGTGGGGGCCGGAGTCTCTACGCCAAGTCGGGCCGCGTTAATGACCGGACGTTTGCCGGTTCGAAATGGATTGTATGGAGATCGTGTGGCCGTACTTTTCCCTAACTCAAAGGCTGGGTTAGGACAAGATGAGGTCACGATCGCCAAGGTTTTACAACAAAGCGGGTATGCGACCGGCTGTGTAGGCAAATGGCATTTAGGAGCGTTCTCTCCCTATTTACCGACGGATCATGGTTTTGATACCTATTTCGGCATACCTTATTCCAATGATATGAGCCCTGTTCGGAATAAAGGCGCGCATGCCCGGAATTTTCCTCCGACTCCATTGATATTGGATGGTAAGCAAATCGAATCGGAACCGGATCAGGGAGAATTAACCCGTCGCTATACGGAGAAAGCGGTATCGTTCATCAAGGATCATTCAAAGGAACCTTTCTTCCTTTATTTCGCTCATACCTTCCCGCATATCCCATTGTACACGAATGCCCGTTTCGAGGGAACGAGCAAACGAGGCCTGTACGGAGATGTGGTTGAGGAAATAGACTGGAGCGTTGGTGAAGTGTTGAAGGCTCTGCGTGAAAATGGCTTGGACGAGAATACGTTTGTTATTTTTACCAGCGATAACGGCCCTTGGCTGACGGAGCATGAGAATGGCGGTTCCGCAGGCCCGTTGAAGGATGGCAAGGGTACTTGGTGGGAAGGTGGCTTCCGGGTTCCGGCCATTTGTTGGATGCCGGGAAAAATCAATCCGGCGATCAACGATGAGATTATGACCTCGATGGATTTATATCCGACTTTCCTCTCGATGGCGGGTATCGAGCAACCGAAAGATCTTGTATTGGATGGCGTGAATCAAACCGGATTATTGTTTGAGGAAAAGCATTCCGCCCGTGATGAGGTTTATTATTGGTGGGGAAGCGAGTTGATGGCGATCCGTAAAGGGGAGTGGAAGTATTATTTTAAGACGATCAAGGACCAATATCTGCGAACCTGTAAGATCGAGACTCCGACTGAACCCTTGTTGTATAACGTGGAGACAGATATCTCGGAGAGGTTCAACCAGGCGGAGAAACATCCGGAGATCGTAAAATTGCTGATTGAGGCCGGTGAGAAACATAAGAAAGGAATGAAGATCAAACCTTCCGTATGTGATATGATGTAATGGGAAATTAAAAACAACAGATAGATGAATAAATATATACTAACAGCGGCTTGCGGATTGGCTTTTTCCGCAGCTTCCGCACAAACAAAGGCTTTGCCGGATAGCCCGAATATCCTGCTGATTTTGGTGGATGATTTGGGATATGGCGATTTGTCCTGTCAAGGAGCCGCCAAGGACATTCAAACTCCACATATCGATAAATTATTAAATGAAGGAGTTCGTTTCACGAATTTCCATGCGAACTGTCCGGTCTCCTCTCCTAGTAGAGCCTCGTTATTAACCGGGCGTTATCCGGATATGGTAGGTGTACCGGGAGTCATTCGTACGCATAAAGAGGATAGCTGGGGGTATCTGTCGGAGGATGCCGTATTATTACCCCAGATGTTGAAGAAAAGAGGCTATCATAATGCGATGGTTGGAAAATGGAATCTAGGATTGGAGTCTCCGAATACCCCTACGGAAAGGGGCTTCGATTTCTACCGGGGATTTTTAGGGGATATGATGGATGATTATTATACCCATCGTCGTTTTGGAAATAATTATATGCGTGAGAACTTGAAAGAGATCGATCCACAAGGACATGCTACAGAGATTTTCTCTGATTGGGCGATCCGTTACCTGTCGGATATGAAGCAAAAGCAAGAGCCTTTCTTCTTGTATCTAGCTTATAATGCCCCACATACCCCGATACAACCTCCTCAGGAATGGCTGGAAAAGGTGAAAAAGCGTGAACCGTCACTTCCGGAGAAGCGTGCTAAGATTGTCGCCTTGATTGAGCATTTGGATTACAACGTCGGACGTGTGTATGAGGCATTGAAGAAAAATGGCCAGTTGGAGAATACGATCATTATATTTACCTCTGATAATGGAGGACAGGACGATGCGGGTGCGAATAACGGCCCGTTCAGAGGTGCGAAGCAGGATATGTACGAGGGAGGGATCCGGGTGGCCGGAGGTATTTATTGGAAGAACCGGATCCGTCCGGCGGTACGTGAAAATTTCGTCATGCTTTCGGATATGTTTCCGACCTTATGCGATCTGACAGCCGTGCCTGTATCGCATGAGATCGACGGTATCAGTATCTTGCCTCTTTTGCGGGGTGAGGAACAAGATACCGGAGATCGAATGGTGCATTGGGTACGAAGGGAAGGTAATTCCCGATATGGAGGTCAGGCATATTACGCATCTCAATACCGGGATTTCAAGATTTTACAAAATACTCCTTGGGAGCCTATCCAATTCTTTAATATAAAGGAAGATCCGAAGGAACAAAGTCCGATCGGGGAACGATCTTCGGATACGTATAAAAACTTGTTCAATGGCTTGATGGAGCATATCCGTCAGACGGGTATGATACCGTGGCAAGGCAAACGGTATAAGTGATTTTCCCATGTGATTTTTTAGAAGCACGTACATCGTTATTCATGGTGGTGTACGTGCTTTTTTGTAATTTTTCATTGCTCTTAACTGAATTTGAATGTTTTTTTGTATGTTTGCGCCAAATCTGTGGGAGTTATTGTCTACATGATCTATATGGAAATATCCGATGAGAAGCTATGGGAATCGTGTCTGAAGGGAGATAAGGAAGCCTTCCGTGAGCTTTATTGCCGATTTTACGCATTGCTGCGCAATTATGGAATCAAGTTACTTCCCGACAAGAACTTGGTGGAAGATTGCGTACAGGATATTTTTATCAATTTGATTCAAAACCATACCTCCCTCTCTCCGACGGCGAATGTCAGAGGATATCTGCTTAAGGCTTTAAGACATAAGCTGTATGATACGATCGAGAAAAACAGGAAAATGGAGGATGTCTCCTTATATGAGGACGTGTTTCAAGTGGATGAGTTATTCTCCCGTATCGCATTGGATACGACAGATACGGACGACCGGGTTAAACTTTTGATGAAAGCCTTGACAAAACTTTCTCCCCATCAGCGAGAGATCATTTATCTTTATTATGTAAATGAATTGGGGCATAATGAGATAGCTGGTATTTTAGGCATAAATTACCAATCCAGTAAAAATTTATTGTCTAGAACACTCCGTAAGTTAAGGCGGTGGTTCTCGTTGGAGCTTTAATGTATTCTTGGACTCTCTTTATGTCGCAGTATATCAAAGATATATTGTGCCAATAATTTTCACCTTGATGGCACAGCCGTGCCCTAGGGATGGCAAAAGAGGTTGTAAGAATGAAAAAAATGGCGGATTCGCTATTTTTCCCGGTAAAAAGTGAGTACCAAAACGAATTCCATCCGTAATAAGAGTAAACAGGTATCTCGTGAATAAGAAACAGGACATGGTTGAGAAGGATTCATTTCGGCAAGCCGGAGAAGATTTGTTGCGTAAAGTTCGTGAAGAGGAGCGAGTGGATTCGCGACTGGCACTTTCTTCTTGGCAGAAGTTGGAGGAACGTTTGAATGCTCCCCGTAAGACCTCTGTTTTACGTATACGCTATCTTGTTTCTTCCGTAGCGGCCGCCGTCATGTTGCTTCTTGCCGTGGGATGTTATTTTTGGATAATGGGGCATGATAAATCTTCATTGCCTTTGGCCTTGTTGGAGGAAAAGAATGTTGGCGCCTTGCCGGGGGATGAGATTCTCTTGGTGAAGGATCAAGGTTGGGTTCAACTGAAAGATGAAGCTACGGTAATTTATGATACGGTAGGCAAATCAAATGTAGAGGAACACCAAATAGAAAAGAATGAGCAAGAAACTAAAATTGATGAGCCGGATCAAATAATAGTACCGAAAGGACGGCGTGCGAATATCGTATTTTCAGATGGTACTAAAATGTATATTAATGCAGAGACTCGGGTGATTTTTCCTACGGTTTTTGCTAAAGATAAGCGGGAGATATTAGTGGATGGAGAGGTCTATTTGGAAGTTGCTGCGGACCCTTCTCGCCCTTTTATTGTTAAAACGAGTACGATCGAGGTAAAAGTGCTTGGCACTCGATTCAATGTGTGTGCTTATCGGGATGAACCTGCGGCTTCCGTTGTATTAGTGGAAGGACAGGTCGAGGTGAAAAATGGCGATAATGGTAAGAATGTGCTGAGCCCTGATGATATGCTTGAGTTAAAGGGTAAAGAAATATCGATCAAAAAGGTAGATGTCTTTGAACATATTTGTTGGAAAGATAACTTGATGCTGTTAAATGATCGTAAGGTTGGAGAGGTCTTAAATCGGTTGTCTCGTTATTATGGCCGGACTATTTTATTTGGCAAAGAGATAGGTGAAATACCTATTTCAGGAAAATTGGACCTGAGAGAGAGCTTGGAGGAAGTTGTTGAGATTATTTGTCAATCTCTTTTTCTACGCCAAGAGAGAGACGGGGAGAATAATATAATTTTATTAAAATAATTTGCCTATGGGAAAGGAATGATCTGTAAGCGTGTTTGCATTTACAAGAGAGCCAGAAGATACTGCCATATCTTCCGGCTCAAGAGCTTTGTTTAATCAATAATTACGTACTAAAGAAAAAACATTACAAAGGTATGAAGAAAAAAGAAGATTTCTGCCGAGAATCAAATCATTTTCTCAAAAGTCTTGGTTTAGCCTTATGTCTGGTAAGTTTTGGAGGATCTGCGATATATGCGTCTTCCCTATATGCGCAGCGGACTATGCTAAGCATTCAAATGAATGATCGTACGGTAGAAGATGTATTTGAATACATTGAGAAAAACAGTGAGTTTATTTTTGTGTATCATGGTTCTAACATTGATTTGCATAGGAAAGTTAATCTGGATGTTCGGGATCAGTCTGTAGAGATAATATTAGATAAATTATTCAGCGGAACGGATATTGAGTATATTATTAATAATCGTCAAATAATCGTACGTCGAGACACGAAAAAAGAGGATTTACCGATTGCTAATCAACAGACGAAAAAGGTAAAAATAACAGGTGTCGTGAAAGATGCTCACGGGGATCCAGTGATTGGTGCGAATGTAGTAGAAAAAGGAACGACTAACGGCACTATTAGTGATCTGGACGGAAACTTTTCCTTGGATGTTTCCGCTGGGAATGTGCTAATGGTATCTTATGTCGGTTTTCAAGAAAAAGAGGTTCCTGTTGGGGATAAAAAAGTTCTCCAGATAGTGCTTGATGAAGATTCAAAAGCCTTGGAGGAAGTTGTCGTTACCGCTTTGGGTATTACTCGTTCAGAGAAAGCGTTAGGTTATGCTACACAAAAGTTCAAGGGAGATGAATTGGAGAAAGTTAAGGGCGTGAATATCGCGACGAGTTTAAGTGGTAGGATCTCGGGCATGCGAGTGTATAATTCTACGGAATTTGGGGTCGCTCCTAAGATAAAATTACGTGGAGAGGAGCCTTTGGTCGTCGTGGATGGCGTTCCTACAAATCAAGCGTTTAGTGATTTCAACCAGGATGTGATTGAGAATATCACTGTGTTGAAAGGGGCTACGGCCTCTGCGTTGTATGGTTCCCGAGGTGGTAATGGAGCGATCATGATTACCACCAAGAAAGGGGGTGATAAGGGCTTTTCTATAGAGGTAAATACCAGTAATATGTTTAATGCCGGACAGTTAAAAATACCGGAGGTGCAGACGGCTTATAGCGCCGGGTCTGGAGGTAAATTTGATAATATAGATTATGTCTGGGGCGATAAGTTGGATATTGGTCGTGTTTATACGCAATGGGATCCTATTAAGAAAGAGTATCGGGAAATGGAGTTGACTTCGAGGGGTAAGAATAATTTTAAGAATTTCTTGGAGTTTAGTATGATCAGTAATACTACGGTCAGTGTATCATCTTCTGGTAAGAATGGAAGCATCCGCACTTCTTTGTCTTATTTGTATGATAAGAATCAATATCCGAATTCACGTAAGAATAAATTCTGGTATAATATTGGTGGAGAGCTGAAACTAGGCAATAAGGCGAGCGTGGAAGGTAGTATGAACTTTACGCAGGAATCTGCGCCGAATACGGCTGGGTATGGATATGGTACCGGATATATGTACAATATTTTATTATGGACTGGTCCGGAGTATGATCTGCGGGATTACAAGGATTATTGGCTTGTCCCAAATGAAAAGCAAAATTGGCATTATACGGATTGGTATGATAATCCTTATTTTGAGGCTTATGAGAAGATTAAGTCGATAAATAATTTTACGACGAATGGTTCATTGTCTTTTAAGTACGAGATACTCCCTTGGATGAAATTGCAATTGCGTGCGGGAGGAGTCGCTTATGCGAATAATAATGTGACTCGTTCTTCGGTGGGAACGATCTCTAAAGGCCGTGGTGGCTGGGAAGACGGAGCGCTGGGTTATTATAAAGAGGGCAAGAAGACTGGTTTTACCATGAATTATGATTTCTTCTTGCTGTTTAATAAGAAGCTGAGTGATTTTAGTGTTGACGGTTTATTGGGAGGTTCTCTTTATTATACGAAAACAAAGAATCTGGAAGCTTCCACGAAGAATGGCTTGTCTGTTCCCGGTTTTTATTCGATAAAAGCTTCCGTAGAAAGTCCGATCGTGGATGCGGAGACTAAGACGAAAAAAGTGAATAGTCTGTTCGGCACGTTGACATTGGGGTATAAGGATACTTATTATCTGGAGGCTACAGGGCGTAATGACTGGTCTTCTACTTTGCCTTCAAATGATAAATCATATTTTTATCCTTCCGTGGGAGTGAGTATTATTCCTTCTAATATAATAAGCTTGCCGGATTGGATACCCTTCTGGAAATTGAGAGGATCGTGGACTGTCTCTAAAACCGATTTAGCTATTTATGATTTAGATCGGGCCTATACGATTAAACAGAATGTTTGGGATGGCTTGAATACGGCTAGTTATCCGGATTATTTGCGTGGCGACGTGAAGCCTATCACGAATCGTACATGGGAAATAGGTACGGGTATTCACTTCTTGCAAGGACATCGCTTGAAATTAGATGTGAGTTATTTCAATAAGTTGACTTATAATAATACGATCAGCCAAAGGATATCTTCCGCTACGGGATATAAATCGAGATTGATGAATATTGACGAAGAATATGTTCGTCGTGGAGTGGAGATTTCTATTGACGCTACTCCGGTGCAAGTCCGTGATTTCTCATGGGATGTGTCGTTGAATCTTTCGACGAGCAAGAGGTATTACGCTAAATTGGATGAGAGCTTCAGCCCGGATAACTTGTGGACATACGTGGGCGCTCGTACGGATTCTTATTCATATAAAGGCTATGACAAAGATCCGGATGGTAATTATATTATTAATACGAATGGCTTGATGTCTAGGAGCCAATATAGCTCTTTGATTGGTTATACGGATCCGGATTTAGAGTATGGTCTAGCGAATGTATTCAAGTATAAGAACTTTACGCTGACACTCAATTTTGATGGCCGTATTGGTGGAAAATCATGGTCGAATACGGAATTCCACATGTTGGAAACCGGCGCTCATCCGGATACGGACAATCAATGGAGATATGATGAGGTGGTGAATGGCAAGAAAAACTATGTGGGTGAAGGTGTCAAGATTGTATCAGGCGAGGTCAAATATGATCAATATGGCAGGATTACATCAGATACGCGGGTATTCGCTCCGAATGATATCGAGACTTCTTATGAGGATTTTGTAAGAAGCAGCCATAATAATCCAGATAAATTAGTTCAGAAAAAGACGTTCTTGAAATTGAGGGAAATGTCAATCGGATATAATTTGCCGAAGAAGTTTATTAGTAAGTTAAGTATGAATAGCTGTTATGTAGGCTTTATCGGACAGAACTTATTTGTGTTGACCAAAGATTTTAGATTCTCGGATCCGGATGGCTTTGAGGATATTGAGGGCGAGGATATATCTTCTCCATCTATAAGGTATGTAGGTGTAAACTTGAAAGTTGAATTTTAAAAGCTAAACGTATGAAAATTAAAAATATATTGATATGCGGACTGGTTTTGTTGGGTATGATTGGATGTGATGATTTCGAAAGCGTAAATACAAATCCCGACTCAACTAACAAAGTAACATCTGCGATGTTGGCAACAGAACTGTTACGTGATATTACCACTTATAAAAATGGGAATGGAAAGGATTTTATCCGGGATGAATTGTTAGCTAAGTATTTGTCGTGGACAGAGGCTAATGATATAGATCTGGCATTCAATTTGTTGGGTGGAGCGAATTATGATGCTTTGAGAGATTTGCGGAATGCCTCGAAGATGATTGATTTTGCGACGAATGATGAGTTGAAAAACTCCTATACGGCATTGTCTCATTTCGTACGGGTTTTCTTTTTCTTCAATTTGACAATGCAAGTGGGGGACATACCTTATTCTGAAGCTTTAAGAGCTGAGGATGAAGAGGTGTATTTCCCGAAATATGACTCTCAAAAAGATGTTTTTCTCGGGTTATTGAATGAATTGGATGAGGCGGACCGTCTCTTTAGTGCTGGCACTAATTTTGAGGGTGATTATATTTATGGAGGGGATGTGACGAAATGGCGTAAGGCTGTGAATGTTATGCAATTGAAGTTGCTTCTTAATTTGTATAAAAAGGTCGATGATCCGGATTTAAAGGTTCGGGAAAGAATCAATGAGATTATCAATAACAGACCTGTTTTTGAGTCGAGTGCGGATAATTTCCAAGTTGTGTACTCTAATAAGGCTGGACAGAAATATCCTTATTTTAAGGAAATTAATAGTTTTGTGAATAATGACAGGATGACTAATCTTTTTGTTGATAAATTGAAAGCCTTGAAAGATTATCGTTTATTTTATTATGCGAAACCGACACCGAGCTCAGAAGAGGCCAAGTTGGATCCCTCGGAATGGGATGCTTATGGTGGAGTAGACCCGACCTTACCGGAGTCTGAGATCTTGACTTTTGTGAGTGAGGGAACTGTTTCTCAAATAAATGATCGCTACGAGGAACTGCCGGAGGGCGAGCCTGTATTTTTCTTGAGTTATCAAGAACAAAATTTTATACTGGCTGAGATGGCTCTGAGAGGTTTTATCTCAAAAAGTCCCAAAGAGTATTATGAGGAAGGCGTTCGTTCTTCAATGCGGTTTGTGGCGGATAATACCCCCGATGATGTTATGTTCCATCATAATCGAAAAATAACAGATGCCTATATTCAAGAATATCTCGGAAACCAAGGCGTTAAGTTCGCTAGTGCTTTTCAAGAACAGTTGAGTCAGATTATTTGGCAAAAGTACATATTGACGTTTCTTCAAACACCTTACAATGCTTTCTTTGAATATCGTAGGACAGGTGTACCGAATATTCCGATAAATCCGAAATCGAATAGGAATATACCTTCTGATAAAATGCCGTTAAGATGGATGTATCCATCGGAAGAGTTGGATTACAATATGGATAATGTCTCAAAATCAATTAGCGACCAGTATGGAGGGTCGGATGACTATATGGGTGTCATGTGGATTTTGAAATGAGAATGTCATGCATATAATTTTCCGGGTCATTTCAAAGGAAAAAAGTGCTCTTTTTTTGTTATTTCTATAAAGATATTTACCTTTGTCTCTATGTTAAGGATAATAACACATATTGAACGCTTATTGCTGACGCACGATTGTGTGATCTTGCCGAAGTTTGGTGGTTTCGTGCTGCAAACTTTGCCGGCGACGTATCAGGAAGAGGAACATTTGTTCCGCCCGATGCGTAAAGAGGTTATGTTCAATGTAACGCTACAGCATACAGACGGCTTGCTTTCCGAGTCGTATATGCAGACGTATGGCGTTGATTACCGGAAAGCTCAATTGATGCTGGAAGAGGATATCGAGGCTTTGAATGTTTCTTTGGAACAAGACAAGCGGATAACATTGGGGCGAATCGGGACTTTCTCTATAGGAGAGGAAGGGCAGACCATTTTTACGCCGGGCGATTCTGGGGTATTTAATGCGGATTCGTATGGTTTATCATCGTTTCATTTTCCGGTTTTGCGATCGTTGGAGGAAGAGCGGGAAGAGGTTGCCTTACTTACGGGTAAGAAAAAGAAAGATGTGTTCTATATCCCGGTTAGTCGTAAGTTGATCCGGGTTGTTGCGGCGTCAGCTGCTGCTGTCGCATTATTCTTTGTGGTTTCGACTCCGGTGAAAGAAGTAAACCTGTCCGCTTATACAGCTAGTTTTGTTCCTACGGAGATGATAAATTATAGGTTTGAGGAACCGATTTCTCAGCTGGAGGAAATTCAAGTATCCCAAGAGGACGAGATGGTAGCGGAGGTAACTCCCAAAATAGAAGCGACTAAGGAGACAGAGATTGCCAAAGCGGCTTCTGCTCCTGAGGTAAAGAAAGAGCTTGTTGCTCCCGCTCCGAAAGTGAAATCCGTGGCACCGAAGAAGATGTATCATATCGTGATAGCAAGTTTCCCGACAGAGGAGCAGGCGAATGAGTATATATCCGGTGTAGACCGTGCGCAATGTAAAAATGTAAGCAAGGTGGTTCGTGATGGTAAATATCGTATTTATGCGGATAAGTTTAATAACCGGGCGGATGCTGAGAGCTACATGGCGACACTTCGAAAAATAGAAAAGTATAAAGATGCTTGGCTGTTCATTAGCCGTTAATAAAAAAGCCTGATCGAAAGATCAGGCTTTTTTTTATGACTTGTCGTCGTTTTGTGGCCGGGGCAGTCTTTTCTTCTTCAACCGTCCTGCCTTTCGTAAGGCTTGGTCCAGAATGTACTGGATTTGGCCATTGGTGCTGCGAAATTCGTCCGCAGCCCAAGCTTCGATAGCTTCCATCATATCAGCGTCCACCCGAAGGATGAAGCTTTTGACAGTATTATCTTTTTTGGCCATATACTAGTATTAATATTAAATTCTTACATTAATGATGTAGGGTCCCGGTATTTACGACAGGTTGCGCTGCCTCGTCAGCGCAAAGGACCACCAACAGGTTGCTAACCATCGCAGCCTTCCGTTCCTCATCCAATTCCACAACATTGTCTTGATCCAGTTTGTTCAAGGCGAGTCGAACCATGCTGACCGCTCCCTCCACGATCCGTTCTCTTGCGGCGATAATGGCTTCCGCTTGCTGGCGGCGTAACATGACTCCGGCGATCTCGGAAGCATACGCTAAGTAATTGATACGAGCTTCCAATACCTCAATGCCTGCTATCGCCAAACGACTGTTTAATTCCTCTTCCAGTTTTTGAGCGACCTCCCCGTCATCGGATCGTAAGGTGACGGGATCTTTGCTCTCGTTATAATCATAGGCATACATGCCAGCGATCTTACGGATGGCGGCGTCACTTTGTATCTGCACGAAATTCTCATAATTCTGCATTCGTTGGGATAATTCAGAGGATTCTCCCAGTGATATGAATGATTTATTCGAGGAGATACTAATGGACGAAGAATCGATGTCGAACATCGCTTTATAAGTATCCTTGACTTTCCATACCATCACGGCCCCGATCATAACCGGATTACCGACCTTATCGTTAACCTTGATAGGAGGGACATCTAAGTTACGGGCACGTAACGTGATTTTCTTTTTGCTGTAAAGTGGATTGACCCAGAAAAATCCGTTATCAGTAATTGTCCCTTTATATTTTCCGAAAAAGAGCATTACTCGGGCATTGTTGGGCTCGATTTCCATGAATCCCAATAAACAAACCACTAACAGGAAGAGTCCGACGATGCCGGTGATTACGCTCCAAGTCTCGTTGGTGCCTGCGATTAAATAGCAGCAGAGACCCGATAGAGCCAATAGGAGAAAAAGAGCAATAAACCCCGAGATTCTCAGTCCGTTGAATGTCTTTTCGGTTGCTTTCATGATGATTTGTTTTTGATATTAATTTGATATCACAAAATAAGTGATTTTTATGGAGACTGCCAAATATTTTGAGGGATATTATTAGAGTGATCTGTAAATATTTTCATAGCTTTGTCTCATCTAAAAATTATATACTTGGACTTTCAGTTAGACACGAACAATAAGGAGTTTCAGGATGCCTTGCAACTGATCACCCACACTCGCCAGTCTGTTTTCCTGACAGGGAAAGCAGGGACCGGCAAGTCTACTTTTTTGAAGTATATTTGCAATCATACGAAGAAAAAGTATGTGGTGCTGGCTCCTACCGGAATAGCGGCCATAAATGCGGGCGGCGTTACCTTGCATTCCTTTTTCAAGCTCCCTTTTCGGCCGATGTTGCCGGATGATCCGGATTTAAGTTTGTCTCATGGTCGTATCTTTGAGTTTTTTAAGTATCCGAAGGAGAAACGGAAAATTATCGCGGAGGTCGATTTGATCATCATTGACGAGATATCGATGGTGAGGGCGGATATTATTGATTGTGTAGATCGTATCTTGAGGGTCTATTCCGGTAATATGCGATTGCCTTTTGGCGGAAAGCAGCTATTGTTCGTGGGAGATGTCTTCCAGTTGGAACCGGTTGTTCCGTCGGATCAAAAAGAGATATTGAGTTTGTTCTATGCGAGCCCTTTCTTTTTCTCGGCTCGTGTGTTCAAGGACATTAATTTAGTGCCGATCGAGTTGCAAAAAGTGTATCGCCAGACCGATTCTGTTTTTATCAATATATTGGATCGGATTCGTAATAATGCCGCTAGAAAACAGGAGTTGGATACGTTGAACGGTCGTTATTTTCCGTCTTTCGAGCCTCAGAATGAGGATATGTATATCACGTTGGCCACTCGCCGGGATCAGGTTGATTTTATCAATGAGAAGAAGTTGGCCGAGCTTCCCGGAGAAGAGTACGTCTCCGTGGGAAAGATCGAGGGGGATTTTCCGGAATCCTCACTACCTACCCAGCTGAATTTATCCATCAAGGAACAGGCGCAGGTTATTTTTATCGATAATGATTATGAGCGTCGTTGGGTGAACGGGACGATCGGTATGGTATCGGGTATCGATGAGAATGGAAATGTTTATGTCTTGCTGGAGAGCGGTGTAGAACATTTGGTCGAACCTACCTCATGGCGAAATTATAAATACAAATATAACGAGAAAGAGAAACGGATCGAGGAAGAGATTGTCGGTACGTTCGAACAATTGCCGATTCGTTTGGCTTGGGCGATCACGGTGCATAAGAGTCAAGGCTTGACTTTTAGCCGGGTGGTAGTTGATTTGACCGGAGGGGTATTTGCCGGGGGACAAACCTATGTGGCGTTGAGTCGTTGTACTTCATTGGAAGGATTGGTGCTAAAAAGCAAGATCTCTTCCCGGGATATCTTTATCCGGAAAGAGATCGTAGAATTCAGCCAAATATTCAATAACCAAGCATTAATAGAGAAAAGTATCAAAGAGAGCGAGGCGGAATTGCAATATGGTCGGGCGGCTCAGGGTTTTCGGCAGGGTAATATGAAAGAGGCGGTCGAGGCTTTTGCCGCCGCCGTATCTAAACGGAATGAATTGGATAATCCGATGGTACAACGGCTGCTTCGTTTGAAATTGCAAGCGTTGAATAGTCAAAAGGCACAGATTAAGGCTTTGCGGGAAGAGTTGCATTCGCTTCGTGAGACCCAGAAAGAGTATGCGCATGAATATTACTTGATGGGCAACGAGTGCATAACGAAGGCCCATGACGCGAATGCCGCTATCCGTTGTTTTGATAAGGCCTTGAATTTGAATCCGAATTATGTGGAAGCTTGGGTACGCAAAGGGGTTACTTTATTGGATATAGGTGAGGACTATGACGCTCTGGTTTGTTTAAACAAGGCGGTAAAATTAAGCCCGAAGTCTTTTAAGGCTCGCTATAACCGTGGAAAATGCCTATTGAAACTCAAATATTACGATGAAGCTATTCTGGATTTCCAGCAGGCGATAAGCATCAAACCTAAACATGCGGCTTCCCACGAATATCTAGCGGAAGGGTTCCGGGCGATAGGAGAGGACGAATTAGCCCAGCAGCATCAAGATATTGCGGATGCCTTGCGAGGAGGAGAGGATATATGATGAAATAGAAAAGGGGCTGTCCAAAAAGTCGGATAGCCCCTTTTGCTATTGTTTATTTCGGTAAAAA